>Ga0307509_10001992_pt1 | contig 33722 bp, 27 predicted proteins | sample 10_EM_MG_FD_202245 | JGI IMG/M metagenome (GOLD analysis project Ga0307509, IMG submission 202245) | Populus trichocarpa ectomycorrhiza microbial communities from riparian zone in the Pacific Northwest, United States - 10_EM | ecosystem: Host-associated > Plants > Roots > Unclassified | place...
TCCGCGCCGCTTTCCGCGCGGCTCAGAGGTGCCCGTGACGGCAAGATGCACATTGCCGTTCCATTCGGCACTACAATCAACAATGAAAGGGCGTGTAAATTTCAGTGGCAGCTTTACAAACGATTCCGACTCCTTTGCTATTTTCATCACATGTCCGGAGGAGGATGGAAGAGAGGGGGGGAGAAGTAACAAGCTCGCCCCCAATTCTCAATTACACAATGCTGACTGGTTCTGAAATTAGGTATGACTTTGCAAACGCCTCAAGAGTGTATATTCTGTTCCGATTACCGACACCGGTATTTGGTTTTGGGCGGGCAGGGGAAATGTGGAAGTGAAGGGAAGGAACAATAAGTTACTCGTGCTTGTTGTAGTCGACAGTTCTGGCATCCGTGCAATTAGCAGCGCTCCTTCCCTGCATCATTGGATATCACTCAGATTCCCCAAACAAGTCCGATTAGGCTGAAAAAGCAATTAGCACAACATTTTCCTTCCCCCCCTCCACACTTGGGAAAAGAAAAAGAAAAAAGGAGCAAATGGACGAGAAAACATGTGCCCTGCGGAATTCATTGGTGTCGGTTGTATACACGTATTATGTGTGGTCCCTGCAGGCGGCGGGGCTGCAGTTTGCATCACGCAAGCTTGCTGTGCATGAAAAAGCCACTTGCATATGCATAGGACGCTGATCTCGACCTGCGAGGGCGCGGGAAGCCAGTGGAGTTCCGACTCGTACGTGCAACCGTCGACGGGACCGGGGTAACACGATGATTTTATTTATTTTATCTATTTTTTCAATTTTTTTCATTTGCTGGACAAGAGAAACATCAAAATTCTGGGGCTACAATCTGAGCCTTGCTTCGGCAGGGGAATTATTTGAAGCTCTGGATTGACCAGCCCTTGCGTCGGTGGCCCTTTTGGTGGAGAAGTCAAGTGCTAATTGTCAGGGCCAGGGTTCATATCTACCGTGGTGTTGACCTTTTTAGGCATGAACTCTAATGGAAGAGCCGGCCTTACTCTACCGGTATCCTACACTAACTAATTTGCCCCGGTACTCAAGCTGGTACTGAGTATACAGGGAGCCCGGGGAGACATTTAGGTAAGGGTAATGATATCAGGAAGAGGTAATCCATATCGTGGCTGAGTTTAACGAAGGGGGAATGAAGGAAGGGGGGAAGGGGGGAAGGGGGGAAAAATTACAGTAGAAGCCTTCACTCATCCCAGCTTTTGACCGGCGAACGAGGGAAAAAGACGGGCAACCATCATCGGTGGGTGGCAGGCGATCCACAAGGGGGGAAGGCTTGTGAAGTGTGAGCAAAAAGCCTGCCTTCGTTTTTTCCCGGCTGTAGGACTGTAGCGGCGATAAGATGGGTCGATTCATTGCTCTGTGGCCTCACCGATCCTGACCAAATGGGCGGTCAACCTAAAATTCTGGATATGGGAAACTTTTCTTTTCAAGGTTCCGGCTTCCTCAATACACATCAAAAGCCCTCTCTCCCTCTGGCAAGCTGACCGACGGGCTTGCGCACAGTATGTATCGCCAAAAAGAAATCAGATCGAGAAATACACAGGGTATTGAGGGTTACTTTGGAAATAGGGAAGGAGAAAAAAAAAAAAAAAAAAAAGGCACTCTAAACTTCCCTATCTCGCTTACAACCATGAATGTTTCCCCATCCGGAGATCCAAGAAAAAGGGCTAAAAGGTTGACGAAAGTTTCCTTTGCCAACGCATCAATTTTTATGGGCTGCCCACCACACTCAACAAAAAAAAAAAGAATTCTCCACCAAAAGAAAAGAAAGGAAAGGAAAAGAGGGAGAAATAAGAGAGAAAAAAAGAAAGTAGGGGCAAAAAGGAAAAAGACCGCCGCTGATGGCTTTTCCCACCATCCTTTCAACTGCCATATGGTTGACTTGAGTGGTTATCAACCAATCATTCAAGAAAAGGAATCCTGAAACAAGCCCCAGCTTCCGAGTTGCTGGTGTCAGCCATCCGCCTGGGTTTGGGGATTGACCGAGCTCCCAAGGGATCCAGTGGAGGAAGGTATCATACCTATCATTGTGCTTACCAAAGATATTCGACTGCGGCAACCCTCTCACCGCTTTGCCCTCCATGCCTCTTCCGAGTTGGCTGGAGCGAGTGGTGCGGTGTTCTTCGCCACAGGGATTCCAGCATCAAACGTCCTTCTAGAGACAGGAACAAGAGCGAGGTTGAAAATCGATGAGCTGCGGGCATGCCTTGACTTGACAGCCTCCTTCTTCTCTTGTTCTCCTAGGTCGGTCTAGCCACGGTTATCATTAGTTAATCATCCGTGATGAGATAGCCTTACCGTGCGCGTGAGTGATGATTCGGAAAAATTACCGAAATACGAAACGGATCTGCCCTCCACCCCCCCCATCCGCCGCCCCCTCCTTCAAAACACTTGAACACCGCCAATGGTCCCGGAAAAACCTGTTGACATATTGGCAGGCTATGATTCGATATAATCTCTCAAATTTAAATTGTTCGTAATACACCTTTTATTCCAATATTTTGAAGAAATAAAAACGTTTTCCACGAAATCGGAAATCAAAATATCCAAGTTTAATTTTAATTTTAATGTTCCCTCTTTTCACTTTTTTCCCCTCTCTTTGTTTCTCAACCCTTTCCCCCCTTGCAGACGCGGGAACTTGCACAATGTGCCAACCTTTCCTCTCCATCCGAATGACCTCAAGGGCCCTATTTTAATTTTCGCTGGTAGTGGTGGTAGTTGCTGTGGCCGACCAATGCCACCGCTACCACCACCACCACCAGCACGAGCACCCAGATCTCATTAGCAGCAAAGGAATCGAACGTGTCAAAGAAGCGCGTGTATGCCGGAATTGGATGAGGGAGGAAGGGAGGGAGGAAGGGGCAAAGGTGGAGCAGATGATCAATGAACCCGCTTCGTCTCCCAATGATGGCAAGGTGCCTACAACCCATCTCGGAGACGATGAATCCGTGATATTTTCATAGAACCTGCGCTAACCACGTTGCCTCCTGCCTTGCCCTTACTTTTCTCTACTTTTCTCTCGCCTTTTCCGAGTGTCGAATAGACTTTACGTGTGTACTCGAGTATGTATGGAAAGTGCTTTCTTTCTTTCTTTCCTTCGCACGGCTACCACAGCCTACCGTACTACTATACGGCAAGAATAAACTCTTCCGTGGACTTATGCTGAAGATACCGGTAGATCTTCAATGCTTCCCCCCCCCTTTCCCCCACCAGCCCAATTTCATTTCATTCTTTTGCAAAGTGCAGTAAGCGAGCAAGCAAGCAAAACAAGGCAGGTGACTGGAACTGGAACTGGAACTGGACCGGACAAAGCAGCAGCGAGTTACCGAATCGTGCGATAATCAAAAGTAAAATACCGGTACAGTTCTAGTGAGTGATAGTTGAGGAAGAAGGGAGGGAGAGGGTGAAGCATGATCTAGCACTCGCTCCTTTTTTTCTCCCTCGCTGGATCTTTTTTTTTTTTTTTTCTAGTTGCGAAGTTTTTGCGCCCAAGTTCCATACGATAAGTTATTTGCCTACGGTACGGTACCGTATCATACCGAATCACACAGACACACTCCGCCCAGCCAACCAGCCAGCTATCATATCATGACCGTAGCTTAATCCTGGGCTCCTCCTCTATCATGGCCCATGATAAAAAAATCGTAGATAAACGAACACTAGAAAACCAATGGCACACCGTTCTGGCGTCCTCAATCCTCCGGATTATTGTTTTCTGCCTCTCTTTCTCACTCTCTCTATATCATAATATTATGTATCTATCTGTTCTGCTTTTCTAGCATCATAACTATACGGTATTATGATACTGCCTTTTACTTTGCACAAAGCAAGTACCAGGGTACGCGAGTACTTGGCACATACGAGTTACCTTACAGCAACCGTTACTATTCCCCTCCCCCCACCACCACGATACCATGGTGACCATCACTACCACCACCACAACGAGCAAGCACCTCCACAATCTAATCCCACCAATAACAACCCACACCTTGTGAAACCTATATATATTTTTTTCTTTTTTCTTTCTTTTTTCTTTCTTTTAATACCTTTTTTTCCCTTATCCTTTCCTTTTCCTTTTCCTTTCATCCATTAACTTATAAAAGTAACGGATACCGCTCCAATCACTGCTCGCCACGTTCGTTCCTTACAAAAGACGAGACAAGAACGAGAGACACAAGCAAGACAAGACAAGGTTGACTTTTGAACTTTTTTTTCTTGCTCTCGCTTTTATTTTATTTTATTTTATTTTTTTATTTCCCCACCCCCCCACCTACTTCTTTTTTTTCTTTTTTTTTTCTCGCTACCCGAGTTAGTAAGTGAATAAGTGAACAAGTATGAGTAAGTAAAGTGGGTATTTATTATATTAATATCAGTATATAACTGTAAACTTTGCTGTTTACCTTGGGAGGGAGAGGGAGAGTTTAGCATAGTTCTAACCAACCAACCGGGTGGAATGGAACAAAGCAAGACGAGGCCCAGCCAGCCAGCCAGCCAGTGAAGGAAGTGAGTGAGAGAAGCGGACCGGCCGATCAGAGCCGAATTATGTGTTTTGTGTTTTTTTTATGATTAATTGAGGGTTTTGGTTATGATAGGTTAGTTTGTTACTTTGTTCGGTAAAATGGTACTGTTCCGGTAGGGTATGTTTGGACCTCTATCCCCCCTACCACACCTATTTGTGGTTTAGTGGGGGAGGTGAACGAGAAAGTGGAGTAAGTAAGCGGGTATTGATTAGGTACGCATTTTTTTTCTTTTTCCTTTTCTTCTTTCTTTCTTCACGTAAGAAGAGAGAAAGAGAGCAAGAAAGAAAGAAAGAAAGAAAGAAACGGCGGTTAATGGCATTGGTAGCTACGGGAATTGCCGTTTGGTCTTTTTTTCTTTTTTTCCTTTGGTTGGGGGTTGTGTGATACCGGTACTGCACGAGTACTGTACGGTACCGGTACCAGCACGCCTGTCTGCGTGAGGTGGGATATACAGTACCAGTACCGGTACTGCTGTAACTGGGCTTATCATACAGTAGCAATCTAGGATATGATGGGTAAGTAAATGAAATACGGTAAAGTGATTTCACTCTCCATGGTTACTCGGCTACTTGTAGCTTCATTCAACCTACGTATAAACGGTAGGTACGATAGCTACGGGACCACTTGCACTTGTAGTGCTATCCATTGGACAATGCATGGCATGGATGAATGGATGTAACTTGGCCAGACCCATGGTATGGTTCCTAGATATCATAGCTAGATAGCTAGCTAGCTAGCTTAATCTAAACCAGCTAGCTGCCGGCTTTTTGCGTTTTCTTGGTTGTTGTTCGCGAGGCACGAGACGGGCACTACTACTAACTGCTACTACCACTACTACTACTACTAGTAACAGCACAGTATCATACCGGTACTGTACAATGCAAACTACAGTACATATCGTAGTGTGTGGACAATTCATGGGCTGATTGATTGATCGATAGATGCGGTAGTCCAGCTATCTATCTATCTATTGCACAGTTTACTGCACAGTTCACTGTACGGTAACTGTACCCCAGATATCACGCTTCCTGTGAGAAATACATATATAAAAAAAAAATGTACCGTGCTTCCCTTTTTTTTTTTTTTGCCTAACTTATCATACGTTTGCCGGTACTGTGCAGTGCTCTACTCGTGCTTTCTTGCTCGCTTGCTCGCTTGGTTGATTGATTGATTGATCGACTGCCACGCTTACCGGTAATTAATTAATTAATTGAATTGAATTGAATTGGTTGATACCGGATGATTGCTGGTCTACCGTACAAGTTAGCGAGGGTGTGCGTGTGGTGTGTGGGGAAAATTGTAAAAATAAAAATGTTCAAAATGGTGATGTTTAGATTTATCATGATGACTTACTACTATCTTATTGCTGAGGTATGATACGTTTTTTTCCCCTCCCTCCCCTTTCTTTCTTTCTTTCTTTCCCCCGGTGTGTTGTAATAGTATTTGCAATTGAGTTTTTCCGGTCCCTTCTCTTCCTTCCTTCCTGCCTTCTGTTGAGAGGAGGAGAGGCGGGTCGAATTAGTAATTAGGGCATTAAATTCAAGGCAAGCGGCCAAGAGCACTAGCTACGGTACGGTAGGTAGGTAGGTAGGAAACTATAATACTTGTATAACTGACAGGACCAGGCTTTTTTTTCAGCTCAAACTTGAGCCTAATATTATTATAATACTATGCCTTTTTTTCCTTTACCTTCCGGCCGGTGTTACGACAAAATTGGGGCAGATCTTATATATACCGGTAACTTCTTCTAGATAGAGGGGTCGGGGGGGGGGGGTGGGCTGTCATAATAATATCTGGGTAACGTGGGATAGCCTTTTGTAACCGGATAAGCCCATGATACGTTACTGTACGGTACGGTGCCGTAGTGGGGTTTTCAATGACAAAGACAACAACCATGCCACGCTACCTATTGCCTTGAAACCGTGGACTGAAAAACTACCTAGATTTTACCTACCTACCGTGCGTTCCCCGTATAAGGAAATGTATACATCCATTCATCCATCCATCCGTCCATCAGTCAGTTACAATACAGTACGGTACGAGTAGGGTTTGCTGTATTGTAGCACAATCACACACACAGCCAATCAATCGATCAATCAATCAAAGAACAATACCGTAGGTTATATAAGTTAAGGAACAAAGTTGGTGTGAGAGTTAGCCCTTTCTAAGTTCTACGAGTTTTTTTTTTTTGGGGGGGGGAGGAGAAACTTGGGGGGCTCCTCCATGGAAGTTTCCTGTTGCGGTATATATATCGTATCATATCATAACATAACTTTCCATAATAATTATAATAATGATAATAATAATAATAATATAGAATAGGTACAAGTAACCGCTCGAATCACAGGGCAAATGAGGGAAAGAAGAAAAAAAACTAATCTTGAAATTCTCCTTCTCCTTCTTGATCATCAGTTTATCGAAGCGAGCGTTTGTGTTTCAGGAAGAAACATTTTACTTATGATACCTTGTACGATGCGAGCAGAAGGTATAAAAATACAGTTTACCGGCGTCACTCACTCACTCACTCACTCACCGGTACATACATATATAAATCTAAGGTTAGTTAGTTTGTTTCCGTAGTTTTTAATCAATTAGCTACCGTAAGCCTTTAAGTTATGAGATTATGATGGGTGAGATTCAGCTGGGGAGAGAGAGGGGCGGGGATTTTCCATTTTTTGTTCTAATATGGTAGGTAGGTAAGAATGGGACGACGACGACGACGATTGAGATATGATTGATTTTTTTTTCTTTTTCCTTTTTTCCTTTCTTTTCGTTCGAAATGAATATAATTTACCATTTCCACCCAATGGTTATTTTTTGATTTTTAATTTTATTATATAGAATAGGAATAAAAATGGTTGATGTGATTGGGGGGATGGTCTATTATGAGGGGTTGTGTATGGTATGATACGATGGTATGTAACTGGAGGGGAGGAGAAGGGGAGGTTGATTGTTGTTCTAAATTTGGCTAGCGGTTACCCATGCTCGTGTCCACCTGCCGATGTAGTTGTTGATCGCAAGGAAGGGAAGGGGGGGGGTGGACGTTGAGGGTTTGAGGACTGGCTGGCTGGCTGTACTGTATGTAAGCAGACAAAGTATTATTATCATCATTACAATTATGAGTGGGGGGGGTGGAGGGGAAAAAAAGTGATGAGATATTCTTTGATTCAGTAGACTAACTAGCAAGTTCTGTTCAAGTGCCGGAGGTATATATGATAAAAAGGTATGATGACATTCCTTTTCGTATTGAAGTGAGGGGGTTTATGAGACCTTGTAGACCCGAAGTAAGGAATGAATGAATGAATGAATGAACGAAAAATAATAATAATCTAGATCTGGCAGAAGAAGCCCGACCTTCAAAAGGAAAATCCAAAAATCCAAAAACTTATGATACCTTACTGTGGTCGCACTGGTTACAGTATCATACCGACCGACAGACCGCCACCACGGTACCTGTTGTTGCCCATAAACTTTTTTTCCAGCCTTGTTATCCATCTGCCTGCCTGCTTGCTTGCCAAGAACTACCAACCTACCTACCTTCCTGGCCCTGCCAACGATCATACGACCGTACAGTATATGCCCGCAAAAAGTTTTCTTTCTTTCTCCTCTGCCCTCTGTCCGTCTGCCCGTCCGCACCCCTTCAATGGGGAAAAAGGGGGAAATAATAATTATGAGGAGGGGTGTATATAAAAAATAATAATAAAAATAATAAAAATAATAACCAACTACCGATATTTGAAAAAAAAAAAAAAGACCAAGAGGTTCTCTTTTTCAAAATTCCCGCAAAAATCACAAAGAAAGAAAGAAAGAAAGAAAGAAAAAACTCACACAGCAAATAAATAAAATGGAATTAAAATAATAGAAATGTCGCGAAGTGTTATCATAATTCGTATGTATGATATTATGTAGACTTTTTACCAGTTCCTCCCCCACCCCCGTGTTCCCTCTCCCCCCGCCCTCTCTTGCTGACATGGTGAGTACTAATCCAAACAAATCAGTTTTCATTTATTTATTTATTTAGCTTTTTGCCGGAGAAAGAAAGGAGGAAGGAAGGAAGGGGAAAAAATCCCCACTCGGGTAGATAGATAGATAGATAGATAGATACCTTGTTTTTGTACATATCATACCCCATACGTTGAAGTAGGTACAGTGGAGTGCAGTACAACGCAGAAGTACAAGTACAAGTAAGAGTAGAGTTGGTACGTGCATTGCTATCATTACCTTTTCCCTCCCTCCCTCCCTCCTCTCCCAGTTTCTCACTTTTTGACAGATATGACACCAGTTCTAGTCCTCCATAGGATGGGATAGGAAAGGAAGAAGAACCATAGCATATGATGCATAACCAAACCTATCATAGCTCAATTCCATCATCATTATTATCATCACAATCATGCTTGTACCCGAGTACATAGACCTTCATTCATTCATTCCATGAAAAACAAAAAAACAACAACCCACGTATCATTCATTCCCCCTCTCCCTTTGTCTGTTTCTTTCTTTCCTTCTTACATCATCCCTTCCTTCCTACCTTTCCTACCATTACCGACTGCTACGGTATCCCACGAGTAGTAAGGCACAACCAGCACCACCACCATATCATAAACAATGGTGCAACCATGGGGGGGGGGGGGCGGGGGAAATTACTCGTACAACCGTGCGGCGCCAAATGCAAAGCATCGCGTTACAAGCAGACAGAGCACGAGTACGGTAGTCTAACTCGTAGTGGAGCATAAATCATCAATGACCACTACCACCCCTGTCCTTGCGTGAGCGTACTCCCACACGATCAGCGGGGGTTCTTCGTCATTGGTTCATTTGTTTTCGTTTTTCCTGATTGTGGATTAGCGGGATTATTTTGTTTCTTTCTACCGTTATGATAATTTCCTATTATTATTATTATTATTATCATCATACTTTCTTTTCTCTCACTTTTGCGTTTGCTTTGCTTTCGTCATGGGATATCATTGAGTATCTCTACTTGAGTGGTGATTTTTATTTTTATTGGGTGGGGAGGGAGGGGTGTGGGTGGGTGGGGGGAACTATATTTTTATTATTATTTTGTTTTTTTAACTCAACCCAAGTACCGGTAATGGTTGGTTGGTTGCTCAGATGGGTGTATGGATGGATGGGCGAGGGGGGGGGAAGGGGAGGGGAAGGGGAGGGGAAGAGGAGTATTTTTACTCTGGTGAATTATGCCAACTTGAGCTACCGAGATACAAGTATGATACAAGTATGGGAAAGAAAAAATAGAATAAGCGTCGTTGTTTCTCTCTCTCGCTCTCTCTCGGGATGTGGAGAGTAATGAGCCTGAGTTGAAGGAAGGACGGAGGGGCGGACGGAGGGAGGGGAGTGGTACAAGTCTCTCTGATAGGAGTTCTGAAACGGATACCCCACCACACCCAGTTTCTCCTCCTCCTCCTCCTTCCTCCTCCTCCCATCATACCCACCTACCCAATGGCATACCTTTGCGCCACTTGTATTAAACAAAATAACTAACCGACTCAAGGAAGATACGAAAACAACTTCCCGGAAAGGGCTGGCCGAAACTACCCTTTACCACCACCACCACCCACCCCCCAACCAAAGCGTGAGACAAAATAGTTTATCCATTTTTAAAAAGTAAAAAAAAGTAAACATAAAACCCAACCCTAATTCATTTCCTGTCAGATTCATATTATCATATCATACATTGAAAAACTAGCCAGTAAGACTTCGTAAATGCATATTCCTCAGCCCTACGCCTATGCTATGCTGAAGGTAACGGTTACAGTATTACTTGCATCGCAGGGCAGGAGAATCCATCTAGCAGCAAGCATGGAAGGAAAGGTAAAAAAATACAAATAAAAAATAAAAAATGGCAGGATGTGGACCGAAGCCAGGAAAATGGGTTTTTGGAATTTATGGATGGACGGATGAGGGATGGAGGGATGGAGGAGGAGGAGGAGGAGGAGAGGGGGGCGAACTATGATATGTGTTTTGTATTGTATGGGTAATTATGATATGATATGATGAGATGACGGAGAGGGAGGGAAGGAAGGTGAGATGAGAGGAAGAAGTAAATACTTTATTTTATTTTTTCGAGAAGGAGATGGAGGAGGAGAAGGAATTCCTGGGTGGGAATAGTGGAGTGCTGTAGGTTGGTACATAGGTTGGTTGGCATCGTAGATAAGTATTGTGGTAGGTAGGTACAGTACAGGAGCAGGTACTGTAGTGTGCAGTAGGGTGCTGTAATGTAGGATGTTTTGCTGCTGCTGCTGCTACTGCTGCTTGAGGAGGAGGAGGGATGGATGGAGATACGGTACCGTGGTGCGGCGGCTGCTATGCAATTGAGCGCGGTGCAGTGCAATGCGATGCACTTCCCTCGAGCGTCATGGTGGGATTTTGTTTTTTTTATTTTTTTTCTCTTGTTTTTTGTTTATTTGTTTATTTGAGGATTCTTGTTTTGGCTGTTGGATGGTACAGTACCGGTATGTACTACTACTACTACTACTACAACTACTGCTACTGGCACTATATCGTAATTCGAGTAACTGCTCGGGGGTGCTGCACTGTAATCTCTCTTAGCATTACGGAGGACAGATTTCTCCGGGCTGATGTGCTTTCTTGGTACTGCTAGTACTACTACTACTAACGCCTATCCTACTACTTGTAGAAGGGGATGTCAGCACTATACGATATACGTACTCTGGTCTGCTCATGCCAGTCATTGTGCTATCAGGAACCGCAAACGGTGTGTTGCGCAGCTAATCGATATTCCTCATCTCTTCTCAGCACACGCCCAATGGGTGGGGGGAGCAATAATCAATCAATATATCAGAAAAGCACTTGAAACGAACCAATGTCGCAAAGTGAATTGACTCATTCAAAGTCAGGCCTCTAGTGAAAAAGTACCCTCCTCCTCCGAAAGAAGGTACTTCCCAGTCAGGCTTCCCTTGCTCAGGGCCTAAAAAGTGAGGTAATGACTAATTTTGCTATATAATGATGGATATCGCCTTTTTTTTGTTTCACGGAGGGCACAAATAGATGGTTGGTGTTTGCCCAATCACATATCCGGCTTGAAAAAAAAAATAAGTCAGAAAAACCTGATCCGCTATGGTAGTTAGGCCAGCATAATTATCAAGCTTCCTCCCCCCATTATATAGTTCATAATATCATTATGAAAAATGGTTATTATCATACACCTCAGTATCATTAACCCACAAACCCCGAACTATCACTCGAAGCCATAATATACATATGATACCGCACCCACCACACAGTTTCCACGACACACACACACACGCCCGGAATGCGCACGTCCCTAACGGCATTGCGCAACGCGAATCACCAAACACGCTAAACCCCCAAGGGCAAAGCGACAACATCAACACCACGTCTTCCCACACTCCCTCCCTCCCTTCCCTCCCTCCCACACACACACACACTCCATCCATTCATCCAAACCACTTCCTGTCGTATAGGTCACCTTCAAAGGGGAAACTAAAAATTTTATTTTTTTATTTGATAATTTTACAATAAGAAAAATAAAAAAAATAAAAGATAAAAAATGGCCCGCTCCCAACCAAAACTCAAACAACTCCGCATAGATACCTACAGCAGTTCCTCAACCGGACACCAAGTCGGCTCAGGTATTTCGAAGCCCGCCTCGTGGCATAGGTCCCGGAACTCAAAGTTACAGAAGCAATTCCGCGAGGCTACCCCTACCATTATCGCTGCCGCCATATCGGCAGCGTCGTCAAAACCAGGGGCGAAGAAGGAGGAGCATGAGGAGAAGGAAGAGCAGGACGGGGGAGTCGAGGTCGAGAGGGAAAGAAGGAAAAAGATATTCGTTGGGTGCACGGTATACGTTAACGGGTCCACCGCGCCGCTGATTTCGGACGTCGAGTTGAAGAGGGTGCTCGTTGCGAATGGGGCCGTCGTGACGACGGTTATGAGTCGGAAGAGGGTTAGTCATGTTGTTCTTGCTAAACCCGTCGATACACTTGGTAGTGGTAGTGGAGGGGGAGGGGGAATTGGGGGTGGGCTTGCGGCGGGAAAGTTACAGAAGGAGGTTTTGACCAAGAAGGGGAATGGTGTTAGATATGTGCGTGTTGAGTGGTAAGTTTTTCTTGGTCTTTTTGGGATTGACTGACTAAACTTTACTTACTTACTCGCCATTACAATAGGGTCCTCGAATCTATCGCGGCGGAGAAGCGACTGGCCGAGAGTAAATATCCCGTCTTGAGCTTTAGAGGCGGAAGTGCCTCCCTGGATGACATGTTTGCGAGGATGGCCTAGGCCATTCCGTCCTTTCATTTCTGTCGTCCAATCCGTGCGTGCTTTTTATCTCATTGGACTTTTATGCCGGACTGGAAGTGGAAAAACGACGTTTACCGTGGGAGCAGTGGTAGCGGCAGCAGCGGTGCGTTTACACTTTTGTGCTTGTGCCAATCTGTTCTTGGCCCTCGGTGGTTGATCGACTGATTGATAGATGAACAGCCCCAACTGGTGTGGCCTGAATTTGGTTCATTGATTATGACTCGAGTTGCGTTGAGAACCCCCCTTCCCTCAAAAAAGAGTTTGAATACTATACCTGTACGTTTTATGATGTGATAGAATCGGGATTTGCATAGCTTGGCTGGGATTGCGTTTCTTTTTCTTTTTCTTTTCCTCTTTCTTTTCCTCACAGGGGAGGAGGGGGGTTTGGGATTTGGTCCGAGATTGTATCGGTGCTGTAATTTGTTGTACTAGTAGGGTACTGTTTGGTGTTTGATTTTTATTCTTCTATATCTCTCTCTTTGGGTCTTGTAGGGGTATGCTGTATGTACGAAGTACGAGTGCGCTCATGATAGACTAAAGTCCTCAACCTGCCTTTGCCTGAGTGGATTTCTTTTGTGATGTTTTGGGCCGGGGATACTGGACTCGAGATATGATATATGTGCAGTTACAGGGCTGTACCATGTCACGAACAGCGAGCTTACGAAAATTTAAATTTACCCTGCCAAAAGTGAGAAGGAGAGAGAAAAAAAAGAAAACCTCGCTATGATCTCCAGGAGAAAACAAGAAGATAAACTTTTGGCTAAAGAAGGAGACGAAGAGGAAAGAAAGAAAAAAATGAAAAAGAGATTCATCCCAGATCCATCCTCTTCATAATCATCAAAGCCTAACTAACTACAGCCTAACCACCACTCACCCACCCCTCACTATCAGCCCGCCCAACGCTCATAATCTCCTTCATATCCTCCTCCTCATCGCTATTCAAGCCCAGCCCCGCCCCGCCCGCCTCGTTCCTCTCCTTCTCAGCGGCGGCTAACTTCATCGCGACGCGGCGGAAGTAGTCATGCATGCTGCGCTTCTGCGGCCCCTCCACCGTGCCAATATACTTTTCGAACACCGCGTCGCCTTGCTGGACCACCTGGAAGATGGCTATGAATGCTTGTTCCGCCGAGAGCTTCACCGGTATGACGATGTCCCGGACCGAAGAGAAGATCACGGGTGCTAAGAGAGGGAGGTGGGGTCTGGTTGCCTGTAGGGGTTATAAAAAGGAGTGTAAGTTTTTTTATTTTAGTTTTTTGTGAATGGGATGGATGTGTTTTCTTTCTTTTCCTTATTTTTTCTTCTATGAATAGATTGGGGAGGGGGGAGTGGGCGCTTACTTCTGGTTGTAGGCGGCTGACGGTTCGGATAACTACTAGCGCTAGACGTTTTGTGTCTGTAGATGCGCTTAAGGGGTTTTTTATTGCTTGCGTGAGCGATTCAAGGATGCTCTTTGTTGTTTCGAAGGACTTGCTCAGGTCCGAGGATATTAAGAATTTGCCTGCGGCCAAAACGCAGTTGTCCGATATGAAGGGCTGTAAATAGTAATTTCTTTGTAAGCTTTCCTTCTTTTTCTCTCGGCTATCCCGTGTGCACTGAGGAAAGGAGAGAGCGGCCGGTACAAAAGAAAGAGAAAAAAGAAAGAAAGAGAAAAAAGAAAGGGAAGGCATACATTCTTGTGTGATATCCCTTGGGTGATAATCGACGGCGTCTCCTCAAAGAAGGGAGATTCGGTCAGACTGGCAGGCGATTCTACGAGCACGGCATTGAGGCCAAGAACCGATGCTTTTGTGAAGGCGTTCGAAACCGCGTGGGTTCTGCGGGCGGTTAAAGAAAGTTAGATTGCATTTTTCTCTCTTTGTGCTTTTTCCTTGTGTAATGGAAGGAGAGGTGGGGGAAGATAGGAGATTACCGTATCACTCTGCAGGAATCGTCTGGGGAAAGGTGGGGTACTAGGACACCCAATAGGCGGGCTCCGGCAATGGCCATGCGGTCTGATATTAAGTTAGTAACGTAGATAGATATGGGGGAGGGGAGGATGGGAGGGCGTGTTACCGTCGTCCTGGTCGAGGTCGTCCTCTATGAGTGAGAGTATGGATGCTTTGGACGGTTCACCCATGTTCCCACCAGCCTTGCTGACAACCTCGTAGAGGGCTTTCATCATGGCATCTTTCACACCAGGGTCAGGTGTCTTTGCCCCTGTTACCAATTCTGTAGTAAACTGGTTAGTAATAATCTTCGTGATATCTCGGGATAAGCAAACCAGAAATCAAAGGATCAATTCTAGGTGTCAAAGTGATAAGCGTCCCCAAAGCCTTGGCCGCCCTGGTCCTCAAAAGCTCACTCGACGTGTCTGCCAGGGATTTCGCAAAGGTTCTCTGCAGTTGGGGTAAGAATGGTTTCAGGTATGTCGGGATCTTTTGTAGTAATGAATTCAAAGTTAATAGGATCGCAGCCTTGACATCCACAGACCTCTCCGAGACGACACGAATCAACGGCCCGGTGATCTGGGTGACGAAAGGACGCAATGATTCGCCGTTGGTTCTGTCGATGATGTCTGATATTGCTAGCGCGGATTGAGTTCGCTGATCGGGAGTTCCGTACATCAGACCCTGCAAGAAGATGGGGAGGATGGCATTGATCCCCTTTGGTAGAGAGAAACCTGGTAATTCCGCTCCGGGAACACCGACTTGCTGGAGGACTTGTCTGGTTGAGAATACGAGGGCTTCCATTTCCTCCTTTTTGAGCTTCCTGGTTAGCTCGTTGAGGGCGCTCCAGGCGTTCTTCACCACTTGCTTATCACGGTCGTCGAAGGAGATTAGTAGTACGCGGACACAGTCTTGGGTATATTTAGAGTAGTCCACGTCTGTTTCTGCAAAGAATCTGGCAAAGTGCTCACAAGCAGAAGCTCGCTTTTTGTGATCGTCGTGCTTGACTAATTTTAGCATTTCGCTCATTGCTGTGCTCAGACCATCGTACTCGTCCACCGAGAGAAGGACTGAATCAAAGGAGGCATTGAGATCCCCAAGCAGCTCTTCGTCTTGGCAGACGATAATATTGTCCATCAGTGAGTTCATGATATTGGGCAGTCTCCGGTTCAAAGAGCTGCTGGCAACTTTCGCAAGTGATGCGAGTGCGCGAGCGTTGAAGTGTGAAATGGGAGGAGAGAGCAATGTCGGAATGAGGACAGGCAGAATGATATTAGAACGAGTCTGCTCTGTAAGCAATGTGAGGAGTGCCGCCAAAGCATGCTCTGCATCGCTCTCCGATCTGAGAAGGCTGAGGAGATGCGGGAGAACTTGGTCGACGATCCTCTTGCCAATGAGTTTCTGAAGAGCATCGAACGCCTCCGCCGCGGCCTCTCTTACATCTTTGTCTGCGTCTACCAGCGCTGTTCGTACCACGGATACCAGGGTGGCTTCATAGTCCTCTAGTGACTCACGAGACGTAGAATTAACCACTTCCTTGAGGGCAATACAGATACCTTGCTTGGCATCTGTATCCGTGGCGGAGAGAAGGCCTTCCTCCAGTGTTGGTAGTAGGGTTGATAGCACACCCTCGCCAGCTTTCCGGATAAGTTCTCCAAGTGCCTGTCCAGCGATAACCTTCTGTTCTGCGCTCGAACTCGCAAGCCGTCGAATGATGAGCTGGGTAAGAGTCGGTACCAACTCCTTGAGTGTTCTGGGGCTTGCCACAAGTGCCTTCCAAACGGCAACGGCTGCAAGTCTAACTTGGCCAGATGTATCGCATCTGCATACGTAGAGTGCCGAAAGAACTTTGTCACGCTTCTCCTTACCGAGGACCTCAAGAAGAGAGTTTCCGATTTCACCGGTGGCTTCTAGATCATCTTGTTCGGCCTTACCGCTGATACCAGTGAGATTGAAGAGGAGATCCCCTACCAATTCAACTGAAGACAGACGGATTCTGTGGTTGTTGTCTGCAAGCCCTCGCTCGAGCTCAGGTAACAGCAAGTCGATGGCTCTGGTTGCAAAATTCTTGACCAGCAAACGGCCAGCGCGCAGGGAGGTCTCTCTGATAGATTCAATATCGTCCGCAAGACCAGAGAGAATTGGGGGAATAATCTTGCTGAGATACGCGCTGAAGGAGTTTCCGAAACAAGCTGGCAAGAAGATGAATAGCGACATGAAGCCCTCGCGAACGGATGGCTTCGAGCTGTTGGAATTTTGGAGAATCGTTGGAAGGGTCTCCTCCAGGCGCTGGGTACCGAGTCCAGAGAGAACTTCCGATAGTGCTTGTGCAGATCCCAATCTATCTCCAGCACCAGTGTCGGACTTAAGAGTAGCCATAAGACCTGGGATGATATCTGGCAGAGCATCCTCGCCAAGCTTCTCGACAAGTGATCCGAGTGCTTTCGAAGCAGTCGCCCTTGTAGCGGGCACTGGATCAACAATTGCTTGTTTCAGGCCAGACACTAAAATGGGGATATGAACCATAACATCCTTCCTCTCCGTGAGATGCGCCAAAGAGCCGATAATCTGGGAGGCCTTCCGTTTTGTGGCAGATCGGTCTCCGAGGCCTCGTTCCAAAATGCGGACAATCTGCGTCATGAGTCAGTCACTCGATCAAAACGGTTTGAGTCAAGAACTTACCAAAGCGAGTGATGGAGCATCCAGATAGTGCACGAACGACACTTTCATAAGAACATCTAGAGCGTCGTCCGTATACTTTGTAGGGTCGCTGAGTGCCTTCAACAGAACGTCCACTACGTCCTTAACTTCGGGGTTACTGATAACTTCACCAAACTTCTTCAAACTCCGGTTTGCGGCTGCTCGGACCTCTTTATGCGAGTCATTCAGGACAGTAGTTAATGGTGGGATAATCTCGGGAAGGCTAATAGCCAATTGGTGAGGTGCCAGGTAGGCCATTGCCCCGAGGGTTTCGCAAGCACCCTTCTTACTTCTCCATGCCGGTTCATCAAGACCTTCCAATAGATCCGGGAGAATAACTTTGACACCGTACGAACTCAAACTAGAGAAACAGACCTTGGCGGCATCTGAGCAAGCCTCTCGAACATCGATGACACCATCGCCAAAGCTCTGGAGCAAAAGTGGCAGTATTTGGATTACATATGGTTCGAACAACCTCCCAAGGATCAACGAAAGGAGTTCATAGGCAAAAAGGGCTCCTTGGCGTGCATTGGGCTCCTTCTTGTTCTCCACCGCGCCTCGGAGCGTTGACATGACCCTATAGTCCTTCAACGCGGATATACCCCGCCCCTTGATCACGCCGGCAAGGCCATATGCAGCCCCCCTGCGTGCAGCGTAAGCTTTAGCTGTAAATAACTGGTCTAGTAATTTCTTGATGTAATCTGGGGCCTTATCCCTCGAAGCTTTAATTAGTGGGGGCAGGCATTCCGCAACTGCATACTGTACCGTTTCGCTCGGGGTGCTTAGTGTGGCCAATAATCGATCAACAACACCGGGTATCCGCTTGTCTCCACTTCCTAAATGTCTCCCAAGAGCACCATAAAGAATGATAACTGCTTCGTTGATCCTATCCCGAAGCTCTGATCCATCATCAGGTCCTTCTAGACTCCGCTCGAAAACTTCCATAAGTTCTTCTACGTGGGTAGCGCCTTGGGCTGCAATGATTGCGGTAGCGGCTTCAATCATTTCTTCCCGGACGGTGTGGTTTCGATCACCAAGTGCCTCCCCTTCAATTAGGAACGCACAGAATCCCACAAGCCTAACTGAGATGAAGATTGGTGCTAGCTCTTTAAAAGCAAGTGCAATGCCACTTCTAAATTCCCAGGGATCGCGGTTATCGACTTTCTTAAGCATACCAAATTCGTCGTACGCAGGAAGAATGGGTTTGGCTTTCTCGCGGTACAAGTCCTGTAGGGTATCAAGTGTATTCGAGAAAACATCAGGAAATTGCCCAACAGCTTCCGCAAAACTTCTCGCTGCCGCTGCTCTCAGTGGTTTATCCATGTATTCTAAAAATGGAATCATTTTTCGGGCAGAATCCCGTTGAACTTCTAGGGCGTTCTCCTCCCATACTGATTTCGCTAGTTCTGCATTCTCGTCGAGCTCATCATGGCAGGCCAACCAAAGCTCCTCGGAAAAGTCAAAATCTGTAAGATCAATTTCTGCATCGATAGCCTGTAAAGTTGCCGTCCGAACATTGACTTCTGGTGAAATGACGCCGCCTACTAGGATTTTGGTTTCGTCCAATGATATTGAGCCGGCAATACATCTACATAAATCAAGAAGGCAGTCCTTGATTAGTTTGTAGTGTGCAGTGTATCGCTGCATTGAGTTGATCAAAAGCTCCAGTATGTTCCCACGAGGAACGTTAGGGTCGGTGCCTATCACGGATTAGTTATAGTGACCTAAAAAAGGTGATGCGACTACATACATGATTCTGTATGGAACGATAAGAACTCTATTGCGAGCACAATCTGTTCGTCAGCCTCTTCAGACGCTTCCGCTGCGCCTACACCTCCTTTCTCTAAAACTAAACTAACGAAGGACAGCAAGTAAACGAGCGAGACGGTATCGAAGGGGCGCTGCTCTCCGGTAAAGCGAAGTCGATATAGTAGGCGTGTTACCAGAGCTAGGGATTGAGTCAGCAGGTACGCTATCTCAAAAATAGCTAGTATACGGCGTTACCTCCGAGCGGTTCCTCTTGCACCTCGGGAGATAATTCTCCAACCTTCAACGCTCTGAGACTCGCAATACCAATAAAGGGTCTCAGAGCCCCGAGTCTGGTGGATACATGTTCAGCGCAGGCCTGTGGTCTGTAAGTTTCATCGCTTAATATGGGGGCGGGAGTTCAGATTTGAGTGCGAACAAACCAGATAAGCTTTGACCCCACTATCGCCAATAACCACTCCCGCGCCAGCTTCCATCACCTTGAGCAGTGCTCTCACCGCCGCACCCATCCACATCTCTACAGCAGTGGGCGGCCCTTCGGCAAGGCATTGGATGACGCCAATGCCTCTGCTCAACTTTAGATTGACCTCTTCTACATTTTTCCGAATCACCGCCTCTTTGGCGACTTGCTCTTCCACCCTTGCTTTTTCATCGGCAGTAAGCTTACGCTCGGCACCTTTCTTCTGTGCAAGTTGGGCCCGAAGTTCTGCTTCCCACTTTAGAGTATCCGCATCTTTTGACTTTTCTTGTCGGACACCGGCGCCGGATTTAGAGAGAACATCAACATAGGCTACTCCTGGAGGGGCCTTCCAGATTGCTGCTTCTTGAGGGCCGATCCCTCTTAGCAATGCTGGGTTAAGATCGTCTGTGAATAGCTGGACAACCAAGGGTGTAATAGCAGCGGGCGCCACGAAGGCCAATGTTGCCGATGACTTCAGGGCAGCTCCCCGAATATAGGAGGATCTCCCACTTAAACCCGTATACATTCTGATCTCGCCGACCAACCTCGCGGCTTTCTCACTCGCCAACTCCCCCGGATCAATTCCGGTCTTTTGGCAAAGACGGATCCAATCAACTCCTGGCATAAGCTCATGATGGGTAACGACCGCAAGATTGACAAGCTGATTCTTGACCATTTCCTCGGGCACGGTCTCAGTTCCAAGCCCGCCTGCCGCGTTGGCTGAGAGACAGATTGCATGGATAGCAAGGCCTATGTAAGCCCCCCCGGTTTTAGCAGTGGAAGGGGCACTGTCTTTCTCTTGATTCTCGATCTTCCTTAGCCATTGCCACACCCCGTTCAGCACAACCTTACCGATGGCCTCTGGGTGGTGGAGGTAAGCGGAGGAAAGAGCAGATACGGCTTGATTTCGGATCTCGGGCGGAGAGTTGTGGGCACAGAGAAGGTACAAGAAGGCTAGAGCCCATGCGTCTGCGTGATTGGCTTCGTATTCTACATGATCTGCTGTAGCTGCCAATGCTCTTACCGCCCACTTCTGGTCATCGACTTGTGTAAGCTTAGAGTAGACTTTGTGATTTAAGAGAAATGATAGCTTTGGTGCTGTGGTGAGACATTGTTTGACTATGCCTGCCTTTTTGATTATCAAGGCTATCTTCTCGTTATCCCACTTTGCCATCTTATCCAATGCAAGCGCTGTGAAAACATAACCAGCTGTAACAAGACCAGTCTGGGCTGCAGGGAGTGGGTTTGTTACCACCTCCGCCCAGGAGTCCACCATCTTTTGCATAATTTTCTCACAAAACCCTATAGTGACGGTGTCTGGTGTCTCTTCCATATCCCAGATCAAACCTCCAATTTTTAAGATCCATATTCGCCTAAAGTTTTGTCGCTTATCCGCCAACCCTTTGTTGATAGTATCGACTATACCTTTCACTGGCTCGATCTCTCTCTTGAGCTCTCTGGCTAAGGAATTAAAGAATGCAGAGGATAGCCTCAGAAGAACTGCCTCGTTTTGTTCCTTAATGGCAATCTCGGCGAGGTTCGTAGAAAAACTTCCACCAACGTGGTCAGACAAAGATAATGTCTCTATCATAGTAGCATATAAAACACGTTGATCTGCGGCTGTGACTTTTCCCGCCTTCACCGGGTTCACCAATTCGTCTGTTATTTTGCTAATGGCTTGTTCATCGCCCTCAAGAGACTTATTCATGCCTGTTGTGAATGCGAGAACAGCACCATTACGAATGTTGACGTTGCTAGACTTGATCGAAGATAATAATGGTCTTAATAACTTGTCGGCTATTGCCTTAGATATGTCGATCGTTGGTGATAAGGACTTGAAAAGTGGGGTGATCAGACCATTCAACACAACCTCAGGAGACCGCAAAAGGGCCTTATCCAGCGCAGGCACTAACTCGGCCTCGAACTCCTCGATGGTGGTGAATTCTTGGAAAAAGTCATGAAGTGACTCAGATATATATTGGGGAATAGGTGTCCTCGACATGATAAGTTCTCTAGCATAGAATTCGTGGATTTCCTTCTTCAAGCCTCCAAACACCTCCTTCAATGTTGGCACCCTAGCGCACACCCCGCTAATGACACCTAGTAAAAGCGCATTCTTTTGTGTCGGTGTAGAACCCTTCGTCGTGAGGCCTTCAACCATAGTCTTGATAATAATCCCGTACTCGTTTTTCATTGAGAAAGCTGCCCGCAGACCACGCCTAGCGACTGTGAGTGCAGACTTCTTAAGACTGTCCTTTGCATGTGGTGATCCCAAGCACAGCTCTAGTAACGATACCTGTGCAGCCAGTAGATCGTTAATGTGAGCGTTGAAGAGCTCCAGCGACTTCGATATCCGGGATATGATAATGGAAGCCCACTCGAGTAAGACGAAAGCGCTGGAAGGAGCAATTCCACCCTTCTGTGATTCGTTCTTGGTGGCAGCGACCAGGTACTTGATGCATGCACTAGAAAGCGTCTCGGACTCGAACATCCGGAGAAAGCACTTTCGAACAGCATCCCGGGAGTTCCGATCGTGGTAGTATGGGTGCGTTTTGAAAAGTAGCTGAATGACAAGCGGAAACTTCTCCTGTGAAAGTTCTGTTTAGAATCACGTCAATTTATCTATTTTCCAAGAATGGAATCTCCAGGGGTGAATTGGAACGGAATTCTTACCACCCCGCTGTATTCGCTCGGCGAGAGAATGCAATTCGTGGACTCGCCGTTTGGTAGAACTGCTCATTATGGACAAAACCATTGGATTCCCTTCATGAGATGAGCCGTCATTAGTGTCGGACTCGGCCATGATGAGGAAGGTTGATGGATTTGTCGTCTAGGTGTGCCGATTATTGATCTGATTTGCCTTGTAAATGAATTATATGATGGAAAAGAAAAACCACTGGGTGGACGTGGTGTTTAGTGGGGCAGACTCCCTGGGCGGAATGTGGGGTTTATTACACACAAGGCGAAGAAACAAATTGTTTACAGTTTTTTGTGGGCCCTGATACATTTACTTGGCAGTTTGCAGTCCAACATCTTACACGGGGCTCCTGGGGTGCCTGGAGTATATCATACAGGGAATAATTATCATAGGAGCACAGCTATGCAATATAATGTAGAGGTTTGAATATGAGGGTGCAGGTATTGATACCAGTGCATCCAAAACCCTAGAGGCATAGAAGCTCCTTGTATCGAACTCTCCAGAATTCCGGGTAACTTTTGCCAGCCTGGTTTTGTGTGGATGGCTTGGCTGATAAGTTAATTCAGCGATTGACCAAAGGAGTTAAAACAGCCCGCAAGGAGGAAAAAAAAACACAATTAATTATCACCACTCTCTGACACCAATTTGTGGCTGGCTCTTGCCCAGTGGCTCGGTTAGGTTTATCCGATTGAATCTAATCTAATCTTTCGTCAGATAAGATGTTTGTTAATCTTGGGGTCCTAACCCGAAAAGTCGGCAGCCTAATTCATGGTGAGGTCACTGGGAAACGCGTTGCCCGGCTTCTGCCCTCCAACCACTTTGTCGCGTCCCCCCACCAAACCGCTCTCAACAAACGTTCCAAAGAAGGACTCTACGAAGATCCCTGCGAAAGCTACGAAATCGACCAAAATTACGAAATGCCTCCTAAAAGTAAGAAGCGTCAGGCAGAGAAGTATAAAAGTGACGACGGATTCGTCGAGGATGCTGCACCATCGAGCAAACGTTCAAAGGTAGAGATTGGGAAGAAGGTTGTCGATAACGAGGGAAACCCCTATTGGGAGGCGAGTTTTTTCTTCACGCCTTAATGGGTTTGCTCCATACTTACAGTCCTTAGATCGGAGGCCGCCTCCGTCGTGTTGGTGTTAGCAAATTCAACGGCAGGAACTTGATAAACATCCGCGAGTATTTCGAAAAGGATGGGAAGGTTCTTCCAGGAAAAAAGGTAATATTTACTATGTTTTTATTTTCATTTTTTATATCGATTTAATGCTAACATTATATGATTAGGGTATCTCTCTTACCATAGAACAATTCAACACCTTGTTATCTGTTCTCCCACAGATTGAACAGCATCTTGCAGATGCGGGGGTTACGCTCGAGAGACCAACATTTGGCGGGTCGGCTGCTGTTGAACACGAGGATGAGGGTGGGGCCGAGGAGGGGGAGGGGGAGGGGGAGGAGGAGGAGGAGGAGGAGGAAGAAGAGCCGAAGCCAAAGCCAAATTCTAAAAGAGGCAGAAAGTAAACATGGTCTACGGCGGAGCATGGTTTACCCTAGGAAAATATCAACGGTTTTTGTACTTGTAGAACCATCTGCGGGGCCAGCTAGAAGCCCAATACTCGTATGAGTCTGGTTCCAGACTCACTGCTTCACCTCGTCACATTGACAGCTTTGATACTACGGGTGCTTCTGCTTCATGGTCATTATTCTTCCCCTTTCCCTATATGTCCGAGTCGTGTCCCATCTTCTCGGTGCCTTACCGGTATCTTCCGAACCCTTATTGTCGCATAGTTCGATTGTGCCGCGGGTACGCACCAGCTCTTCCACACCGTAGTGTGGGGCTTGGCTTATCCAGGCCTCCAATAGCGTCCCAGACTCGAGAGAAGACAACCATATGGTAGAGACCCGAAATTAATGATACTGTATGATACTCTCTGTTCCCGAGTGCTCTGATGACAACGATTCTACGCATATCTTAATCCAGAACCTATCGTATGGCACGTCTAATGCGGAACCGTAGTAATCAGTAAGCCCTCCACACCGCAGTCCCCTCTGCTGGGGTCCAAGTACTCTTCGTGTAAACCTTCCCTCCTTCCGACACAGTGAGGTATGATTTGTGCAAGGTTGAGCATCGCGCTGGAAACTTGGCTTACGGTAGGTAAGAAGGTGGTGGAGACAAGTCTTGCTGCGATCCATAGACAGGCGGTACGCCGGAAGGCTTACCGGTATCAGCCTCCTGATAGTGGGGGCATGCTAAGAGGAGCATTGCTCCCAAGATGTTTAAACACTAACTGCTGACGAGAAAAACATGTGGTATCATACTGCACAAGTGGCAGGCAGGCAAGGTTGTATCTTCACTCCTAGATATTGAATTTATAGTGATAGGAAAGTTGCTTGGGCATTATATATACTTGGTTGTTCATGTGGAAATTAGAAAAATGTTTCTGCTGATCCCAGGGGGATCTATTTAGACACAAGGGTTATATAAGCCTTCCGATTTCTATGCATTGTACTCGAGGACGCCCTAAGCGCAGTCAGCGAGAGGAGCAAAAGCTGTCCTTGGGGCTCACATCACACGCTCGGGTGGGTTCAGTATGCATTTTACGAGATGGAATGATCGAGCTGTATATCGGAGACTCAAGAGAGCCAGAGAGACCAACTATTTATGCAGTGAAACAGCAACATACGATGGGTGTGCGGAAAAGGGATCAAAGGAGGCAATAGGGAGGACAGGAGAAAATAAATAGGAACATAATTGCATATTTGATCAAGCAATGGCACGGGGGAAAAGGTAATTGGGATGAATTGAACTTTGGCAGCTTTAAACCGAGATTAAAGGAATAGAGACAAGTCCACAGACGTGACGTGTGGGGAGTATATATCAGAAGGTACGATCGTACATACTATTTGAACATGTGTGTACTTAACTATTTATAAAACATTCAGATGCCCTGGCCCTCGGATGTCCCAACTTACACCATTATCAGGCTCCTGCTAGGGTCCGCACTCGTTTCTGCGCAGTCACTATGGCTTGCCTGGTTTGCTGGGGCCAGCGGTGGAATGTTATAGGACGTTCAACCTTCTTCACCGGAGGGCGGGCTTGCCAGTGAATGCATATTATATTGATGATTTCCCACCGTGACGTGGCCAAGCCACGATTGACTTTCGGGCGATGTAGGATGCGGAGAAGGATGGTTATGAGGTTTGAGGGAAGTTATGTTCTACGGTATCTGCTCTGTAGGCTTGTTGTTGTTGTCCTGGTGAAGTTTTTTTTCTTGGGGTTTTTTTCGAGGCGGGTTTGGGGTTCGTTTCAGTGGGCAGCCAGATTGACTTCGTAATAAGGTCTTTTGTTATATGCTGAGCATTTGGGAGGCCTCCGGTATTCCTTAAACCGCTGAGGCTCTCTCGTCCTGACTACAATCTGGATTATGATAGGAGCCTATTATAAGTAATCGGGATGGAAAAGACTTCTGGGGCTTAGCATGGATGCAACAAACTCTATTATAGAGTATTACTCATCATGACAGTGATAGAAACGACTGAAAACACGGCTGCTGCATTGGGCGGCCACGGTTACTTGAATAGACTTGTATTCTAGATCGCAAACTGGGCCAGAGAGTCTCAGCGATTTGAGGTCTACAACTGCCGTGAGACTTCGAACACTCGAGCAGTCGAGTAATCGGAACATTCAGTATATGCAAGGAAGTTGGAGCTACCTCTCCTCACGAGGCCAGCTGTTTTTTTTCTATTTGTCTCGGGGAGTTTTTTAGTGCACAAGCATTTTTTTCTCCATTTTTTATTGAGGAGGGGGTTTTGGAACACCTGGCACATGGTCCGCCTATTCGGGTTTCTTACAGAATGGTAATACTGTTCCTACTTCTAACCCATAAGGCTTCCATACCAACAGGGCGAAGAAACAGAAGATCTTACTCCCCCGCCGGGAGGGGATCATCACCAGATGATACAAGTGTGCACATCCTCCCTCTCTCTCTTACGGACGTATGCCGAACCGGGGGTAAAAACTATTTATGGTCAACTTATGCTTTCCCGGACCAAGCATGTTGGAGGCGTAGCCATAGGGTAACATAGCCTAGCGGCTAAGACGACGCCCCGCGTTGTGTCGGGCTACTCCTTCGAGAACCGCATTTGACGGAAGTGTAGTAATACAAAGCTTAACTGAACAATTGCACCCGCTGGGCGAGACATCATGACACTCGAAGAAGATTGAGAAGGGTCTTCTTGTGCAACAACAACGAAGATCGGATAGCAAAAGTTATCAAGTCAAATCACGGCTTATGCATTCGCGGGAAGCGAGCGAGCAAGTTTACCGGTATTTCTTTTTCACGGAGCGAAGCCTCTCAAACGCTTTGGGCTCACAAATGAGCTTTTAAAGGTACCCTATCCTCCCCTACCCCCTGGGACCCGGGGCCAACCATTGGTGACACTTTTTCCCCTGCTTTGCCTGACATCTGTGGGGTCCACCAGAGCAAGCACTGCGCAGCAACCTACAAGGAGGAGTCGCAGGGGGCAGAGGGCAGGAAAGAAAAAAATTTGACTTTCACACCGGTGGCATCCACTGATACCGTATTTTCCAAACCAGCAGCAGGGAATACCCATACGTTCCAAACGAAACGTTACCGGGTTTGCGTGTGTGGTGTGTGTGTATGTATTATATGTGCATGGTGGGGGCGAGAATGGTAAGACTGGTACGGAAATTTCATTATATCTTATCCAGGGTCCGCACTTTGCGCGTGCTGAACGATTAGAGGAGAGAGAGGGAGAGAGAAAGGGGAAAAAAAACAAAGTCCAATCACTGCCGAGCGAGTGAGAGGAGAGGAAAGGAAGGGTACTTAAGCACGACGCTCACATAGTTGAATACGGAAGGGTCTTTCGGTACAACAGGTTATATGTTGGGAAGAAAACTGAGGCACGAAACATATTCACATCCACGATGACGAAGTGGAGCAACAACTGCAGAAGCGTGCTCCTGTACTTCTTGCTCTTACTGGGGAGCACACTACCACTTTCCTCTTCCAGCCCTACCTCCGCTACAGTAGGAGCACTTCTTCGACCCAGAGAACCAGTTCCGCAAGAATGGGTTCCTCCACAGACGGTGACTATCACTGAAACGGCCCACTATACATTGACGGTCCGAGAGACTCTGACCATCGATCCGGGAATGTCGACTTCCATGGTCATAAGTGAGACCACCTCCGCTACCAAGTCCACAACAACCTTAACATCCACCTTGACATCCACTACCACAACAACCATTACACCGAGCCCCACCATAGCTCCCAAAATCCGCCGCCAGGCCCCGCAACAGCCCAGCACTGTGACTGTAACAACCAAAATATGGGGTCCGGACGTGACAATAACCTCTACTATCAGCATCACTGCCCCAGGCACATACCTTGCCACAATGACTAGTATATCAACGAAGATGACCACAGACATTGTCACTGAGCGCACGACAACGACAAGAGTTGTTACTGCTACCGCCACGGCAGGTGTCGTGAGCGCGGCTGAGCAAGATATAGAGAGGGGCAAGAAGAAAGGTCCGGGGGTGGAGGTTATTGTTGGGGCTACGTTTGCGGTGTTTGTGGTTGTTGTCGCGCTGCTGGTGCTTTTATATGTGAAGCTGGTCAAGGGGAAGGGAGGTAGGGACGGTGCTATCAGGGAGACGACGGGAGCAGCGGGAGCAGTTGGTGCTAAGAAGGGACATGCACTATTCCCGGCGAGGCCAATGAGTGGTAATCCCTCCCTATCATCACACCCATCAATACAAGCGCAAAATACTAATTAAACCCACCAGCAATAAAATCCCTTCTCCGCCCCGGCAAACGACCCTACAACCCAGTCCCAGCCAGCGACACAAACCTCCTCAATCCGCCCTACAACCCAGCAAACACATCCTTCTCCTCCTCCCGTTCCGTCCCCCCTCCCCCCCAGTCCCACCCGCAGCCCCACCAAAACCACCACTCCTACATCTCCTACTCTACACCAGCTCTAACCTTCCCCCCGGCCGCCTCCCCGCCAACCTACCTCCCCGTGTCCCCGGTTGCGCCCCGCCTCCCGCACATCCAGGTGACCCGAGCAAACACGACCTCGACCGTAAGCTCGCTCAGCAGTTCTGGCCACTCCGACCCACCAGTTCCCATACACCCCCTCACCACCGCTGGGGCATGGTTGCCGCCGGTGCGGGAGACGCAGTTCCACGCGCTCACAACGGCCGGCGAAGAGCGCATGATGAGCCCACCACCGCCGCAGGAGGAGCGGATGGAGCCTGAGGTGTCGTGGTACGATCTGCACAGGAGCGGGAGTGGGAGTAGTGGTGGTGGTGGAGTTAGCGATTGGAGGAGGCCGTTTTCTTGAGGGGTTTATTTCTTTGTATGATATGATAGATGGGGGGTTTTGGCGTTCTTGTATGATATTCGATTTCTGCCTGGCGTTGCGCTGGCTGACTTTGTCTTCTCTTCGCTGGAGTTTTTTCTTCTTTTTTTAGGAGCCTTTTTTTTCCTTCTTCTCCTTCCACAAACCTTTTATTTCTTGAGATACCGTATCTCTCTCTACCACTTTTCCAATTTTAATATCTTGGGTCTTTTTCTCTTTCCCTCCCTCTTCCAACTTAAAATGTACATTTAATGATGACTATAGTTGGGAGTTACGCATGGTATGATATATATGAGTATGATATATTTCTGCGGACAAAGATACTCAGTCCATATAAAACCCCGGTATCGTATCACACCATAAAACAATAAATAAAACCCCCCCCCTTTGCTGAGGACATTAGAGCATCCCCAATCTTGCCAACCCGTGTACTGCACAATTCAAAAGCAATCACAAAACCTCACTCGTTGATAACAACGCGTTTCCGCAGTCACGTGCACACGTCACATTCTACTGCATCCACACTCGTGTGACTCAAGCGCTTCAATAACTGTGGGGAGCCGTTCGCGCGTCCAGTAAAAAAATTGGTAAAAGTATAGTGTAGTGTAATGAAAAGAGGAAAAGAAGCGAGAGGGGTTTGTTTCTTTTATAAAAACAGTCATTACTCATCGATCGTACCGCCAAGGACATCATTTTGGGAGGTTAATAAAGGGGGGTTCGACCCAACGAAAGTAAGAAGAGAAAAAAAGAAGCGTCCGGAGAATCGAGAGAGAGATAAACGGAGGGGAAAATGGAATCATAAAACCCGCTTGGCAAGAACATATACACAAATCGGTCGCTACCCAAGTCAAGCAATCTAGGACGCAGTTTAAAAGAGGAGAGGAGAGAGAAACATGAAATGAAAGGGTAGGTTCCAAAATGGGCATCAGCAACCTATTCGACATCCTTTCTCTCGAATAATACATTCTCGGCTGGGAGCATAGATGCCTGATCCTCCTTAGTTCTATTAAACCATGATGACATCCTATTGTGAGAGGGTGGTAAGTACAGGTCTAAGATTTGGTGATGTAAGAATGCGTGAACTAACCAGCTACCCCTCTTGCTCTGTCTTTTCTCCAGCTTCGCATTTGCATCCTCTATATCGTCCTTATAATCCCCAGAGATCTTTCGCGAACCTCCTTGAAGAGGTGGGCTGACAAGGCCATTGCTCACATTCTCCTGAACCAATCTCAAAGGCCGGAGCTTATTACCAGCAATGGGTCCCACGGCTGCACTATGCGTAGGTGAGGGCGCCGGGCGAGCCGGAAGATCACCGACATCAGAGGCGGTAGAGTCAAGGCTAATATCCGAGTTTCTTGGACGATTGCCCTTATTAAACTGCTCGTTTCCATAAAATGTCTGGGACCGTGGCGTAATTATTCCTTCACCGCGATAAAGATTATTGACCACACTGGCTCCGGTGTACACCGTATTAGCGTCGGATTGCGACCGTTTGTGCGCACCGACCGGAGGGGCACGCATAGACTGTGATCTAGTCAACACAGCCCCACCTTCAGTTGGCTGTTTGGGGGTTTTCGCGCTATTTCGGTTGGCCAAAGATTTTGTCCTCTGAAGGATTTTACCATGACCGGGCTCTTCCTCGGCTGGCGGGGGAGGTAGCGCCTTCTCAGTGTCAGTTGAGGTGACTGCAGAGGAGCCGAGCGACGCTGTTTTATCAAGGATAGCTTCAGAATCTTTATGTTGTAGAATCCGCTCAATAATATTGTTAATATAGAGGGACATTGCTTTATTCTGTTCTTTCAGCGCCTTCAGCTCGCTCTCGACCTTGCGATATTTCTCAGTTTCACAATGGGTAGCCTCCTCGAGCTCTTCCGCCAGGTTGGATCCAAGAGAGATTGAATTCCGGGGCGAGCCTTGCACTTTCTTGACCACATGTGACTCGGGTTCAGGCTCAGCCTCCGAGAATGCATCGTTGTAATCGCCACGTGGGAAGTCCCCATTGAGGGCCGCTGATGAAAGGAGAAGTTGGAAACTCTCATTATCCTCCATCAAACGCGCGTTCGTCATCCGGGTTTCAAGAAGCTGCTGCTCTAATTGGTGTAGCTTAGTTCCTCCTTGATGGTCGGCTTCGGCAAGCCGGATCTGTGCCTCAGCAAGTTCCAAGCGAAGCGACTCAATAAGTTTGTCCTTCTGGAGAAGAATACCATTGTTGCGATTGGGAGCTGGGGCATTATTCGATGGCGCAAATCCAAGAGATTCATCCGCAGGAGGAGACTCGAGCGCTGTGATGGGGGAAAGGATTAGCTTGGGTCTCTGTATATAATATTCAAAGGAGATATACAGTTGCGACTGTCATGATCAGCAGATTTCTCACGCTGGGCAAGAGAATCCTTGAGCCGTTGAACGATGGCGTTAAGTTCTTCCTCTCTATCCAACATCTCTTCTTTTTCTTGCTGCGCGGCGATTCTCTGGTGGGAAAGGACCGCAATCAGATCAAGTCAACGGTATCAGAGTGAAAGCGCATGCTTACCTCTGCCTCATATATGTTCTCTTGATCCCTTTTTGCTCTTGTCAGCTCCTTAATTTGGATTTCAAAGTTTTCAATAACTTCATCCTTGGCGTGACATGCTTCTTCCATCTTCATTTGCTCACCCAAAGCTTCCTCCAGCCTTAGTTGCAAGGCCTTGACCTGTTTAGCGTACTCTTCAGCAGCGGCCTCAGCTGCGGATTCGCTCTGGGCCAATCTGCTACGCAGATCTTCTAGAATTGCTGCGCTCTCAAGATCCGCATCAGAAGAGTTAGATGAGGGACGCTTGGCGGCGGAACGAGCACTGAGTGGAGATGAGGTGCTGTTTCTGTTGGGATTGCCAGAGCTCAGCTCTCGGTCGCGAAGAGTATTACGGCGTGCCACACCATTGGATGGACCAACGACAGGCCCGCTAGAATTTGGGGTTGGAGAGCGAGCGGGTCCTCGAGCGGCGGAGGGGGCCGTGGGAGGCATGGAGCGACGGTTGAGTGGACTTGAAACATTGTTTCCCACAGGGGGTTTGCGCGTCGAAGCCATTAATGTGTAAGTTTACCAGGAGCAGGATTTATCAGACAGTGAAAGTATCGATGGTATCCCGGTATCGGCACGAAACGAGTATATGGGCCCCGAATATTTTTGCGCACGGCGGAAAGGGGGTGGAGTGGCCAAGGAGTCAAGTGAACAATGGTGAGAAAGAGAGGAGCAACAGCGTAGACCCAATACACAATCACCAACCAAGGCAGGAGCGCGGTACAGAACACAGACAGACGATTCTATAGGTCAAGGGAAAGAAGATGAGGGTAGGCTGATATTATTTGAGTCGTTGACGTTGATTAGGTTGACAGCGACGAATGGGAGCTCATAAGTAGGCCGTTAAAGTAAGATAGGGGAGAATGGGGGAAAAGGTTCAGGAGCAGGAGTAAGACGTAGAAGAGAAGAGAATAGGATTTAATTGTTATCCTGTCGGACACAAGAGGGTTGTTGATGTTGAGTGGAAGGAGAGGGAAGAGATAGCTGGTCGGAGGAGAGAAGGAAGGAAAGGGAAGAGAGCGAGGGAGATCATTGTTGCTGTCCGTTGCTGGCAACGACGCTGCCGTACAGCACACCGAGCGGGTGAAGAACAGTTCCTGTCAGCCGGGGCCCTTTATTTTGTATATTTTTTTCCATAATAATATCACAATGAAATAAGAAATATCATTTTAGCTTGCATCCGCCGTAACCTCAGTTCTCCCTTCCTTCCCAACAAACTTTCCTCCTCCCCCTCCTCTGAGAAATCTTTCATTTGTCCATGGAACGAGCAAGAAGGACCCTAAGTTATTGTATCTTGTTTATGGTATTATCCTGGTGGAACCAATTGCATGGTACGCTCGCTTTGTTTTTCCCTTTTTTCCCTAGAATACTATGGTGGCATATGATATACCTACCTTAAGTCTCTACCCGCCATATTGGCTTTCTTTGACTAGCTGCAGCCTCATCAAATATGATAATCAAGCATCGTGTTCACAACTTCAATGACTTCTACCCACTACCCTACTTACAACGTCCAACTGATTCCTCTAATCTTATCCTCTCCTTCTCACACCCTCACACCTCTTCCCGGTCTCTTTCCATTCACTTGTTCCCTCGGCCTATTGAGACCTACACCCCTAGCAGGGCTTTGCAGGAGTTCAAACCGTCAAACAGCAGTATAACATTCGAGAAAATATGTTGGACTTTTTCAGCCGCAGGCCGGCAAGTTATTGAAGCTGTTTGAACTCACGCAGCCATTTCCCCCCCATTTCCAAGAAGACGAGACGATCAGCATTATTCCGGTGAACCCAGAGCCCACATAATTTACAAGCTACACGCCAACAGAAGCTCGAAGATGCTCCGTTATTGGTGCTCATCATATCGCCGAGATGGCTTTAATCGACTGCACAATGTACTCGTAGGCTCGGCGACCAGTTTTGCGCTTTAGGTGTGAATATCGTGCCGATACCTTGCTTACGAGTCCGTACTAGATAGATGTGTTAGATCCTACATTAAGCTTTCCTTCCGCCGTTGGCATCTTTGGGGATGTTGCAATTCTTAATTGGAGCAAAGAGAGGACCAGAAGTCCAGTAGCCACAAGTAGGGTGACGCTGTGGCACAGGTAAGCACGATGAAGAACCATTCGGAAAAATGAGCGCCCGGTGAATGGAAGCCTAAGGCGAACGTTTTTAATTTCCCATAATTATTGTTGGCGGTCAAAACTGTGTGTGTTTTGGTATTAGCAAGCAGTGCAACCAATGTGTGAAGTGTAAGCGAGAAACAAATCTCAACACCAACCAAAATGGCGAGAACACGACATCAGAAAGACAAAAATGTGGAGAAACCTCACCCAAGGGTTACTTTGATTGTAAATAAATCAAAAAGCATTCAAAGAGATACCCG
>Ga0307509_10001993_pt1 | contig 33709 bp, 40 predicted proteins | sample 10_EM_MG_FD_202245 | JGI IMG/M metagenome (GOLD analysis project Ga0307509, IMG submission 202245) | Populus trichocarpa ectomycorrhiza microbial communities from riparian zone in the Pacific Northwest, United States - 10_EM | ecosystem: Host-associated > Plants > Roots > Unclassified | place...
TTCCAAGCCCTTTGCGAAGTACCTTTCCGTCTCGATTGTGTGGTCCTGTCGGGGAACACTTCGGTTAGTAACTTCAGCACCTCGTCTTCGCTTCGCATTCGGAAAAGCATCGGCCGCGGTTACTCTTGTCGGTCGTCTCAAGTGTTCTGAAGTCCTTCCTCCTCCCATCCCCTCTTCCTCCACCTTCTTGGTCTTCGTCCCGTTGCTCGGTTACAGCTACATCCACTTCCCTGCTGTCACCTTACTGCCCCTTTTCCGCGGTCGATCTTCGGTCGCTATACAAAAACCCGCCTCGGTTACGCCCGTCCTTCTGGCCGTCGCTAATACCGCTTTGGCACACCCTCCGGCCTTAGTGAAATCTGCGGAAACCATAAGGTGAACAAAAGAAATATATGAACCCCTGACAAAGGAAAATTACGTCTGATAAGTGACGTGTATCAGCCTAAGCTAGGAAATGAAAGTATGGACCTGGGCGCCGGAGCGGTGCCGGGGGACGGAGCGGTGCCCGATGGCAGGAGAGGACAGTGTATGGGAGCGACTCTGGGGAGAGGTCGGTTCTCCTCTCCTTCCTGCTTGTTTCTTTCCTTTCTACTTCCTTCGTATGTACGAGTATGTTGGTAGGATTTGGTTGGGCGATAGGCGAGATGTGCGGTTGGTCTCATACCAGAGGGACTTGGGGGTTTGGATGTTTCTTGGGGTGAGGAGGACAGGGTTTTTGTCGGCCATATCGTTAAAGATGCATGCTGTCTTTGTACCTTAATAAAACAAACGCACTTGATATAAAACAAAGAAAAAAAGAAAAAAAAGAAAAAAACGGTCACAGTAGTTAGGGTCGGTCTTTAGTCGCGGTCGATCGATAAAGTAGTTGCCACTGGTGGCACTGCTCTCTGGTATTGCACTGTCTCCTTTGTGCTCTGCTGGTACGGTCGGTTTTTACGAAACATCGTGACCCCGCTTCCGTCGGCCGTCCTTGTACTTCTCGTGTCAGTTAGCCCTCCGCCCTCTCCCTCCCCGACGTTTGGATCGGCTGGCACCCTACTGCTCGCGGCTCTACACCCACCACCAGACCTCTGCTCCCTTCTCATGTCCTCGGACTAGGAGCGCATGTTTAAACCTTCTTTCCGGGTCCTGTTTCCCGAGATAGCCGACCTGATCTTCCTCCGACTGCCACGAGCCTTCCTTCCTTAAGCGGCATCCTCTCGAACTCGATCGCCCTTCCTGAGCCTCGGCTGGCGGGGTTATTTAGCACACGGGAGTTACCTCCCCTTTGTGTGTCCCGAGACGCATCATTCAGGAGTCCCTATTCCCTCGGGAGCTGGACCCGGTGGGGTTTTACTACGGTTTAGCTTATAGGTTGTTTGATTTGGGGGAGTGGGTTTGTTTTTCTTTGTTGGTTGTGTCTACTGTGGGTTGGGGATGTTTTTCTTTTAGGCTAGTCTTGCGGCGGTTTTTGGTTCGTGGCTCTCAGGTCCGCTTTCTCATCTCCTTGTGGTTTCTACCCATAGTACTGGGCGGGGTTTTCTCTGTCGGGCAGGGTCAGAGGGTTTTAGCTTGGGGATGGCGGGATGGACTGTAGTTGAAGGTTTTGGACTACGTGGCCCACGCTTGGCAGAAAGTCTGTTGTACCTAGGACCGTGGGATGAGCACATGTGTGCGTTTGCCCCGATAGAAACAATTAATAATCTAGATTTAAAAAAGAAAAAAAAGAAAAAAGAAAAGAAAAACCGGTCACAGTAGTTAGCCACGAACCTTCTCCCCTACACCTCCGGCGATTGAAATCTCAACACCAGGGAAATCATTGTGGGATTCCACCTCCACCCCCTCTCCTCCCCCTTGATGGCTTCTGCCTAGGGGAGCGATGCTACAACCCCTCCTCTCCCTCTGGGGTCTACCCCCTTCTCTACGGGGTTCTCGTTCCTGTTCATGGTTGATTTCGCTCATGAAGTTCGGTTCTCCCCCCTTACCCCGCACTTCCTCTGCCCCTCGCTTAGGTTTTACATGGTGGGCATTCTGTCCTCTTCGCTCACGGTCGGCGCTGGGCGTTCCAAGCCCTTTGCCAAGTATCTTTCCGTCTCGATTGTGTGGTTCTGTCGGGTAACACTTCGGTTAGTAACTTCAGCGCCTCGTCTTCGTTTCGCATTTGTAAAAGCATCAGCCGCGGTTACTCTAGTCGGTCGTCTCAAGTGTTCGGACTGTCCTTCCTCCTCACATCCCCCTCCCTCCACCCTCCTGGTCTTCGTCCCGTTGCTCGGTTACAGCTACACCCATCCCCCCCCTTCCTCCCCCATCAGCTGGCGCCTTGCTGCTCCCCTCCCGCGGTCGATCTTCGGTGGGTATACAAAAACCAGCCTCGGCTACGCCCGTCCTTCTGGCCGTCGGTAATACCGCTTTGGCACACCCACCGGGGACCCCACATCAGAGTCTCCTCCATTCGCTATCCCATCCTGCCATCGGGTACCGCTTCGTTCCCCGGCACCGCTCCGGTGTGCAGGTCCATACTCTCACTTCCTAGCTCAGGCTGATACACGTCACTTATCAGACGTAATTTTCCTTTGTCAGGGGTTCATATATTTCTTTTGTTCACCTTATGGTTTTCGCAGATGTCACTAAGGGTTCTCCTCTCCTTCCTGCTTGTTTCTTTCCTTTCTATTTCCTTCGGGTGTACATGTATATTCGTGGGATTTGGTAGGGCGATAGGCGAGATGTGCGGTTGGTCTCATACCAGAGGGACTTGGGGGTTTGGATGTTTCTTGGGGTGAGGAGGTCAGGGTTTTTGTCAGCCATATCGTTAAAGAGGCCTGCTGTCTTTGTACCTTAATAAAACAAACGCACTTGATTTAAAAAAAAAAGAAAAAAAAAAGAAAAAAGAAAAAAACGGTCACAGTAGTTAGCCACCAACCTTCTCCCCTACACCTCCCGCGATTGAAATCTCAACTCCATGGGAAATCATCACGGACGGTTTCCTCTCCCCTTCTTCAATGGGCTAGTTGCCTAGAAGGGTGAAGCTACTCCCCTCCAACTCTCCCCTCTGATTCCCTCCTGATGGCATTGTCTACGGGCAGTCTTTGTCTAGGGGTTTCACGGTTACTCCCCCCTCCTCTCTCCGCATTGTGTTTCGCTGCCCTCGCTGAATGCTTTGCACGGTCGGCAAGCCCCGTACCTCGTCAACGGGTCGGTCGCAGTCTCGGGCTATCGGCGAAGTAGTGGCCCCGGTGGCTCTGCTCTCTGGTATTGCACTAGCTCCTGAGAGTCCTGTCCGGTACGGTCGGCAGCGTCGCAAAGTCGTGATCTCACTTCTGTCGCCTGCCCCGGTACTTCTCGGTTTGGCTCTACCCCTCCTTTCTCCGCTCCTACGGTTCCGTCGGCTCGCACCCTACTGCCTTCTTTCCTTGGCTGGCACCCTACTGCCCTCACCGCCAGGCCTCTGTTCCCTCATGATGGTCTCGAGTTGGGATCTGGCATGGCTGGGTGCGTGCTGGTGAAATTCTCTTGTTCCCAGGGGTATCATGCTGCCGCCTCTGTCCCTCGCGGGACATGCACCTCCCCCGGTCCGGTTTCCGGTGGGCCTACGGTCTTTACTCTTGGCTGCCACACACTCCCTTTGTGTTGGTTTGGATTCCGATCTCCCTCTGGGGTTCGCTTGCCCCTTCGGCCGGGCTTTACGCCGCGAGTGCTATCACCCCTTGTGTGTGCTGTTGAGGCCATGACTTTGTCCTGCTGCCTCCTTGATTCCTTCCCTGATTCATCAGAATGGGGTCTACTCTTGGGCTAAGGGTGGGTTGTCTACGGTTCTTTGGTTTTGGTGTTCCTTTCTGGATGGGCTTGAGGTTTCTTTACTTTTCCTCGGTTGTTCACTGTCGGGTTGGGGTTTTTTCTTATGGGCTGCACATCTGCGGAGGTTTTTGGTGCGTTGTATTCAGGCCTGTAATATCTCTTGTAGTTTTCTACCCATAGCAGCGGATAGTTCGTTAGTCCCAATGGTATCGGGCAGGGTCAGAGGGTTTTTAGCAAGGGGAATGAAGGATGGACTGTTGCTGGAGGTTGTTTGGCTCCATACCGCAGGGTGAAAACAGGCCTTTTGTACCTAGTTAGCTTTTTAGCTTGATGAACAAATTTCAAAATGATATAAAAATAAAAATAAAAATAAAAATAAAAATAAAAATAAAAATAAAAATAAAAATAAAAATAAAAATAAAAATAAAAATAAAAAAACAGGTCACAGTAGTTTGCCACGAACCATCTCCCCTACACCTGCGGGGATTGAAATCTCAACACCAGGGAAATCCTCGTGGGATTCACCACTACCCCCTCTCCTCCCCCTTGATGGCTTCTGCCTAGGAGAGTGACGCTATCACCCCTCCTCTCCTTTTGGGGTCTACCCCCTCCTCCACGGAGTTCTCGTTCCTGTTCATCGTTGACTCCTGCTCATGAAGTTCGGTTCTTGCCCCTTACCCTGCACTTCCTTTGCACCGCGCTTAGGTTTTGCACGGTTGGCATTTTGCTCACTTCGTTCACGGTCGGCGCTGAGCTCTCCAAGCCCTTTGCGAAGTACCTTTCCATCTCGGCTATGTGGTCCTGTCGGGGAACACTTCAGTTAGTAACTTCAGCATCTCGTCCTCGTTTCGCATTCGGAAAAGCATTGGCCGTGGTTACTCTAGTCGGTCGTCACAAGCGTTTTGATTGCTTCCCCTCCCCGTCTTTCTTCTACCACCCTCTTGGTCTTCGTCCCGTTGCTTGGTTACGGCTACATACTTTCCCCTCCCGCCACCTCCGCAGCTGGCACCTTACTGCCCCCCTTTCCGCAGTTGACCTTCGGTCGCTATACAAAATCCCGCCTCAGTTACGCCAGTCCTCCTGGCCATCGCTAATGCCGCTTTGGCACACCCTCCGGCGACCCCTCATCAGAGTCACCTCCATCCACCCTTTCATCCTGCCATCGGGCACCGCTTCGTCCCCCGGCACGCTCCTGTGTGCAGGTCCATACTTTCACTTCCTAGCTCAGGCTGATCCACGTCACTTATCAGACGCAAATTTCGTTTGTCAGGGGTTCATTCATTCCTTATGTTTTTATACTTTTGTAGTAGATGTCACTAAGGGTTCTCCTCTCTTTCCTGCTTGCTTCTTTCCTTTCCACTCCCTTCCGATGTATGCGTATATTTGTAGGATTTGGTTGGGCGATAGGCGAGATGTGCGGTTGGTCTCATACCAGAGTGACTTGGGGGTTTGGATGTTTCCTGTGGTGAGGAGGGAATGGTTTTTGTTCACAATAGCGTTAAAGCTGAATGCTGTCTTTGTACATTAAACAAATGCATATGATTCAAAAAAAACAAAAAAAACAAAAAAAACAAAAAAAACAAAAAAAAACAGTCACAGTAGTTAGACCTAGCCTTCGCGAATACCGCCCTCTCTCCCCTCGTCTCCTCATGGGACACCCCTCTCCCCTCCCCTGGTTCAGACCACGTTCCCTGTGTGATAACACTACAACCACCCGCGATCCTGCTACCCCCCCCTACTCCACACTGGGCCCTCCTTGACCTAAACGCTGTAGGGAAGGCACTGGCTGCCTTCACCACATTACCCTGCCCAACAAGACCTACACCGAACTCCCTGAGTAGATGGTTCGATATCTCCTCTACCTGTCTTACCTCCCTCCTAACCTCCTATGCCCCAAGCATGCGCCCGTGCCCCCGCTCGAAACCATGGTGGTCCCCTCGCCTATCGCTCCTGGAAAGGGAGTATTCCAAATTTGCAAGGATATCCCGTCTCGCCCCGTCCTTCCTCAACCCGAGAAATGTGAACAGCTCGAGAAGAACATATTTTAAAGCCATTGCCTCGGCCAAGAAAGCACACTGGTCGGACTTCTTGTCCTCGGCCCCTCCACTCTCCCTCTAGACGGCCAAGAGATTTGCATTCCGTCGCCCACTACAAAGGTTCCCGTACTTACCAGGGGCCTCCAACCCGGCCGAGGTAGCGGAAACGCTTCTTGACCACTTCTTTCCCTCCAAACCCCCACCTCCCCCGCTCCTCCGCCTCACACACCAGGAGCACTACACCCCCCTAACCTCCGGAGAGATATCCAGGGCCCTCTCCAAATCCTCGAACACCTCCGCTCCTGGCCCCGACCACATCCCCTACTCCGTGTGGAAGTCTGTACACCGCATCAAGCCCTCCCTTCTTCCGTCTCTCCTGGGCCCCCTGCTAGCCCACGGTTTTCACTCTCCCTCCCTCAAAAAGGCACTTGGTATTGTCCTTGACAAGCCGGGTAAACCCTCATACGACTCACCCTCCTCCTTTATGGTTATCGTCCTCCTTCGAACGCTCTCTAAGATCCTTGAGAGAGTCGTAGCTTCCCACCTTTCAGCCCAAGCGGCGATATGGTCCCTCATCCACCGTCTTCAATGCTGGTCCCTCCCTGGAAGATCCACCGCCAATGCTGCCCTCGTTCTACAGCATAATGTTGAGTCCTTCCACCGCCTACGCTACAAAGTCTCCACCCTCTTCCTTGATGTGAAGGGGGGCTTCGATAACGTGGAGTCTCCCTTACTCCTCTCTCTCGTCCGCAGAAAGGGGCTCAGCCCGTACTTGGTCCAGTGGACGGGCTCTTTCCTCAGAGACCGTACCTGCCGCCTGACGTTCCACGGGTCCCCTCGCCTTTTCGCTCCCGTCTCGGTCGCGGTCCCTCAAGGATCCCCCATCTCCCCCCTACTGTTCCTCATATACGTCTCCTCCCTCCACCTGGAAATCCCCAGGTCACTTATTATCTCCTACGTCGACGGCTTTGCTGTCACAGTGGCCTCGCCCTCCTACAGAACCAACGTTCGCCTCCTTCGGAAATCCTTCTCAGCGCTCAAGAGAGAGGCCTCGCTAATCAATATCTCCTTCTCCATTCCGAAAACCGAACTGATCCACTGGAGACCCGCCAGGAGCAATGAGCTGCCATGCCCCCTCCTGGTACAACTCGAGGATCAGCTCTTCTACCCACAATCCCGCCTGAAGTGGCTGGGCTTCATCATTACCCCCGCCTTTGACCCAAGGTCCCACTTCTCCAGGAGGTACACACTTGCAAATGCTGCACTGGCCACGATTTGCCGCCTCTCCCCCCCCGGGATGGGCCTTCCACCCTACCTTTGTCTCTCCCTTGCGCGTTCGCTCCTTGCTCTGATTCTCCTATATGGGTCTGCTGTTTGGAACCCTTCCTTGTCTATCATGGGCCCGATGTCCGTCTTCTGGCATCGGGTCTGTAGGTGGATCACCAACTGTTTTTTCTCCACCAACATAACATGTTTGCACTGGGAAGCCTGTCTTCCCCCACTGCCTGTTCTTATACGTCACCAACGCCGCCTTGCCGGCCTAAGGCTCATCTGCTCCCCACTGGAGATAAACCCTGCTTCGGCACGCCTCCCTAAATCTGTTCCCACCTTCTCCCCCCACCGTGCCACCTTGATAGCGCGTGTGAAGATTACATCCCAACCTTATCTCTTCTTCAACCTTGACTGGCGTTCTGCTCCGGACAAGGCCAAGAACACGAGATACCGACACAACGCCATCACAGCTCTGGCTAACACGACCGTCCCCCTCGTTCACGATATCTCTACGCTGCCACCTATCTCCCTCCACTTGACGGACTACCTGCCCCCAATCCCGGGGGTTGTCCCATCCTATGCTCGCCTCAAACTGAGGGCTAAACAACTCCTCCTTTCCGACTGGTCTTCCACCCCAGCCCCCACATATTACCCCTATCCACCCTCAACACGCCCCCATCCCTTCATGGGCTTGGGCAAATTTGTTGCGGGGAGGATACACCAAATACGCTCTGGGAAGAGTTATCTCGCGGCTCACCCCTCGTGGGGCGATCCTGATGCCGACACGTCCTGCCCTTTGTGCTCTGAGGCCCCACAGACCTTCGAACATGCCATCATGTCCTGCCCCTCCTCCGCCCGTCAGAGATCCCACCTCCTCCAAGAGGTCTTGGACCTGGCCCCCGAGGCCCCAATCTGGTCCGACCAGCAGCTGCTCATTGCGCTGGCTCAGTTCATTCGCACCACCGCCACTGGTTTCCCTCGTGGGATGCCCCCGCTTGCTCCCTCTCTCCACGCCCCTCCTCCGTACCCCCTCCTTCAATCTACCAACCTATCCGCCCCTGGCTCTCGACACTAGTCAGGCGGTTTGTACTTGCCTTGATTTTAGCTACGGCTGCTTTGCGACGCTTATTGGTCGTCTTGGGGGAACTGGTTGTGTTTGATTCTTTTGTTGATTGTTGGTTTGATTTTTAGTTTTGTTTTGGCCATATCATTAAAGATGCATGTCATTTCTTGTACTGTAGAAACAATGAACATATTATTTATAAAAAAAAAAAAAAAAAAAAACTGTCACAGTAGTTAGAGCTCTTCACGCAACCATCTAAGTAATACACCACTCAGATACTGGGGCACGGGCCAAGCCCATTGACAGTGACCTTCCATAAATGCAATATGTTCGAGATACCTAATGCCCTTATCACTATACTACCTCGCTTGTATGCGAGAACTCTATTCCTACACAGTAGGACTTCCTAAGATCACTATATCTACTACGAACACAAGATGTTAGTCTATAACGATAGACGAAGCAAACTACGTAGACTACGTTGATAGTGTATACTAGTCACGATAGTCGTTTCCCGTTACGAACACCTGAAGGGAGGGCTGGTTTGTTACAAAACCAAACAATGCACATCTGTAGTTGAACAAAAACCTAAATAATGAAAATCCTTGGCTAATGAAAGGTTAACCTAAGTAGATACCCGCTTCATAAAACCACAATTATTTGAATCATAATAATAAAAACCAGGTGCCCTAAGCGGGTTACCTTGAACAAATCAGAGTCTTGTAAACACACAAAAGAAATATCCCTATTCCTAATAAGCGAAAATAAAGTTAAAAACAGCAAATTGCTTCCCCTGCAATTATGCTGTACTATAGAAAAACAATGTAAAGTAGTGTGACCATCTGAGTGCTCTGACTCAATCATGATTATTTGAGTGTGTCCATAGACTCTGGAGATTGGGAAGCTCTCCTTCACTCGTAGTATTTCTTAGCATCCTGCTTGACCCTGATCTTAATAGACTATTCCACAGAGTACGCTGCGTGGTTCCTGCCAAAGGCTGGGCACGTGGACCGAGTCACACGGCAACTGTCTGCGATAATCTTCCTATTGCTCTTTCTGGGCAGGATGGTGATACACATTTGTGCCCCATCAGTGTCTGTTCTCCAGCACAAATAGGACAGGTGTGGTCGGGACCTTTGCATCCTTCTTTCAGGTGGTCATACAGGTAGTATTTCTTAGATTGCTTCATTGGATTTGTGTGCCACATTACTGAGAATGTTTTGTATTTGCCATGAACCAGTACAGGGTGTGATTTTGTCCACTTCATCAGTGGGAACTGAGACGACCACAGAGGGACACTCTTTTGCCTCCCTGACCTTGGGGTCCTTCTGCCAGAACCTAGCTTTAGTGATATTAACTTATTGTCCTATGAAGAAGGATTCTTGCATGACCAAAAGAAGTATGTCATCGTTATTGGTTGTTGCTTCGAGAGAGATCCCATGTATCACAACCCACAAGTCGATTGTGACTCCCCTCAATTCCATGTAAGCATTTGATAGCTCAGGAACTGCAGTGTTTAGAGATGTGATCATGGGGGCAAGGTAGCCTGTGTGTTTAACCAATTCCGGTCCCGGTGGTATGTGAGGGAGATCGTACCGGTGGTTGTGTTGATTTGAATCTGCGGATTGGTGGGGGCAGAGCACTCACATTCGTGAAGTTCTTTGGAAATAGTGATGCTAATTCTAGGCTCAAGCTTGGCCAAATTAGGCAGAGATATTCGTTTGGCCCAAGTGGCATAAATGTGCCTCCTTGCTATGATTACTGTCTTAGAGCATGCAGCAGGGGGTGGAGTGGTGCTAGGGGTGTTATTAGCCAGTTCAATCTCATCTTATGGTGCTTTGACCTCCTGGTTCTGCTTGTGCTTCGGGTATTAGGCGGTGTTAGCCCTACAGTGATGAACCTTTTCTTTCCCTTAGGGGGTATTTTGGGAGCAGGCATTTGCTTAGGAGCAGCCGTTACTTCAGCATTAGTCTGTGTTGTTTCTGCACTGTGCCTATATGTGAACTGATTTTTGCTGTCAATGCTGCCATGTTCATCGAGAGCTCTCTAGCATTATTCGATAATCTTTTCACCGATGTAGTGAGTTAGGTGACCATCTTTGTTAGTTCATGTATTTCTTTTCTCATTCCCATCATCATTGCGAACATCTCTATTTGAATATTGATGTTTACAACCTCACTATCCGAAAACTTTGTTTTTGTGGAGTTAAGGATTTTTTCCCTAAGTGGTGACTCATTTGGCAGGGATAGAGCAGGTGCTATGCCCCTGATCCCAGCAAGGAACTCCTAGAACCATGGACTGTTTTCGAACTTTTTTGTCACTGGTGACCCTTGGTCTTCTCCTCCTGGCTGGGAAGCCATATCAGTCGAGGTGGTGTGGTGGGGTGTTGTAAAGTTTTTTGGTGGCAACTGAGGTCGCAATTGAAATCATTGGTGTTGAGTGTTGCGCAACTCTCCACTGTGATTGGTCTATTTTAAAGGTACGGACAATAAGTGGGACGGGGCTTGCAATCCTCCGGCCATACGATGCTATTATATATACTATACTCGAGTACCTTTTTCCCACCACCCCCGCCACCGCTTAGTCTATCAACCAACCAAGGTCCCTAAATCGAACTCTTGAACGTGCAACTTCTCTAAATACCTGTATCATAATTCAATCGCACAGCTGCCTGATACTATTGCCCTATTCTAGAAGCGCCATGAATCAACATTCCAGAACTGCAACACGAGCCTGATCAGAATCTCGGGGCTAGAAAGGTTAAGCGCATTAATAAGTAAAACAGGATTTAATCTGGATGGTCGCAATCAAATTTTCTATGTACGACATTGTCCGGTTGGCAAAATTGTACTGCACTGTCATGCTCTTTAACCTCCTTGTTCCGCTTGTTTCTTTTAATCCTTTATCTATGAGATTTCAGAGATTCCGATGCTAAAATTCCGATGCTAAAGCGGTAGCAAAGGTATGACATAAGTGAACGAAGAAAACGTAATTCAACAGCGCCAGAAGGTGGAGGGGAAGTGTGCAATCACCCACTTAAAAAACAGCTAGTATTGTGCTATTCACCACCACTTTTTTTTTCCCCACCTCTATTGAGCAGTAGCACCCAGTAGGGGCGAAACTAAGAATTTCGGTATGGAGAATTAGATATAGTTAAAATGGGTGGTACAGTACTTGTATGTGGGATACCGGTATAGTAGACTAACTTTACACGTAATAGATTCTTAGATCACACCTCGTAGCACCTGATATATGGATAGCCCCCCTGCAGCCTACCGAACAGTCTCGCCCGGAACTCGCCTAAGGGCCTTTGTTGAGGGACCAAAGATGTGGTGTTACATATCATTGGCCATCACATAAGGTACCGGTAATTTGCTTCCTTCCGCGTAGGGTAACCTAAATGTTACTCATCATTATTAATTATTGGTTCGCCCAACCTCATCCCAATTCAGCAGTAGCCCAACCACCAGCCTCAGGATCAATGGATACCCGAGGCTCCATCTCACAATGGACTATGCCTATTAAAAATATTGATTTTACCACGTTAGGAATGTTTATACTTGGTGCGCTTTATTTGTTGATCCAAAATTGAAATTTGAGGCTGACAATTCTGATATCCTGCAGACGAGATTCATTTCGGAGAAGGTAAAGAAGAAGTGGTTGATAACATCATCGGAGGTGCTGGGACTTATGGTTTTTACCCCTTTGCCTCGTTCTGATGGTCGCTGGACGCCGGGTTTTCATAATTGTACCTCTACGTTTTTTTTTTTTGAGCCGCTTGGGTTCTTATAAGATAAATATTCATAAATTATAGGTGTCATCGGTTCTCGTCTCTTCAGTCCTGGACCTTGGGCAAAAGCGATTGGGTGGATTGTTGATGCCTGGAATGACTTCCCCCAGGAGATCCATCAAGGCCTCATCCAGTTGGGAACCGACCTGACATTGCGCGAGGATCAAGGGAGGAGGACCACCCGGGGGTAGAATAATTATGGGCTCTGTGATTATGGTGAGTTCAAATATCTCACACGCAAGAAGCGCCTAGACGTCAACGATCTTGTCGAGGAAGGACTATTCACGGCGAAAGTGATTCATCTCATTTGTACTCCTGCCCGTGCGGACCATGTGTGTTCTGGGTTGTGCAAAATGTTGCAGGATAGGCTCTTGCATCCCATGCCTTTGGTAACTTGGGAGCCTGTGCCCGGCGCATCTGATCCTGCACATATGATGGAAATGTATATTACCGCTGCCTTCAGTTAGTATAAAGCAGTACAGAAGGATTTTACTGATGACGGTGATGTCCGGTTAGGTACAAAACTCTCAAAATGGTCCATATCGCCTGACCCAATAATCACGAGCTGGCAGGGTACTATGGGGTTGAAGATCCCCTCGACAGGAATGATCCTGATACTATCAAATCTCTAGCAGGAAGGATAGTAGAAACAGGAGTCGGAAAACTGGGGAATGGCGCCATCGTCGTCCGCACGGTGAATCTAGGGTGTCCTGTTAGTTGTAGAAATCATGCGCCTATCTCGTTGCCAGCCTATCATCCACCTAGCGAGGTTGGGGGCAATAATCCAAAGGTTGTAGACCCTACCGGTGGGGGTAACACTTTCATCGGCGGGATGTCTGTCTCAATAGCTAGAAATGAGTCAGAAAAGTTCGTACTTGCTGCAGCGATGGGTACCGTGGCTGCTAGTTTTGCCATTGAGCAGGTTGGGATGCCGAAACTGGAAATGGTTAATGGCGATGAGAGGTGGAATGGGGTTAATGTTGAGGAGCGGATGGAGGAGTATCGGAAGAGGGTTGAGGGAATGGGTATTTCGCTGGATGTGTAGTTTGATAGCTGAAGTCTTTTCTGTAATCAATGGGTTTAGAGGGAGAGGTATTTCGAACCTTTGCTCAGTTCGCCTTCCCAGGGTTCCGAACCATTTGGGTGGGCCCACAAGGATAGCCGGGACCGTGCTGGGGACTATTGGAGGCATCGAAAGACGGGGCGGGGTGGTGTAAGAAGGGGCTGCAGAGTGTGGAGAAGGACTGCGGCATGTATCCACCGTATATCATATCAACCTTCTGAAACTTTAAAGGGTTGATCCCTACCACCCAACAAGGAGTAGCAAATCTCTTGATAAGACATTCAAGACCCCCATACCGGCAATTCTGTACCTGCACGTCTCCAACACTGACAAGCAGTGTTCGCAGCCGTCTGGGGCCCCCGTAGGGCACGGCAGGATGACTGCCAAGAGCCCGGGACGGGACGGGGCGGCAAAACGTAGTCCGTCCTCGTCTTTCATTCCTACTTGTCGGGCAACTTTAGAAAATGATCGGATGGGACGACAAACTGCCGTCCGTCCTCGTCCTGGCTCAGGACGGACGGACTGCCCCGTTGCGAACACTGCTGACAAGATACAGGTAATAGGAGTCAAGCATCGATTCAACTGGATCAAACCCCGTCACCAGCACAGTAACTTACAACAACAACAGCCGCGAACTCATTCTGAGAGAAGCAGAATCGGGCAGCCAAGGCACCACTACCGGTGCCGATAAAGTACCATCACTCCAACTCACCCCTCCAAAAAATATCCCCCGTGCGCTAAAACGATCATCAGCAGCATGTTTTCAAGCACAGTATTCCCGGCATTGCCATCATAGGTGCGTGCTTTATAGTGGAGGCAAGGTACAGCAGGAAAAAAAGACCGTGTCGCCAGAACACAGGGGGCAGTGTGAGGTCTCAAGGACGTTACGCACGCAGGGAATTCCTAATGCAGCCTCAGATTGAAAAAGAAAACTGACCCTGCGATTAAAAATCCACCAGGTCACATGCTAATCGATAGAAGACTCGAATTCGAAACAATACTTGTATAATACCGGGGGATTTTTGGGATGGAAGATAATTTGGGATGAGCACGCTGTACCAGTACTGTATATTTACATATGTTTGTGTGTTCACAAACTGTCATGATATTCTAACCAAGGGGAAGGGGAAAAAAGAATAGGCCCCTCAAGGGCGGTCAGGTGTAGCTGAAGCAGGCTACCGTTTGGTACTTGTATCATGCGCTAATCCGCCATCCAGCAGGAAATTTGATGCCACTGGCACCGGTAAGCATTTCGATGGCCCAGAGTACGGCAATTTGGCCATAACTCTAATCCACTGACCGGATCCAAAACTATGAAAATAATATATTTAAGCTTTTCTACTCTACTATTTAAAGTGGAGGCCAAAAAGGCATCCCCAATTCTCTCAAGTCGGATAACTTGGAGTTTAACGTTAATGCCCGTCTATTGTCTTCGCACGGTTGCGAGCGGTGATCTTGCCCGGGTTGTAAACATTTGCATGCACGCCGCTGCGCTAATCGTCCAGTACCGCATCAGAGCTGCAAGGCGGAAGTGACGATGACGTTCAAGGCAATGTAAATGTAAGTATTATGCTCCAAGGGGAAGAAAAAAAAAGACAATCCAAAGTTTTTTCTCCTTTATACCCACGCGCACTCATGTACTCGAGTAGTTACCCATAGGTTAGGTATTTTTTTGTTTAGTGAGGCACGAGACTTGCCTTTGGTAGACCTTGAGACCGGGGCAGACCGAGGCACTGCGGGGGTGGCTATAGACTGTAGGTATTAGTGATTATGGCGGGGGGTGGGCAAACAAAAAATGAGGGGGATTGCAGGAGATGGCCGGGGATGGCAGAGGACTGCCAAGGACCGCAGATAACTATGAGTGATATATTATGATGGCAGGTAGCGGACATAAGTGAAGAACATTCCTGAAAGAAAGAGAAGAGGTTAGTTGATCGTTAGCTGCTTCAGGTATGAGGATGGGACTGAACAAATTTATTCCTTTGCAAGTCTTATTTTCTCTTTCGGATACCTCTATAAATCTTTGGCTTTGAATACATTGGTGATGTCGCAACAAAACCATGGTATCATACAGATACTACTGAAGCTGACTTTCAGCAGAATAGATGGAATTTTATTTTATTTTCCGAGATGAAATTGTGAACAAGAAGCATCTGGGCGGATCGGCGGAGAAGATGTAACAGAAAAACTCGTCAGGTCCTGCTTCTAAGAATGACGGACTGGAATGTTCGGAATGGACACTCGGTCCTAATGTTTGAGCACCGGTGATAACTTAACAGCACTAGATGAGCCATTGATCAATCTCGTGAGAAGAAATTGTATCTCAGTTCTGCCCCCCCAGGCCACGCAAGCGGTGGGATGTCACGTCGACCCTGGAGATCGTGAGGAGATTAATCCCGCTTCGTGACTAACTTGCGCCTTCTCGTGCCGCACGGGGTTGGGAAAAGTGAGCTGAGCTTCCCTCCTCCCCTTATCCCACTCTCAGTCACTTTTTAGAAGGTATAATAGCCTTCCCTCTTTTCCCTTCTAACCTCATTTCATCTTTTCTTGTCACCTCATATCGCTCTCATCCTCAATCCCATCGTTACTCTCATCACTGATCCCCCTTGACAATAAAGTTTAAAGTCACTCTTTCTACAGGAACCCTTCGATTCTGAAAAAATTCATCAGAGGCTTTTGTTCGCAAGCCACTCAATTTACCTATGAGTCTCCTTCGGCTCGAAATAATTTTCTACCATTTCATTCTGCCGCTTGCATCACAGGATCTGCCACAAATTGATTTCTTCCCTCCCTTGCCTTTCGGCCCCTCCAGCCTCTAGTTTCCAGTTTTCATCTTTCCGTTCTCTTTCCCTTCTGTACTCTTCCTTCTTCTGATATACCTTTTTCTCACTTATACTTCTAGCCAAATTTCACTACAAGGGAAAATGTCACGGAATTCTTCACTCCCGGTTACTCCTCCGAGGAGGCAGATCAAGCATTCGCCTCGCTCTCTTTCTGCCAATATGGGAGAAAATAAGCATGAGTCTAGTAGCGAAGATGAGGTTGACCAGCCATCCACTCCCCAAAATGCGGGACCACCAAGGGGTGAGTTTCAAATAGTTCTCATTTTTCTTTCGGACACGATGGACTTAGTTCTTCCCTCAACAATTGTGGGGCTCGGTTTCTGGTGTTTTCTTTTGTTCTAGATTTGGGCCAGGGTGGAGGTGATGGACTAAAGGGTGATTGTCTTTGATTTTCGCAGGATTGACTAATAATTGATGAGACAGGAACCATCAACTTGAGGCGCCGTGGGAAGACAATGTCCAGCCTTGAATATGGAGATGGTGTCTTGCCGTCCTTTCTAGACCCTATGCCTCTTGCCCTAGGCGGAGAGAGAAATAAAAAAATTCCGGGACTTTCCTTCAATCAATCACGCGAGGTTGAGATTAAGGATTCAGAGTCTGATGGCGACACAGAGTTCTTCGTTCCCCATGAAGATAACCCTGTTATTATGTTAGCCGAGGACGACCTTCAAATGGCCCGGGCGAATAAGGGCTTTGAAACTTTGGAAGCGGGAATGGAAATAGGGCCCGAGGATCTGGCTGCTCGCGGATTACCCTCAGCATGTGTCTTTGTGGCAAAGTAAGTGGTACTTTAACTGGATTTATTATTCTTCCTTTTCTAACTATATAATAGTCTCGCTGCTGGTCAGACAGATGAGGAACTGATGAAAAGTCTCCAAGCCCATTTTTCGAAGTACGGTAGACTTCACGTTAAAATCCGTCGGGACAGTAGGGGAAACCCATAGAGTTTCTGCCAATTTGAGGTATTATAATACAATACCTTTCGGTCTCTAGCTGGCTCTAACTGGCCCGAACTTAGACCGATGAAGGCGCTAGAAGAGCCATTAGGGAAGGGAGGGCTAGAACTATTGACTTATCTGGTAGACCAATACGCTGCGAACCCGCAAAGGTCAACAGAACCCTCATACTGAGCAAAAGCGATAACAGTCTCTTCCACCGCGACGAGGTGGTCGAAATGCTGCATGGATTTGGCTCGTTAGAGTCTGTCGAATTTTCTGACGGCTCAACCACACCGTTATTTGGTCTAACATCCGGCAATAAGTGTTATATTAGATTCCAGTTCCGACAGGATGCAGTTGATAGTTTTCAGGTATGAGCGACTTGTGTTTTTCCATGTTCATTATTGTGGCCTGACATTCATTTTAACGTTTTCAATTCTAGTCTTTGCGTCTCCATGGCCATTGGATCTCGGATTGGACAAGTAATTTTTCTACTCAGGAAATAAGCATGGCACTACGTTGTGAACTGAACAGCTCATTGAGGTTGACACCGTCTCAATCTTTGTCAGAAAGCTTAACCCCCAAACAACAGAGAGCGAGCTTAGGGCACGTTTTTCGGCGCATGGGAGGATCATTGATTGTAATATGGTCAAAAGGCGCAGTAATCAGGGTAGGGTCTAAAAATCCTTGAAGGTTCGTAACTAACAGGCTTAGGTCTTGGTTTCAATGCGTTCGCATTCATACGATATGAGACGGAAGAAATGGCAAATCACGCCCTACTGGCTGAGGTAAGTTCCTTTATCCGAAAAACAGTCTTCCCTCTGGCTAACAGAGATCAGAATGGATCAGAATCCATGGGTAAAAAACTCCATGTCCAGAAGAGAGAAATATACAAGAGACCACAAGCTGTCGGGATACCTGCTGGGCATCGCAGTCAACGGGAAACCAGTCTTACCGCTCAGAATGTTACAGAGCGAGGGGTTCCCAACACAACTCCCCAATATCTACCGGTCCAACAATATCAGTTTCAGTCCCTTCCTGTCGCGCCGGTTCAACAATATTTTAACAACATCCGTATGGATAAGATGGATTCAGAACGTCGCTTCTCCGCTCCAAATCCTATGATCCCTCTTGCGCCGCAGTTTCATGTCATGAATTACCACAATCATGTAAGCTCACCCCGTCACGGTAGGCCCGCAGAACTGACCAGAAGCAATAGTACGGTTCAGGTGTGATGGCTTCTCGCTATCCTGGAAGTTTCCCGGTCGCACCGCACTCCTATACATTCAACCCCCCTGCTGGGTATACGTTCGCCCCATACACGCCCTTTGTCCCACAATATCATATCGCAGGTCAGGGCTACAATTTTTCAAATCAGGGATTATCTGGTGCCAATGAGGAACATGGGAGTTCCGGGACTGTTGGACAACATTTGATGCCTACTGGACACCCTTCAATCATTTCAGAGCCTGTTTCTCCCCATACTAAAGTCGGCTCCGTAAAGATGGAGAACCTTACCAACCCTGGTTTCAATGAGGCTTCCAACGCACAACCATTCTTGCCTAACGGGTATCCTCCTCAGCAGGCGGAGCCTGGGCAGAGCCACTACGACTGTTACTCTGGGTCCTTTCCCCCGCCTCACTTCTCTAGCCTGTATCCTCTTGTCCCTCCGGCTCCTACCTTTTTGGACGTGAGTAGGGATAGTGACATGCCCATTGGGTACGATCCTGCTATCATTCAGTATGTTGGCCCTGGGTATGCGCCTTTTGCGAGCCCCTTTCCCCAACAACAATATTTCGCCTCTGGAGGGAATGAAAGCCAGATTTGTTAGGTCGAGTGAGTGGGTTTCTCCCCTTGTGAAGTGAGCTCTATAGCTAACCCAACATCGGAGGATCAGCGGGCAGTTAAGTCATCCGAGCTAATGTGAACGCGGAGGATCGGCGATACACTTCAACCTTAGTAGGCTGCCGACTCGCTATTTCTTGTTAAGGTTTTCATTCCAATCTGTCTTCTTTCTTGTGGAAATTTTTCCGTGAGTATCTAAGATTTTCTATCTTTATCCATGGAACATGCTGGTACATTCCACTACATTTGTTTTTCCTTCTCTTCTTGAATCCCTTCCCCCCTTTGAATCTCACAGAGTCTGCAAATGCTATGTCCATTTTTTCTTTCTATTTTACACCTTGTTTTTGTTTTTCCCTTGGATTTTCAAAATATTCCTTTCTACCAATATGCTACTTCTTCTGCACGATTCCTTCCATCCTACATATGATACTTTGAGAAGTCCCCATTTTTTTCCTCTTGTACCGCATAATGCATGTCACGAGATAATTCGCGATATAATAGTCAATAAATTAGGGTGGTTTGCTGTTCCAGCTGGAAGGTCTTTAAATAAATCGTTAGTAGGGGTCGAGGAGGGTACGGAAGGGTACATGCGTAGTTCGGTAATGTGGAAAATCAGGTGAAAGGACGTTCTGATAAAGAGTGAAGCAAATTGATGATTCCATCGCATTTCGTTAACTACGTGATTCCATTCTACCGGAAATTGAATTCATAATAAGAGCTTGAAGGAGAGACAAAAGAAAGAGCAGATCATCATAAAATACAAGAGGGAGCACAGCAAAACAAAGCAACAAAAATCCACCACGATCTCAAAACCTCAAGCCATTCTAACCCAAATCCCCTATTCCGAGCCCATATCCCCCCAATCCATTCCCACTACAGACTTGTTTAACCGCCCACAAAATTAGTATCCAATGTGATCCCAAAAAATCAATCCAGAAGGTAAACTAGAGTATGCACATTGAAAGTGAGCCTTATCCGGGGGGGTCCCAGACGATTTGCGCAACCTCCTTGAAGTTCTGGGCATCAAGAACAATATCACCTTCCCCGAGGGCTTCATTGGGGTTCCGAAGCATGGTTTTCTTGAATGATATCTTCAACGGAGCCACAGTCCCAACGTTTCCAACTATGTCACCTTCCCCAGTCTTTGTGACCCCAAGTATAAAAGGATCGGGGTTGGCTTGCATAACATCAGGATTATGCATGCCCGCCAATTCCCATTGCTCCACATGCAAGCCCCTCCCCCCCTTTGAAACTGTAGCAAGAACAACAGTTCCCACCTCGGCCTTTGAGTTCTCCAACCACCATCTCGCATTGACCCTTAGGCGTTCAAGGGACTCCGAAACTCCACATTCAAATACCGCGGTTGGCCAATCCGTTCCGAGGGGTGAGATGACGTTTAAATGACGTGTCCGCTTCTTTTTGGCTTCCTAGGCCTGGAAACCTGGTCCCCCCTATATCTGCAAGATCCATACTGAGACTCGTCAAGATAACCTTGGGCATGAAGATTTCGGCGAATCTCCTGTGGGTTAGCTCATGGGATACGCCCACTACGAATTTGACAACCAACGTTCTTTCGTCGGTGAGGTAGGGGAACCGGACGCATATTGTCGACCTTTATAAACTCCTCGTGGGTGACAGGGCTATAAACTGCATACTGGGCTGGGGATGCCACGGAATTGGAATCTCTCCATACACTGATTCATGGTAGCAACGAATGAACGGACACTGAGATATTGGTGACGGTTAACCCCTTGGAGCCCCTCCTCAAGGTAAGGGTGTGGGCCTCTACCGGGCCGAGTCTAGTTTGTGGAGGGCTTGCGAAAGCGCAGCTGCTAGAGGCGGCGCTATCGTGGCTACTACTTCCGGCAGACATGGCCGGAATCGTCTATAGCGGTTCAAGAAAGAAAAAGACTTCGTTTCGGTATCAAAGTATGATAATAGCTAATACACGGTAGATGAGGGGGGAAAGGCTGGTGGGGTGCATCGGAGAGAGATGAGGTGTTTGATGGGCGGTCCCTGATCGATTTGGTTGCAACCACAGTATGTATACCGGAACGTGATTACGAACTCTCTGTCCACTGAACTATAAACACACATTTAGGTAAGCCCAGGAAAACATGGTCATGTGGGCTACTAAGAATGGATGTGGAAGGGTAGTGGAGCTACTACCATACTAACGCGGGAAGATTGGTTTTCTATGGTATGATACGACAACTCTTTTTTCCACCCTTTCCCGCTCGAACGCGGTCAAATGCAATGGGGCTAGGGTAACACTTGCCTTAGGTTTTCCCCCTCTTTTTCTTTTTATTTACAGATAGATACACTAATTGTCAGCATAGTCGGGGGCGCATGGGAGAAGCTGAAGTATTGTGGCGTTGAGGCACAGGGGTTGGTTGTTGTGGTGGTGTGAGATCGTGAAGGCCGTTTGGAATAGAACAATCTAATCGCAGAGAAAGAATGACTTCTTTCTGGGAGGATCTCGTGTCCTGCGCTTTGGAATTATTGCCATGATATGCCTCCAATGTACGATTTTCATACTGTACTCGAGTATGCTACTACCGGTACTCGAGCACGAACAGTAATTAGATGGAGTGACTGGAAATATGACTAGCGGAACAGAGGATGGGGGAGGGGAGAGTACTTGCTGAGTGGGAGGTAGCAGTGGAGGCATTGGGGATTCAATTGGAGAGGGTTGGGGTCGCGCCGTGGCTTTTTGCGTCGCTTGTCTCTTACTCCAATGGTAGCTGGCAGACTATCATAGGAGGTGGGAGCAATGAAATTCGTTCAAGGGTTAGCTACAGATATTCTAAAAGTGGGATCACTAGTAGATCAGAAGGGTGTTCTATGCAAATCTAAGCTATTAAGGTTGATGTATCCCTTACCGAATAGTATACCAATCACTCGCGGCGTCCCCCACTGGCGACCTATGCTCCCAGGGTCGGCAAATCGTATGCCAGAAATAGTCTCGCGACCCCCTCTTATCCATTTTCAGCAGCCCACGAGAGCGCTATTCGCTGCTAAGCGGGTCGAATACACTTTTCTCGCAAGAGCAGTCTCACCACATCCTCCTGCCCGTATCTTGCAGCCCATATGAATGGCGTCATCCCAGCACTCTCTCTTTGGTTCAAATCCCATCTGTTCGTCTTTATCAGGACTTATGCAACCTCGGCGGTGCCAAAGTACGAGACGCAATGCAGGGCAGAATACGGCTTTGGCCGGGGGTGTAGTAAACGGGAAACTCGCGTTTGACGGAATTCCAATAGGATTTGGCAGCTCCGTGACTATCGAAATGATCAAGAAGCTTCAGAGGAAACGATTTAACACGATCTGAAGACCCCATTCGCAGTTGGATTTCCCAATATGAAGAGGAATATTCAAGGAAGGGGTGCTTTGGGGGCCAGGGGACCCGCCAGCGGAAAGATCCTTGAAGTGCTGGAAGTTGAGATACGTGAAACAGGCTTCCACCATCATCGAGTGGGCTCTATCGAAGAGGTCGGGATGTGCGAAATGATATTCCTGGAGGGTGAAATGGATCAGCCTAATAGTTGAGCACCCTTATCTATGGTGACAAGTCCTTGGTAACAGCTTAGTAGGGTCGATATCGCAGGGATGTCATCGCTATCGAGCTCATTTGACCCTATCCAGATTGCTATAATGTGACATATTTCCTCCGCTCACAAAGGCCGCCTCGAATGGGTATCCACATCAGAACGGCCTCACCGGCCTTGCCTTATCCTCTCCCTCAGCGCTTATCCTTCCCAACGTTGCTCCGCACGCGCCTCCCAGATCCAAGTCAATCTTCATTACCCTAAGCCTTTGTCTCCTTCTATACACAGTCGGCTCTTGGATCGCCTCGATGCTTAAGAAGACAAGCAGGAATCTAGATACAATATTTTTCGGCACATCGCTGGAAGAACTTTTACGTGCCCCGCTTCCTACTTACATTTCCGAAACTGTTGCAGGAATATTCCACACAATTTCCTCCCCCATACCCTTGTCCATTGCGTCCGGCATGAATCCACTTTTAGTTTCGCTTTGAGGTATGTGAGGATATCATCTTGAGTGGGTATTATGGATCTAGTTGCTGCCCTCTCAGAAAAGATGGTTCTCAACCTCACCCCGGATATGTGGTCTCCCTGTCAGAAATATCCGTCCACTCGGGGTTCTCCGGAGAATTTGGTCGCGTGAGCCAAGAAGCTTCATCCGATGCCCAGCCGAACACTCATCAAGGGCATCAATGCATATAAATGCACAATACGTCGCAAGACCGAGATAACTTGAAGAAACTGCCCACCAACAGCCTGCTTCAACACCGAACCCAAGATCGCAGCTGGTGATCGCTCCACCTGGGCGGCGAAGCCGAAGTCGAGGCACTCAACGGCAGCTTTTCCTCCCACGGCGAACTAACATCGCAGCCCATTAGTGACACCTCTCTTACCCCGAGCAGCTTCTCTCTCAGCTAATATAGGTCTCTTTCTAGCCCCCGGACCTCCGTAGCAAAACAAGGCTGAACCATCGGAGTCGCCGCTGCAGATGCTCCCAAACCAATTCCGATATTCCTGAGTTTGTAAGAGCCCGTCTCCCACCACGTCGACCCTACGGGTTCGAATGTCTTGGTGCCGTCTCTGAGGGTCAAGTGGAGATAGCCAGATCAAAATTTTGGACTTCTCGTTGGCCACGGTGTAGTTATTCCATACATTGTTAATATTATTGAAATCGTTGACGTTGTTGATGATGTGTTGTTGAGACATCTGGTATTTTTCGCTGTTTGGAAGATTGTTGGCTATCTCCCTTTTGTAAATTCTTCCGGTGATGTGCCTCAGCAGGACATCACCGGCCGAAGGAAGAGTTGGGGAGAGAACGGAAGTGGGAGCAGGAGTAGCGTGGAGGTGGGAGGAGAATCGAGGAGGTAGAAGGAGAAGGGTGGAGAAGGTGGAGTCTCTTAACCAAGGCTCTTCCCCTACGGAGTGGGTGGTTTGCTATTTTTTAAGTCTACCGATTCCTCTCACAAATGTTTTTTTTTTATATACGAGGCAGGTACCAGAGACAACTATGAGTGATATATTATGATTCCAGGTAGCGGACATGTGAAGGATATTCCTGAAAGAAGGAGAAGAAGTTAAATAGATCGTGAAGTGCTTCAAGTATGAAAATGGGACTGAACCAATTCATCCCTTTGCAAGTCTTATTTTCTCTTTCGGATACTTCTATAAATCTTTGGCTTTGAATATATTGGTGATGTCGCAACAAAGCCATGGTATCATACAGATACCGAAGCTGACTCTCAGCAGAATAGATGGAATTTTGGGGGGGATTTGCCCAGATGAAATTGTGAACTGAGCTTCCCTCCCTCCCTCTCGCTTATCTCCTTCCCTCCCGCTTATCTCCCTCCCTCCCCCCCACCTCACCCCCAGTCGCTTACCAGCAGGTAGCCTTCCCCCTTTTTTCCCCCCAGCCCCATCTCATCATCACTCGTGGTTACTCTCTCATCGTCCCTTGTCACCTCCCTCATATCACTCTCATTATCACTCCCATCGTTACTCCCATCATCTTATCCCCTTGACAGTAAGCTTTAAAGTCACTCTTTTTAGAGCAACCCTTCGATTCTGAAAAAATTCATCAAAGGCTTTTGTTCGCCAAACTACTTAATTTACCTGTGAGTCTCCTTCGACTCGAAATAATCTCCTACCATTTCATTCTCCCGCTTGCATCACAAGATCCGCCCCAAATTTGTTGCCTCCCTCCCCTGCCTTTCCTCCCCTCTAACCTCTAGTTTCCATTTTTCATCTTCCGTTCACTTTCCCTTCTGTACTCTTCCTTCTTCCGATACACCTTTTTCTTACTTATACTTCTAGCCAACTTTCATCACAATGCCATCTCAGCTTCACGAATGTGGAGCCACATGGCTCAATAAAACCTTCATCCAGGCATATCATCTCGGCTTCCTCCCGTCCCACTGGCTTGACACAATCTCTGTCATGAGCGCTCCGAGTAGGTTGCTTATTTTCCAATGCTCAAGTATGGAAGATTTGCTAATTATATCAACTAGAGATCACAAACTTTGTAGGGGCATATCAGAACAAGGAAAAAGAGCCGGACTGCGCCGTTTTCCCCCTCCTGAGAGGGCGTGTCGAGTTCCCTACCATTGTTCTCGAAACTGGAGTTAGTCAGTCCTCTCCGGATCTTGTCGACCTTGCAGATTTCTGACTTCAAGGTTCCGGGGGGGCGGTTAGAGTGGTTCTTTTATTGAAGTTTTATGCACCTAATATGCACCTGAATGTGCGATCTGTTCCTTCGGTTGCACGACTGAAACATGGTATCCAGTCACTGCACAGCTATGCAAGCATTTCACTCCTCTAACCTGCTGGTTTCCCTGCTAATATGCCGATTGTGAACGTAGGAAATTCTTCCGTTCCCCCACGTCTGCGTTAAATGGCCGGAGGTTACCTTCGATGAGATGTATGGCGGTCATTGTCCTCTCGGTGCCCATCCGAATGGGATTGTTGTGTTAGACCTCTTCCTGCTGTGTTGAGGCAAGTTTCTGGATACGAGAGGAGGGGCATTTTCCTGCTCGCCTCTGATCCGTGGGGTTGAAGAGAAACTGGGTAGTGTTGAGTCAGGCGGGCTGGGGGCCTGGGCAATGACGAATTGCATCCTTATTCATGGAACATGCTTGTACATTCTACTAGATTTGTTTTTCTTTCTCCTGTTGAATCCCTTCCACCTATCCCACAGACCCGTTTTTCCCTTTCCCGTCCCCTTTGAATCTCCCAAAGTCTGCAATTGCTATATCCATTTTTTTCCATTTTACACCTTTTCTTTTTTCCCCCTTGGATTTTCAACATACTCGGTTTTTTACCAATGTGCTACTTTTTCTGCACGATTCCATCCAACATACTTTGAGATGCCCACATTTTTTCCCTCTTTTACCACATAATGCATGCCAAGAGCTTCTTTTCGCTTTAGGATAGTTCGCGGTATAATAGTCAATAAATTACGGGTGGTTTGCTGTTCCAGTTGGAAGGTCTTTAAATAGTTAGTAAGGGTCGAGGGCACGGCAGGGTAAATGTGTAGTTTGGTAATGAGGAAAATCCGGTGAAAGGACGTTCTGATAAAGAGTGAAGCAATTGGTGATTCTATCGCATTTCGTTAACTCCGTATTCCACTCTACTGGAAATTAAATTCATAAGAGCTGGATATAAAGCCTGGCCACAGTAGGCGCAGGAATCCTGGTGCACAAGTCTGTAGTGAAGAGTTTGTGGCAGGATAGACAGAGCCTATCGGGCTATCTAGACATGCACATGCCAAGCCTAGATCAGCGGCGAATCGGAGGCGATTCATAGAGTACCGTAAAAACTCTTGCGATTCGCCATCGGATTATCCTCGCGAATCGAATCACCTGCCCAAAATAGGTTTAGTTTGGCAAGTTCAAGAGATCAAAAAAGGCCAAAGCACTCAGGTTATACCACATCAGGAAAGCACTAATCCTTCTCAAGAAGCTTTGTTTCTTCACCCCGAAATCAGAGACCTAACCGAGATGGCGAACCGCAAGAGCTCCCACGGTATTGGGATAAATTGGCGCCAAGGTGTTCAGCAAACGCCTAAACACGCGCATCTTAGCGCTAGCTCGCGCCAGCCGATCCGAATACTTTCTAAATGGCCAAGCAGCCAGGGCGTGATTAAGCCCAACCATAGCATCCCGGACAGGGCTGGGTAAGAAGTTATAGAATAGTCATCTAAGGTTAACCTGCACGATAATATATCATATTGCTGTCTTTTCCGGTTAATAGGTGCCTACCCTAGTAAGAAACAAAGAAGGGATGGCGAAGGGTTGCCATTCACAAGGAAAACCCAACTGTCGAAAGAAGTGAGACTGCTGCTTGGGCGCGATTGTATTAACGCTTATAGCTACTTGGAGTCCACTTCCGTAATATGATAAGTCCAGAATATGTTTTGTTTCATAGGTTTATAATTCTAACGCCGTGCAATTATAATACGAGTATCGTTTCAAAAGAGTATACATCTACCTTAATCCTGTAATAATACCGGAAGACCTAGAATAAAGCGTTCTAGTTTCTGCCAACTACGCTAGTCTCCTAGTATTAGTGTAGATAGTCCTTTCTTGCTGGAACTCCAAAATATAAAATGAATAAACTACAGCCTCCTATAGGGTCGCGAGATTCTCGAGTTGCGAGAGTGGCGGCCCCCTTTGCCTCTTAACGTGGATTTTCCCGAATCCACAGTATGCATGCTTTTTAAATTTCTGCGATACTTTTCTTGTTTGCTCTTGGCATTGAGGTTTCTCTTTTGGGCTAAACCTTGTCTGAAGTGCAGGCATGTATCCGTTTTCAAGCCACAACTCTCGCAACTCGAGAATCTCGCGACCCTGTAGGAGGCTGTATACTCGAGTACCTACCCTATAGTTCAGCCCTAGTGTGCGGCTAGTGACACAGGCTATGCAGGGCTGTGTATGTGCTAGTACCGGTCGCACGTGATGTGTGCCGGTAAGTTGGGAATTGCTCGCTTCTGAAGAAGTTCTTCCCACCTCTCTAATCTCTGGTGTACAATTCTATCCCACAACCCCCCCCCCCCACACACACACACACCCCGCCAGCCACGTACAGTACTACCACAATGTCCTATCGTTGTAAGAATTACCTTTTGATTCACCCTTTTTGAACTATCTGCTAATACAAATGTAATAATCTAGAACTCTTCTGCTCGTACGCAGCCCCCGCGGCAACCACTGTTTGTGCTGCAGCTATGATTCTCACGGACGTAGTTAGGTGGTATGGCATCCTTAATAGTCTTATCAAAAGTGATTGAGAAAGAGACTAATGGAAAGAATAGGGAAATCATCGGCAACAAGGTCTGCGTTAAAAGTAAGTGATGATAGATCAATTGTATGTTTGAATTACTAACAGTGACTTGAGTAGAGGCGAGGGAGGGGGGGCAAGGGCGTCTGAGAAATGAATTGGGTTTGCCGCTGCAGGTTGTTTGTTCGTGTTTCGCTCGGGGGCGTCGTGCGGTGGCTCGTTTGTTCTCGTGTTTCGCTCGGGGGCGTCGTGCGGTGGCTCGCTTGTTGATCTCGTTTTATTAATATATATCTTCGCCTGGCTTTGCCGTTTCAATGGTTGGAAAAGAGCTAGCAAACTTACATACTCCATCCCAAAGTTATTTGTCGCGCCCGGGGCTGATTAGAGCCGTATTTATGATACCTGAATTCTAGCCTTTTAAGATTGACAAACAACCAGGGACATGAAATCGTAACTAGAAGTGTTTGACTGAAAAGCCTGAGCCCACCTATCCGAAATGAGAAGGCTGAGATCGCCCCCGGGGCCTTACCGAGCGGTAGGGCATCTCGCCCTTCATACATCTCTCCTTGGCCGTCTGGAGAGTGAAAAGAAAAAAGAGACGTACTATGATACTTGAAGACCGTTTAATGCTATCTCCAGCACGGACTGACTGGGTGGTTTGGAATACTGCTTGTCGGCATTACTGAAAGTGTTGAAATTAATTGATGCGGTGCCATAGAATGGCGATGCGGCTTTTACCCACCCACTAGAGTCAAACGGCTCAAGTGGAGACACAGAGTTTGTGATAAGCGGTGAAGAAGTTTATAACAGATTTCCTTAGATGTTAAAAAGGGAAAGCCTAAAGGAAAGTTCAGAATAGGAAGAGCATGAGGGAAGCCGCGAGGAAAGGATGGGAAGGAAAACTTTTCATAGCCTGTGCGTCTCTCCATTGGTGCATACGTCCTATCATTGCGGCATCGGAGTACGAGTTGATCAAAATACCAAGTTGGGAGGCGAGTGAGATTGGGTGTTCGAAACTGGCAACTACAAACTAACTGAACAGAGGGGGGGGGGTCTGGATGCGAAAATACCGAAAAACGGCACAAAGCAGGTCCAAATACAGTGACAAGAGAGCTTTCTTAGTTTTTATCCTCATGCTTAGTCTTAGTGTTCTCGAAGGGGCAGTCCGTCAGTCCTGAAGGAGGACCGCGGTGGACGACATCGTGTCGTCCCGTCCGGTCTTTTTCTAAATCCACCCTACCACCCACCAAGGAGCCCCACGGCCCCCCGGGGAAATGTCTTATGTTTGCCGCCCTGCCGTCACCTACAGCCCCGCCCCCCCCCGCAGTCCCCTGCAGTCCCGCACGCTCCCTTACGCTCCCTTACGCCAATTTGTCATACATTGTAGGGCCCGCCGTCCTGGGGTTCCCCGGACGAGAACGGACCGCCTACTGCCGTCCCGTCCCCTCCAGGGCTCTTGGCAGTCCCCCTCCGAGCCCTGCGAGGGCCCCGGACCGTTGAGAATACTGCTTCTACTACTGTCCCCTCTTCTCTTCCCCTCTTCACCCTTATCGTTTTCCTCCGCTTGCAGTCCACTCTCCTCCTACAACCCCTTTCCTTTGGTAATACCTCTCTTCCTATCGTAGAAGACGTCCGTATCGATCCCCCGGAACCGTAAAACAAAAAGACTTGCTGCCTCGTTCGTTTGCTCAGCCCATTTCATGTTTGATACCAACTTAATTTCTAACTTTTGAATTTTAGTTTCAAAAAAATGTTTCAAAGAATATGGGAACCACTGCTGTCTGCCGTCCGCCTTTGCTCGGCTGCCTCTGATGCCGCCACCCCTCCTGCCCCGCCCTCCCCTCCTACCATCCTCGAGGCCACTACCCCCACGACAACTCTCTTTCTCAAGTCCACCGTCACAGATACCCGCAGAGTCCCCCCCACCTCCTCCGAAGTTCACACTCCAACCGCCACCCAGACCTCCAACACCCTTCATCGACCAAAATATTCCTGTCAAATAACTATATGTGACGGCGGTGCCCTGCCAATGACTGCCGGACCCTACGAATGACGGCCGGGTCCAGCACATCATGACCGGGCCCGACCAGAAAGTCCTATTTGGGCCAAGACTGCACGTCCCGGCCTTCAACTCGTATGACGGCCGGTTTTAAGAAAGACGGGCCCTCCCTTGCCCGGCGTCCTTACCTACCCTGCCCCGGACACCAGGGACTTTTGGGAACACTGTTCAGTGGTGGGCACTTCTTTCTGTAGTAGGCACTTCTTTCTGTTTTGTGCTTTTCTTTCTGTAGTGCGCTCTCCTTTCCGTGGTGGGCACTTGTTTCAATGGTGGGCAATTGTTTCTGTGGTGAGCACTTCTTTCTGTGGTAGGCGTGTCGAGCCTGTAGGTTGATAATGCATGATTATTTGGGGCCGGTCTGTGGGAATTAGAAGGTGACTTAGGACTGTAAGCAGCTTTATTGTAGGCTATCTTTGGTCTTTCAGTTCTGTAAACATTCACCTGATTTTTTATCTTCTTGAAAACTCTCCCTACCTATTCACCAGTTCGATTTGGTCTAAAGTGGAGTCTCTAGACTTATCCGAGATCAGTGTTCCGAACCGTCCAGGGGCCCCACAGGGACGGCAGGGATAATGCCAAGAGGACGGGACGGAACACGACAGGACGCCGCTAGCCGTCGTCCGGTCCGGGGCGAAGGACCCAGGGGACTACCGGGCTAGGTGGGACCGCCGGGCCCTACACGCTAGCCCTTTCTAGCTATAGTGAGACACATATGACAGCGGCTCTTTGGGCAAACGGCAGGGGAGATAGGAGGACGGTTGGGATTGTGCGGGGGACTATAGGGGGAGTCAGAAGACTGTAGGGTGAAGGTAAGGACGGCGGGGGTGAGACACAGACGGCAGGTAATTGGAATGACGACCGGGCATGTCAACAAAAATGAGGGGGACGGCAGGGAATGGGGAATAACGGCCGGGTGTAGGTGAAGACGGCCGGGGACGGCAGACAAACTGTGAGTGATATGTGGTGATGCCTTATAACCGAGAGAGTAAATAATATTCCCACAAGAAAGAGAAGAACGTTAAATAGATTATCGAATCCTGCGAGTGTTAAGATAAGACGGAATAAATTATTCCATGCTGAGGCTTATTTCTCTTTCAAATACTTCTCTAAGCTATTTACCTTGCCTCAAGTTTTAAAAATGTCGCAACCAAGTCAGACAACAGATGCAACTGAAGTAGACTTACAGCCCGATTCCTGGGATTTTCCGGGGGAGTTGCCAGGTCAGTCAATGGAATCTCTCGGAACAGGATATCTACAGCTAATCTCAGAACTTTCAGACGGGGATAGTGCAATCGCTCTCTTTAGCGCACCAAGTGGAATGCTTACACCAACTCTTGAGGCACTAAGTAATATGGAAAGTATGAGAAACCCCGATCCTGCTGAACGTCTTTTGTATGAGAGAAAGAAAAAGATACGCAAGTCATGGGCATACTGGACGCAAAATGGGTCGGAGTATGTGACAAGCGATGGTAGAACACGATGGAGATGTGCGCGATGTAAGCATTCTCAGCTTCTGGGTTAGTGCTTATGTTACAATCGTTTTGCTAGGCCCAAGTCCTCGGGTAGCAGTAACCTTTGCGGATAGTTCCACCATAAACTATGAGCGAGATGAAATCATTAACTTGAAGTTTCTAAAAATACAGCAGAAGGATCTAAACAGGAAAATTCCACAGGGCCCTACGGGGCCCCGTAGGGCGTCCGGTCCCGACTCCATTTCCCATAGTCGTCCATGGACTCAAAAAAAGACGGACTACAACCGGCGTTCCTTCCGGTCCTACCTCCAGGACGGATGGACTGGACGGTTCGGAACACTGTCCGAGATGATACTTGGTGAAGAGTATTGTAAATTACCAGCACTTGCGATGTCGTTGATACCATGAACTTGACGCATCGGGAACAAAGGTTACATATTTGGAATTCATCACCTCTGGTATAAAGGACAAACAAGAACAATCCAGAGGTTGGAGAATGAGGTCGGAGGTAGGAGTCAAGTGGGGATGTCAAAGGGAAGGGAAGGGAAGAGATGAATAAGGAATCAGAATGAAAGAGAGGAAGAGGCGGAGGTGAAGGGAATGGAAGCAGAAGAGATCAGGGGAAGCGAGATGGGAAAGAAGTGGGGCAGCGGATGCAATCGTGGAGATAGCGAGGTTAAGAACAGAGGACGTGGGAATCTAGAAGCTTTTCTTATTTACGTATTTAATGACGCTTGTTTCTCTCCTTGTTGCAGTGATAGAATCAAGATCAAGACTTTCGCTTCCGCTATCAATCTTCCAGTAGCACAGATATTTTATCCATTTGCTTTAAAGTGTGGTCTGCCTTGATGTAAAATGGCAAACGGTACAAATTCATTGACCCTTGGCTTTACTATGATAACAACAGTGAGTATGGTTCCCGATAGTTTGGATAGGCAAAGCTGGTAACGATGGATTTGGGCCAAAAACAGAGTTTAAGAGCATCAGCTAACTATTATTGATCACTAATTAGTATGCTCTGATTTTTGAAATAGTTGAAGATTCATATTTTGAATAGCAGGTGAGAGGTTGTACTGCACTATGCTCCAGTGTTCCGAACCGTCCAGTCCGTCCGTCCTGGAGGTAGGACCGGACGGACCGCCAGCGGTAGTCCGTCTTTTTTCAAGTCCATGGACGGACTAAGGAAGATTGTGGTAGGACTGGATGCCCTACAGGGCCCGGTAGGGCCCTATGTAGTTTTTCTGTTAGTTTTCTTCCGCTTGTATACTCACAAAATTCTGGTTGATTTTTTCATCTCTCTCATGCTTTATGATTTGGCAAATAATATGTCATATGCGTAACCAACAAGAAAAAAGAATACATTTTTAAGAAATAAAATAGCAAAAGCTCCGCCCAAATAGATCTCAAAAACCCCCAGCATGAATCTGCAAGGCTGCAAGCATATCCTCAATCTTTTGAATATCCATCTCTTCCCCTCTGATTACGAAGCCTTCTGTCGTCCATGATTTCAGGCACTCTGCTGCTTCGATTACATCATCACCAAGCCTATTTCGCTCATCACTTATGAGCAGCTTTGAGCTATTAAATAATTAGAATAGAACATGAGCTGGTGAGGTTTGGGTAAATTATCTGCTAAACAATCTTTCTGGGTCAGTGGACATGGCTGGTATTGAATTTAATTCAATATCCATCTTGGCCAGGTCCTTGTCTCAAATATCCTCCTTTAGCTCTAACCAATAGTGCAGTGGCCCCATCTTTAATTCTTCAAGAACATCACACTGCTAAAAGGAATCTAGTTCATCCTGAAACTCAGATGCCCAGTGTGCCCTCTGTTTCCTCTTCCAATCTGGTATATTACCAAATTCTTGTTGGGCTTCCCGGTTGGTTCTTGTCCCTGACTCTAAATCCTCGCCTGTAGAAGCTGGAGCTCTCATATAAGTATTATCCCCTAGTTGCACTTCTCTATAAGCACCATTCATACAAGTTTTATACTCACTTTCCCATAGAGTACAGGTTTGCTTTTCAGCATTTTTGATCCAATCTGAATGGTTGACCCATTCACTCCGTAAGTACTCAAACTTCATCTTTGGATAAAGTACGACACTAGCAAAATCTACTGGCGCTAGGTCAGTTAATATATAGTATCTATAGGGAATATTAGTATAAAATATATGAGGCTAGATGTTGATAGAATATGTAAAATACTTATTTAATAAAGACTAGGCTGTATCAAGAGCTGTCCGGATATGCTTGGTAGCATTTCTTCGTTCACTCGCCTCAAATCCCTGCTGTGTATCCTCGAAATGAGTAAGAAGTTGGTCTATCACTGGTAGGATATCATGACGCTGTCCATAGTGCTGCTGACCTTGGAGGATGAGCTGCCACTTGTGAAATGGTTGAAGTATATCCATGATGTAACCGCTTCCCGTGGGGTAACGGTCTTGCAAAGGGATATCGGTATTGACTCTAACCAAGCCGGTGGTGTAAACGAGTTCAAGTACCGGAGACGCCAACAAGTAATTGAATAGAGTCTATTACTTTTATCGAAACTACTAAAAGAAAGCCAAGTACTGTAGGCCTGTGCGAAGCTCAAAGATTCTCGAATCGAACTGAATAGAAGATAACTGTTCAACCAAGTATATTGAAAACTCTGTCTGTCGAAGTCTGATCTCTCTAAGTCCGGAGAGATACAGGTCTTTAAATACACTTGCGATAATCCATCTCGCATCAATCATATC
>Ga0307509_10001994_pt1 | contig 33705 bp, 27 predicted proteins | sample 10_EM_MG_FD_202245 | JGI IMG/M metagenome (GOLD analysis project Ga0307509, IMG submission 202245) | Populus trichocarpa ectomycorrhiza microbial communities from riparian zone in the Pacific Northwest, United States - 10_EM | ecosystem: Host-associated > Plants > Roots > Unclassified | place...
TTGACTGGGGATGTGCTGGACTATCTGCTATGATGTTTGCGAAATGCTACCTTGGGCTACTCTACTCGCGTGCCCGCACTAAGAATGGACATCCGTTTTGAAGTAGCCTCGGGGGCGCGTGGGGGGGTGGGGTGGGGTGGTGTTTATGCTGCTTTTCTTTTCCAGCCTCGGGAGGTAACTACTGTCCGCACTGTACATGAGTGAGCCCACAACCGGTTTTATATTATAACAAGAGCGAATGAGTGAGATTACTAGTAGTGTCTTCCAAACACGAGCTCGATGCCACTGCTAAGATTGGATATGTCACCCCCTCCGCTACGTGCTTGCACTGGGGATTACATCTTTGGATTTCTAGTCTTGGATCTGGGTGCGGCGCAGTGGGGGTCACTTCCCATAACACTACTTATCAGAGACTTCCGGCGTGCCAGCAAAAAAACTTTCCAAGTCCTGGCCCGCTTAATACAAGTTGATTAGGAACGATATCCACGTTTCCAAAGCTAATAGAGGTAACTGAAGAAGCAATAAGACTAGTGTATCAAGTTACTTCCACCACAGTTCCATTTCAAGTTGATGTCAATGTTTGAAAACTTCAGATTGTGGAGTGGGATCGGGGTTGTTCCTTTATTTTCTTGAATTGTATTGCGGGGGTGTTTCTTGGGGCAGAGTCGGATACTCTTCTCCGCGTGTGCGGCTATCTTCTCTTGCTGGAGTGCTTTAGGGCTTGGGAGTCATGGGTGGTGTTTGGGGATGGGGGACTTGGCGGGATCCTCATGGGTAGTGGATAGTGATGCGGGGGTGGGCGGATGGGGAAGTTTCATGGTTGGGGGGTGGGTAATAGTCCGGCATATGAGAAATCAACGAGTAGTTAGCTAACCCTGATTCGACCGGGTTTGGGAGATTTCTGGTCCTCGAAATTGACGGCGTTCCGTTCGAGCGTATATATCTAGTCGATTAGGTCGATTAATTCTAGGATATGGTGTTTTGGACATCTCGAGGATTTATGAGCGCCCTCAGGCTGCTGAAATCAATCCCCTCCCCCTCCTCTTCGCGCGTTCCGTTATATATGTCTTCTGATTTAGCCCGGGGGGTTCTTGCTGTTGACTAGGTTATCTAGTATCTGGAGGAATAAGTACTGTTGATGTTTAGACTCTAATATACCCGAAAATACACATACGCAGGATTTTCTTATCCAGGGTGAAAGCATCACAGCTAGTCACTCGGGGATTCGAGGATGGGCGGGATCTCGGGAATGTTTCCATTCTTTATTTTCATTTCTCCATTTATCATGGGTGGACCTTTTATTTTATTTTGGCTCGAAAATAACCCTCTAATTGTTGGGCAAGATCATCTCTCGAGAGGACATGATTTGCTCCGAATCGACTCTATTCCAATCGTGTGGTGGATTACGTGAAAAAGTTGGTAGTGTAACCAGTTTTTTATGATGCCTGCGGGATGGAGCCGGCTTCCGAGACGGGGCTCCTTATCGCGTTTGTTTTCCTTGGTGCGAGGGGTGAAGGGTGAGGATAGCTTTTTGGCACGGTCAAGCTTACGCCCGGAGGACGGTGGCGTGTAACATAAGCAGAACCTTGATTAAGCTATGCACGTCCATGGTTGGTAGCCAGCTTCCATGTCACTTTTCGCTAGCGTCAGATGTACTTGCACTTTTGATTTATTCCCTGTATTTAAACGGCTGATATCTATAGTTTTGTGCAAGATAGGAATTGTGGGAGAGGTGAATGAACGATGGCTAAGGGGCAACGGTAAAATTAGGAGCAAGGGAGGTTCCAAACCACAGGCTTCCCTCAATACGATAGAAATAGTCCCACCACCGATACCTAATTCTAGGTTATGAACAGAAATCACAAATCGGAATGCGACAAGATAAGAAAATTCGTACAGAGATTTGATCGGGATGTAGCAAGTGTGTGCATTATCATCGCAGGCTATCTCCTTCGCCTAAAGGAAAAATATTGAAGCCGAGTTTCTGTGGTAGGCTTATGTTGGAAGGGGAAGGAAGACGGTGGTGATTACCGCCGCCATTGCCCCTTTCCTCGATCCCCGCCCAGCCTTCTCCCGCAGTTCAAACCCCGCCTATAGACATGTAACATGTTTAAGGGGCTGTTGCGGTCTTTGCGGAAATGGTGCATGGGCTACTCGTGTTTGAAGGGGTGGGGAGGGGTAAAGTTATGCTGGAGGGTCCGAGGGGGTGGGTGACGGAGCTATCTAGAGTAGATATCATTCTCATATGCGACTCGGCAGCCCACCAGAGTGGTCTTTAGCCTAATTTGCGCCGTTTGGCGGGATCGGCATCGCCACGTCCGACTAGCGCCCTCACCACTTCCTCGTGCCCTCGCTTAGTAGCCCGCCAGAGTGGCGTGTTACCGTCATTATCTGGTCTGGCGGGGTTGACGTCGCCTCGTTCGAGTAGTATTTTCACCACTTCATCGTGTCCTCCCGAGGCAGCACAGTAGAGTGGTGTTTGGCCATCCCAACCCGGTTTGTCGGGCTCGACGTCGTTCCGTCCGAGTAGCATTTTAACCACTCCCTCGTGCCCACGCGAAGCAGCACAATAGAGTGGTGTTCGGTCTAATACGTCCGACCTGTTGGGACCGACGTCTTCCCGTCCGAGTAGTATTTCCACCACTTTCTCATGCCCATTCTCAGCAGCATAGTAGAGAGGTGTTTGGTCGTACATATTTGGTTTGTCGGGGTTGACATCATCTCGTTCGAGTAGTATTTCCACGGCTCCCTGATTCCCTTTGCAGGCAGCCCAAAGAAGAGGCGTCTTACTCGTGATGTCTATTTGGTTGATATCGCAACCTTCCACCTCTACCAACTCGGCTGCAATCTCGTCAATCCCAAAGAGAGATGCACAGTGCAGACCGTTGAAGAGGAGAGCTTTTCCTGAGTAGTAGTGATAATCGAAATACAGGTTCTGCTGTGCTTTCAAGAGGATTTTCGTGGATATGTGGTTATTGTACTCGTTAAACAACTTTAGTGCAAGAAGTTTCGCGCAATCTGAAAGGTCCCTTTTTGCGTGCATTCCCCAATAGAGAGAAGAATATTCGAGAAAGGGTGGGTCTTGGAGATGGGGAATGGAAAAGGTCGAGAGAGCCATGACCTGCTGCGAATTCAGAAAACTTAAGCAGGTTTCTGCCATTGTTGAGTGAGCTGTACTGAAAAGCTCAGGATGAACCCGGAGGTATTCTTGGAGGGTAAAGTGGATTAACCGGATAGTAGAAGTCTCCTTGTCCACTATGACAAGTCCTTGGCAACAGGCTAATAATGTCCCTATTGAAGGAATATTGTCGGTATTGAGGTACGGTGACCCTCTCTCGACTGCTAGGGCGTGGCACAGTTCATCGACCTTTAAAGGCCGCTCCGCGTGAGAGATCCACATTAAAACGGCCATTCCAAGCCTCGATTTCTCCCCACCCTGTCCTTTTATCCGATCTAGGGTTGCGCCATAAGCATCTCCCAACCCTAAGCCATCGGTCATTGAGTTGAGCTTTTGTCGCCTGCGATGGATTGTGATTTCTTGCAAGATTGCATCTGTGTTGAGCGAGACGAGTAGAAATCTAGATATGAGTCTATTAGTGGATAGCTTGGGGTAGCTTCCGGAGCGTCGTTGCTGCTACGTACATTTCAGAAATATCTTGGGGAATTTTCTTCAGGATGGCTGCCTCCAGACTACCGTCCATCGCATCGGGGGTTGTGTCCTCGATCAGCCTGGCGCGAAGATATCTAATGACATCACCTCTCCTGGGAGTGATTGTTATAGCCGTTGCTCTTCCAGAAAGGCGCTTCACAATTTCCGCCTGAATGTGTGGTCTTCCAGTCACGAATATTCGAACGTTTGGAGACTTTTGGAGTATTTGATGGAGCGAATCAAGGAGCTTAACTTGATATTCTGCCGCACATTCATCTAGGGCGTCGATGCAGATGAATGTGGGCTTTTCGGAAGAGGAAGTCTGTAGCATCTTCACAATATCGGGGAGTTGCGGTCCCCTTCCACCAATCACCTTTTTCTGGTCTTCGTAGGCTTTCGATATTTCCTCCGGCATCTCTCTTTGCCCGCTCACGACCTGTTTAAGCAGAGAGCCCAGCATGCTCGTCAATGACTGCTCTTTTTGGGCGGCAAAGTCAAAGTAAAAACACGCAACGGCAGCATTTTGACCTCTGGCTTGATCGCACAAGCTATCTACCACCAATGAACTGACATCGCAGCTTGTTAGCGCTTGCCCTTTTCCCTGTATTCCTCGAGGCTCGTCCTTGTTACCTAATATAGGTCTTTCCGACCCCTGGATTTCCATAGCAAAACAAGACTGCATTATCGTGTTCAACTCCTTGATTACCGGCGTACCATCTTTTAAACTCCTCGGTTTGTAGGAGCCATTCCCCTACATTTTCGACTCGGCGGTTTTGAATGTCTTGGTGCTGCAGCCTGGGCTCTAGTGGCGATAGCCAGGTCAAGATTTGAGATCGGTCATCGGCAATGGTGCAGTTATTCCACACGTTAATGGCCGTGTTCAAAGAGTTGATATTGTTACTGAAAGGTAGAGACATTTTTGGTTTTTCGCTGGTGAGGATGTTGTAGGCGATGGGTGGTGGAGTCAGTTGACTGCTGGAATTGCTGGGGGATGAACACGAGCGGGGTTTTTTGTGGAACCTCAAGGATACCTCACGACTGGCTGATCGATATTCTCCAAAATTTCCCCCAACACCCTACGGTATCGTCCTACCAGTACCGCGAGGTGTCAAATTAACGCGAATACCTGTACCTCGCAATCAAGTACCCTAGCTTAATACCAGCAGTAATAATTTGGGCAACCTCAACAACAAAAATAAAATACACTTGGCCTTATTCCCAGAGTGAAAGCATGCTGCGGTGAGGGTAGTCGATCGTTTAGGTCTGGTGGCTACCGAAGGAAAGCTTTCACCGGTTTGCAGGCAGCTGTGGTATCATACTTGGTTGCGAAGTAAGTTACTTTGTGATTCATAAAGTATTCGGATGCTTTGGGGCCAAGACATACCAAATATCCGGGTCTTGGCGCCAAGGCATCCGAATACTTTATGAATCTCCAAGCACAAGTGTTCGCATTAACTTAAGTTGACACCCCGCGGTTTACACCTACTATCGTACTCGTACATCAGCACCAGGAAGTGCCAGACCTCTCCAAGCCGCATCATGTGGCAGAACCCAGCACAGATCTCGCACCGCCCTGTACGAACCCCCAAGACCGCCCGGGGTGGAATCCGCTAGCTTCCGGCATTATGTAAACAAGTGGATCAAGCCTTCCGAATGAACCAACCGAAAAATCGACATACCACTTAACTAAAAGCACCACAGGATAGTTCTTCATGATGCCGATACCGGCCTCAAAGATCCGGTTTGTTTCGCGTGCACAGTACTATCTCAAAAAGGTTCGTCCGACACTGGTTTTTCCACACCAAATAGCGAAAGGTGGACCTTTTGAAATAGACGATTCCCAATACTATGATACCTAAGATCTTTTCAAAAAAATTTGGGAAGCCATTGCAAGATCCTATCTGAGCCTCCGAACCCCTTTCAAAAAAAAAAAAAAAAGGCCTCGCCAGCCAACTTTTCCCCGTTCACTTCCGTCTCGTCTTTTCTCTTCCTATTTATCCTTTTTTATTAAACCCGCGGGTGCTCGGTTCGGTTTCTATCTCCCAGTATCCTATATTGTAATAACATCAGCGAACCCTCTTCTCTACCTGCTCCCTCTCGCTTTTCTCTTCTATTAATGGTGGTTTGTCTCGTAGGGTAATTTCCGCAGTAACTCATCTCATCTGGAGACCCTAACGTAACTGGAGCAACGGATTCTCAAATCTGGGGATGCGGAATATATCCTCGAAGCCCGAAGTCAAAAGCCATTTTCATCCAAACTCCTGGTTTGGAGGGCGGTCTTGAACCGTTGATCTTGTTGCTTAGTCCGATAGGTCTTGCAACTCCATTTTTGGTATATATAGAGTGGACATTATATATAAAATTACACACCTAGCCAGCAGAACAAACCGAATGCTCCGGCTATAGAATCCTTTACGTCTCGTCCGCTATGGGAGGTGCAATAAAATCTAAACCCGAGGAGGCCTACTACCGCAACCCCACTCAAACATCCCATTCCAGAAAAAAACTCCATCTCCGATTAAAAACATGCAAAATCATGGAAAATCACTCCCTCACCAATCCTCAATCGCGTCACCACAAGTCACCAATTTATTCACCCAAATCGGAGCAAACGACTACGATACGATATACCATTCAACCCCCAATCAATCAAATCACTCCTCATCTCCCTCCTCCCCTTCCTCCCCCTCCGGCATATCTCCCTCTCCACTGGCGCCAACAGCCTCAAAACCCTCACAAACACCCCCCCTAACAACCCCCAAAAGCCTCTCAATCTCCGCCTCCAATGCTCCCTTCCTCCTCACTAACTCGCGAAATCTCTGCAGCACCTTTCTCCGCCGCTCCTTCTGGCGCAATCTTTCCTTCTCCAACGCTTCCTGCATTTCCGCACGGGCCTCAGATAGTGCGGCTGTGTACGAGGCGTGGATTTTTGCGCGGCGGCGGGTTTTACGGTTTTTAGCCTAGGGTGGGTGGGTTAGGATGGCGATGCGGGGGGGGGGGGGGGGTGGAGGGGGGGAGAAGGGACAGTTTGAGCCATTGATTCCAAGAGGCTAGTTAGGGAGGTAATGTCCTCCGCTTGGGAGTCGGGGTCTTGAGGGGTTGGCATTTGAATTTCTGCGGTTGCTCGGTCGGTGTTGATGGTCGATTGTTGGATTGAAAATGGGGATTCCGGCACTAAGGGAGGAGGAAGCGGGGAGGGAGTAGAGGCATAATGGGTGTTCCCACAAACCCTCCAAGAAAAGCGCACGCGTCCATGAGAAAGCAGTATGGAATCACCATGCAAACTAGTTTCGTTGTCGTCTAACCATAAATTCCCTCCATCCCTCCCCCCCAATCCATTCCCTCCACCCGATGCCAATCAACTAAAACACAATAAAAGCCTAACGCCACAACCAATCTTCCCTCCCATTAGCTCCATCCAAACCCACACAATTCACCCATCTTATCATATCCTACTAGCTGTGCCTCGCCCCTTGGACCCAACTGACGACAGTACTTTCCGTAGTATGCGGGCCTCAGGTATTATAATCACAAATTCGCGATTGGGGAAGGATAGAAAGGCAAGAGCAGAGGAGAAAGGAACAAATTACTCGCCTCCAGCAAGCACTTGGTAGGAGAAGAAGGAAAGGGTCATTAACTTTACAAAAGAGAAGAGAAGAAAAAATGACAAAAGCCATGTCATGATTACAGCCCAAGCCCCCTAATTAAGGTTAAGAAGAAACAGAAGAAAGAGAAAAAGGCTATGATACTGAACTACCACCTCCTGTTTTCGTCCTCTCTGGTTACGCTGTTATTATTGCCATCGTCTTCTTCTGCTTCCACGCGGACCAAGACCTCTTCTAGAAAACCTTCAAGAAAACCGTTTACATCCCCACCCATTCCGACTGGAGCCGTGTTATCCCATTCTTCGATTTCTCTGAATATTCCGGCGGCTTTGATAACTAGTCTCTTGAGCCTATCATGTGCCTGTTGCTTCTCTTGAACTGTCTGGCGGGCGGTTGCAAGGGATGATTGTTGAGCTTTGCGGATGGCTGATTGTAGGTGGTAGGTTCGGCGTTGAAGAGCTGCTTCCAACGCAGGAAGAATAACACCATCAAGCGCAGTAAGCTCCGGGGGCTCAGGCGTTGCCTCTTTATGATTAGGTGTCATCTGACGAGGGCCATGTTGTTGATGCTGCTGGTGTTGTTGAGGAGGTGGGAGTTGAGGGAGGTGGTGATGATTGATGCCATTGCTGATGTGGTGGTGAGAGGGCGGCAGAGGTGGCTGCTGGAGCCGGGGGTGATGTAATCCTGGTGGAGGGCCAATCGCAGGCATCTGGTGCGGTTGCATTTGCTGATGCTGCATCTGTCTTCTCATCTGCTCCTGAGCGATATCGTTGGAACTTTGCCTTGCCATTTGCGGTGGGAGAAGGGGAGGGTGAAGAGGCGGAAATCCTTGTCTGAGATCTCCATATGCATTGGCAGGAATTGGCACCCCCGAATTGAATTCAACTTCTATCCTACCACCGCCAGTAATATCATTCGGCGCCGGAACGGATGCCGGGACAGATGCCGGAACACTGACAATTCCATTAACAGGACCTTGATTCCGGGCTAGCTTCATCCAACTCATATCTTGGGCAAGCTCTGCTTGGATACTCCTATCAGTCTCATCTACGCTCATCTCTCTCTGACGGGGTCCCTGGGCTGGCGTAAAGTTTGGTCTACGAGGGGGCGATATCGGCTGTAGTTGCAAATTTTGTTGTTGGAATTTATAGGGAGGTAGGGAGTCTTGGTTTGCTGTAGTAGGTGGAAGAGACTGGTAAGACGCCGGACGGCTCAGGCCCCGTACAGTGCCTGAGGAAGCGTACCCAGGGTCCCTGGCTCCTCCGTGCCCGTGAGGCGGGGCAGCCGGTGGCATATCCCTGGTAGGGGAGGGGTTACCGGGCAACCGAGAAGGAACGGGGGGGCCTGTCCTTGGGGGGGATGCCGGGCGCCTTCCAACCTTGGATCTAGCTTGCTCGCCATAATCTTGATCAATGCTCTGCGCAACATACCGCATATTAGCCGCAGCTGCAGATAAGCTACTCAATCCGGGATTACGGCTTCCCCCGACAGCCCTCACAGTTCCAAAGTCCCACAGATCGCTCTCCGCATCCGAATCATCCGTAGACCTGCTATCCATGGTGCTGTCCATCTTTGAACTGGCGTCATCGTCCATGTTTTTATTCTTATTTCCATTCTCGATAACCCAACGTTCGTGACGCTCAATCAATTCGGTCAGGTATGTCGTCTTCTTTGCCCTCCTGACAAAGGGATGTCTCAGCAGATCTTTTGCCGTTGGGCGATCCCGCGGGTCCCGCTGTAAACATAGGGAGACAAAATCTTTAAACTTGTCCGAAAAATTGCCTTCAAGAACCGGTGGTGGATTTTTTGGAATTAAAAACAGAACTTTCATTGGGTGGATATCCGAGTAAGGAGGCTCCCCCAAGGCCAATTCTATAGCCGTAATCCCCAAAGACCAGATATCCGCTTTCTGATCGTATCCCGACTGCTTGATAACCTCCGGAGCCATCCAAAAAGGAGTTCCGACAAAAGTATTCTTCTTGGTCATGGTAGCCGTCAGCTGTCCGGAGACACCGAAATCCGCAAGTTTGACCTGCCCGTTAGAACCCAATAAAACATTTGCGGCTAGAAACGAAACAAGTCAGCCAATCTAAGACAACATTTTCGCTAAAACAGACAAGCCAAGGAAAAGGTAGGAAGAGCCCACCTTTGATATCCCGATGTAGCTTGTTGTCGCTATGAAGGTATTCCAATCCCATAAGCAGCTCCCTAATGATGATTGTAATATAATCCTCCGCTATAACACCTGGCTTCATGAGATCCCCACAACTACCTCCGGAACAGTATTCCATGATGATCCACAGATCCGAGCCCTTGAGATACGACCCGTAGTATTTCGTGACGTAGGGAGAGTGCAGTTCTGAAAGGATGTTGATCTCCTGAATAATATCGTCGACCTCATCTTCCGCATTCTCGACGTCGATGACCTTGATCGCTACCGATTGGCCGCTGCGTTTATCGACCCTGTACACACCAACTTCATGTGAGCCTCCTCTCTTCTCTGTCCGCCCCTCTACTTGTTCGTCCCTTCGCTTCGCCCATTGTGAGTAGGGAGCCTGGCTTACCCCTTGTAAACTTTGCCAAAACTACCGCCCCCTAAACCGACACCACGAGTCTGTCAGCGCAGCTAGGAATAAACAGGTAGAGTAAGAGCAAGGAAGAGAGGAATATTTACCAATCTGGTTCTGCTTAGTATACAGTGTTTCCGGATCCACCAGCTCATTAGTGGCCACGTACCCTTCGTCACCACCGACACCTCCCCGATAGCTCTTGGTAGAATAACGACTGCTAGCCATTACTCCCCTTTAAATCCCTTTTTTTCCGACAATTCTCGTGGTAGTGAGATGGAGGAGAGGACAGGGAAAGAAAGGTGGAGTATTGTTGCTAGCAGGAGGAAAGTGTAATACAAGCAAGGGAGAGGAAGGAGGGGTTCGCTAGTTCTTTTTTTTGCTCGCTCAGTCAACAAAATAAAGTTCCCCTTCCGAAACGGGGAGGCTACAGATGTTTCAGTTGGTTGACTGGGTATGTGGTAGAGCGGGTAACCCTGTGTGGGGCGGTGTGGGGGGCTGTTGAATAAGGACCGGGAATGGAAAAACAACAACAAACACTGGGTTACTGGGGTTATTATCGTGGGTTGTGATGGAGCGTTTTTTTCCCAATATTTTGTGGTTGGCCTGATGTATCGCGGGGATATATTCATGCGATGCTCTTCTCTCAATAAGTTGGTACCAAATGAGACGAAAGCTCATTTCACCATGCTGTAAATAAACAAAGGAGTTATTTGAGGTGAGCTACCTTACTCAAGGAGCGAATGCCGGTAATTTCATGTCACCAAACACGTTTAGCCCCCGAAAGTTCGCCAGCCAGAACACACAATCGATTGTCGATTGCCGAGGAGAATGTGATGTCAGATTCATCAATTCCTCAGTTTCACCCGCGATGCATCTCGGAGTCAACACCGGAGAGCCACTGACTCATAAGGTGTTCCGAGAATCCTATGATAATAATATTATTATGTCAACGATATCCCCACCCTCGCGCAAGATTCGAATCGAAGGGGTTTAGAATTAAGCTTGTTCCCCATTGTATCAGCTGGGCCTTGACTCATTGTCGAGGTCTACTACCGGTAGTACAGGGCAAGCACAATGTTTATACTAGCTGGTGGGGAGAAGGTGTTTCTATATACGGAGTGCTATATGGTCACAGGTAAAACTAGGATTTACTCCACCAATTGCCGGGTCTCTCAGTCACTGGCACCGACCTATGGCCGGGTTTGAATGGATGGGAAATGGCAGGGGTGGTAGGTGATGGTTCCTTTGGGAAAGGCACTGTGTATGGCATGGAGCACCGCTCGAAAATTGAGGAAAGGAACCAGAAAAGCTCTTTTAGCAGTTGGTCATGTGAACCTATGGTTGGAGATGTGCACTAGAAACATTTTTACAGTCGATCGGGTCAACGCAATTGCCCCGCAGTTTTTGCGCCATTAGTGTCACATAAGTAATCTCCAAACACCCAACAACAATGCCGCAGTTCCCTAAGATGACGTTAGTCCCTGACAACCTCTTTTTTTTTTTTTACTAGCCCAAGGCTCAACTTACCGTGCAAACACCAATTAGCCACTGTAATGTTGAGAACTTGACTCCTTCAAGTACTCCCCTAAGGTCTCCGACCTCTTTCTCAATTCTAGTGTCTGTCTCTTTGATTTTCAGCTCGTGCACCGAACTCTCCTCTCTGATTCTCCCCTTCTCAAGGTTCAAATCGAGCCTGACACTGCTCTGGGCACGTTGTATTTCCTCGCGAAGGCGAGCATTCAAGCGGGAGATTTCGGAGGTTAACCGCTCCTGATCTGTGCGAAGCGGCTTCAGTTCTGAGGCATGCACGTTTGTAAGCTCGCTGCGAAGTTTCGAGAAGTCAACCTTTTCTAGGAGGGCGTTAGTCAGGGTAGCGTTGGGTTGATGGGGTAGGAGGCACGGTTATATGTTATCTTCTCCTGATCTTCTTTTAGCACCATTGTTCTCGTTAGGTTTTGTATGCTACGGAACCAGGTTAGCTCTGTATGAATTGTGGTTCCACACGTGTCGGGATAACAAACCTTTCCTCAATAACATCACTCATAGCCCTCATCAACGCAACACTCTGTTCCTCTGAGAACCCTTCCTCCTGTAACCGTTGCACAAACTTTAACGTATCGAAATGATGATCTTTCAATTTCCTGGTATTCACGTGAAACCCTCTCGTCTGAGTCCTTCGGTCAATCGGCAATTGAGGCGGAATTGAAAGTGGTATCGGTGCCGCGCATTGTAACGGCGGAATATGTACTCGGGGTATGAGACCACGTCGGGTATGGTATATTGGCGAGGGGATTCGAACTATTCGTTGTCGGAGCATGGTGGAGCTATGGACCGTGGGGTCATGAGTCCTGGGGAATTTAGATATGCACCGGTTTGCCGGGTAACCTCTGCTGGATCCTGATGGAGGGATGGACGCCGAGCTATGGAGGAATGAATGATGATTCAGCTATAATGTCATCTCATAGTTTATCACTCGATAATTTTTAAAATATTAACAATGTACAAGTGCCGGGGGGGATGTTTTCGCACAGTTAATTTGAGTTAACCCGCGAGATAATCTGGGTCTTGTACGAAATATCTCCCCCGTACCTTGCACTTAGGGTGAGCAAAATAATCCGGTTGCCAAGATGCCTATCTCTCACCGATAATTTGCAGCACAACTACTTCTTAGCAACCGGATTATTTTGCTCACCCCAAGTATGTTAAATTGAAGTAGACTAGGGAAAAAAGCATAATACTCATATACCAATTGTTGGAATGACTCGCTTACCATTCTAGATGGGATAAACAGGACTTTTGAATACAAGGAGAAGCCCTTTATGAATGCCATGCTACAGCGCACATATCCATTTAACACAAAATACTCCATCACTTACGGATTCCATTCTACACTACTGCCCACAATCACTACTCAAGTGCATGAAGGCAACCACTAGTACATAACATCTGTGGAGGCTATGTCGGGAATTTCCCTCAACTGCCGATGTCGGTATTCTCTATCAAAGTCCCCTAAGTCCACTTGCATCAAAAAAAGGCCCACCTGTCTGCTATCTTGCACGCTACCACGATACCTGAAGTCATTCATTATAGCGCATCCCCTTAGTAGGGATCTGTCACACTCGATTTAATCCGTCCGTATCCACTCTTGTCCTTATACTCACCTTTTCATAGTCTGTGCCCTCAAATAACTGACTGAGTCTGGGAAGCGAGGTGTCCGTTTCTCTGGGGCTCTGATAGAGTATACCCTTATTTATCTAGCTCTTGTTATCTAAAGTACTAAGTGAGAGGGCCAAGTATGGGCACGGAAAAGCATGTGAGTCAAGGCATATTCCTGTCCTTACCGTAAAATTTCGGATGGGGCAACCGTCGCATTATGTTGCTCTATTGATATTGTAGGATCGCATTTTACTAGTAGCTGCCCGCAGCGGAGGTGGAACCGTTTTGGTTGGGGGTTGGTGTTTTGTGGGACTGCGCTGTGTCACTATGTGACTGCCGTTGGGTGTGTTTGTGGGGGCGATTTTTTGATGAGGTATAAAAGGGTGGCTGCCTGCTCTTCAAGAGGCTAGAGAGTTCTAGAGCAGATCACGCAGCAAATGCAATTGAGAGATTCTACAAATACGAGCACGACCACGACGTTTCATTATTGCTTTTTTCCCTCACTTGCTTGTTTTTCCACGGCGTGAGCACTGCGAACTTGTGCGAATACCTCCTGATAGGGGGCATTGGGACACTAATAGGCATCTGATCGTGTGCGAAGGTCTCGATTGACAACCTTCCCAGTTGGTAGCTGCCGGTAAGTGAAGCTCGTCTAGCAGTCCCACCCTCTCCCTCGACCCGATACCATTCGGTTGGTACTCCTGGGGCCTGGAGAGAGCGGGAATTTCATTGGAGATAGGTAAGTGGAGACTGTACGTAGGTCACTAATTGCTGGGGTAACATAGCAATCTCCTGGGACTCTACGAGGTCGCATTCGGAGATCGGGGGGATCCTGCTAGAGCAAAGCAACGCCAATCACGACTCAACTGACAATATGCGCGGCCAAACGCCGCTCTGGTGGGCCATCGAAGGCGGGCATGAGGAAGTCACGAGGATGCTGTTGGAACGGAAAGATGTAGATGCCAACATAGCTGATGAATATGGCCAAACACCTCTCTTTCTGGCTGCGAAGCATGGGTATGAGGGGCTAGTGAAGGTACTAATGGAACGGGGTGGGGTCAATCTCAACAAAGTTGACAACGGGGGCAGAACACCTCTCTCCCAGGCTGCGTGGAGTGGGCACGAGGGAGTCGTGAGGGTACTACTGGAACGGGATGGGGTCAATCTCAACAAAGTTGACAATAAAGGCAGAACACCGCTCTTGGGGGCTGCGTGGAGTGGGCATGAGGGAGTTGTGAGGGCACTCCTGGAACGGGACGATGTCAATCCTAGCAAAGTTGACATTGAAGGCCGAACACCACTCTTGGGGGCTGCGTGGAGTGGGAATGAGGGAGTCGTGAGGGCACTCCTGGAACGAGACGATGTCGATCCTGCCACAGCTGATAATAATGGTCGAACGCCACTCTGGTGGGCTGCGTTTTGTGGGCATGAGGGAGTCGTCAGGATACTACTCGAGCGGGACGAGGTTAGTCCCGACATGGCTGACAAAGATGGCCAAACACCGCTCTCTGGGGCTGCCGAGAATAGACATGAGGGAGTCATGAGAATACTACTGGAACGGAACGATGTTGATCCCAACACACGTGACCGATATGGCTCGACACTGCTCTCAGAAGCTGTGAGATGTGGGAAAGAGGGAGTTGTGAGAGTACTACTGGAACGGGACGATGTCGATCCTAACACAGCTGACTATAAGGGCCTAACACCACTAATTCGGGCTGCGCGTGATGGGCATTTAGGGGTCATGAGGATGCTGCTGGGTCGTAGTGACGTCAGCCCTAACGCAGCTGGCACGGGTGGGAAAACACTACTCTTGCTAGCTGCTATGTCGGGATGGTCATGGGCTATGGAGATACTGTTAGGTCGGAGCGATGTCAATCCCAACTGGGCAGGCTGGCATGACCGAACACCTCTCTCGTGGGCAGCTGGGGCGGGGCATGGGGGAGCCGTAGAGGTACTACTGGAGTGTAACAGTGTTGATCCCACTATTGGTGACAAACTCGGCCAAACACCCCTCTCCTTCGCTGCGCGGTTTGGGCATGAGGGGATTGTGAGGAAACTGCTGGAACGAAACGAGGTCGATCCCGATACACCCGACATAGATGGCCAAACACCGCTCTGGTGGGCTGCGTGGTTTGGGCATGAGGGAGTCGTGAGGATACTGCTGGAACAGGACGGGGTCAACCCCGACAGGGCTGACAAAGATGGCCGAACACCGCTCGCTCGGGCATCACGGAATGGGCATGAAGGGGTTGCGAAGACACTGCTGGAAAGGACAGATGTCAATCCCAATACAGCTGACAGCTGTGGCCGAACACCCCTGTTCAGGGCTGCGCGGTATGGGCATGAGGGGGTTGTGAGGATACTACTGGAAAGGGCCGATGTCAATCCCGATACAGCTGGCAAATTTGGCCGAACACCGCTCTTCCGGGCTGCGATGCATGGAAATGAGGAGGTTGTGAGAGCACTGCTAGGAAGGAACGATGTCAACCCCAACACACGTGACGAGCATGGACGAACACCTTTCTCACAGGCTCTGCGGTATGGTCACCAAAGAGTCGCAAAGTTGCTGCTAGACCACCCGAATTTCACTTTCGAACAGACAGAATGCTTACACCTAGCAGGGACTTTCCGCCCTGAGCCCCCCGAGCCACCTGAGCCCCCCTTGGGGGAGGCCCACTGGCCTAACCAAGAATAAAACCCTGCTTTTTTTGCCTCTACCAACTAGACCCACACCTCCGCAATGGAAGAACCTTGGTCAAACAAAATACGAAGCTCACAATGGAGAGTGCTCTATACGCAGGAGCCATCGCGGGAAAAAAAGCCTTGGATTGGGTAATCCGCCTGGAATTTCTTGTTATCTCATTGGCCTTCCCAATCACCTTATTCCCCTCATCACTTTTTGTTTTATTATTTTGGCTTTGATGAACCAATTTTGTCTACATTCGTAGTCCATCGGAGCTTTCCTATACCGCCTTCTCTATTATTCGCCTTTTTGATTTGTCTTTTGTTCCTCTTGTTCACTGGGTTGGGTTATTCCGTGTTTCTCAGTGACTAATTTCGGATTACTTGTATTATTGCATAACTTAGACAACAACAGCTTGTATTATAGGGGAGGATGGGAGCTTTCTAGATATAGACTTAAGTGGGTTATAAACGCATCCTGTATCCACAAGAGTAGGAGTGATGTTTGTTAGGTAAAAGGGCGGCTGTGTGAACATTGACAAACGAAGAAGAAGAGAACCAGAATTGTTCTGTGGATGGGACTTTGTTTGGACGCTTCTTTTTATTTTCTTCTTCTTTTTATTTCGGATCTAACTCATTGTGACTTCTAAAAAAAACTTCCTGCCAAGCACCCACCAAAGAACGCCTGTCCTTGGAGGGATCCGTCAGTGCGCGCGCCCAAGCATGTAAACTAATTTCTAAAACGGAAAGCTGACATGTTACAAGATAGGCATGTGCTGTCCGAATCCTGTTTCCTCCAGACACTGCGGTGGGGGACTTGTTCTCCAACCCAAAGAGGTAAAGTTCATTGTGAAAATGTAGGAAAGTGGGTTGTGGCAAGTAGTATTAAGGCTAAAAAAAGCCCCTTTAGGGGTTCTAGCACAAGGGACTGTCCCGGAATTGACAATATGGCGTGAAATTGGCATCCATTTCAGACGGAGTTCTTGATCGGGGGGGGATAGCTCTAGGCTTTTTTTTCGGGCTCTACGGTGCTGCTTACTTTCGGAAGTAGAATTGAATTTGTACGTCTTGGCTAATTCCCTGGTTCATTTATTGTAATGGTATGTGGCTCGTATTTTTGGGGGCCGAACTAGGTGACTGTCTTTGGGACTGCCTCAGAGGGAAAGTTTCGAGAGAGGTATAAAAGGGATGTTTTCCACCAGCTGCCTCCGCAGACCACTGTAGACCACAACGACGACAACGGGATCCTCCTTGGCGGGAGGGACGACAACCAACACGAACACTAACAGGCCGTTTCTTTATTGTTTATTTTTTCCTCCCACTTTCTTGATCTTCCCACGGTGTGAACCTCTCGAGCCTGCACGGGTACGTCCTATCGTGGACTTTAACCGAAAGCGCTCTCGAATAGGCATTGGATCTTGTACGAAGACCACGATTTACTACATTTCCCGTCTGCAGCTGCAGGTAAGTGAAGCATCCTTTGCGGTTCCATTCTCTCCCTCGACTCGATATTTTTCTTTCGGTACTCCTGGTATCTGGAGAGAGTCGATGCTCCATTGGAGATGGGTAATAGAATGTGCAGGCCACTGCTTACCAGGGTAACTCAGAAATTGTCTGGGCCACTAGGATGTCGCATTCAGAGGTTGTGAGGATAGTGTCAGATCAAAACACCGCCGATCTTAGCATGGCTAATACCACGCATGGCCAAACACCACTATGGTGGGCCGCGGTGAATGGGCATGAGGAAGCCGTGAGGGTACTACTGGAACGGAGCGACGTTGATCTCAACACAGCTAATGCAGATGGCGAGACCCCGCTGTTGCGAGCTGCGTGGAATGGGCATGTGGGAGTTGTGAGGGTACTCCTGGAACGGGACGAGGTCAACCCCAACAAAGTTGACAATGAAGGTAGAACACCTCTCTCCCAGGCTGTGTGGAGTGGACATGAGGGAGTTGTGAGGGCACTCCTGGAACGGGATGAGGTCAATCCCAACAAAGTTGACATTGAAGGCCGAACACCGCTCTTGTGGGCTGCGTGGATTGGGCATAAGGAGGTCGTAAGGATGCTACTAGAACGGAGCGACGTTAATCCCAACAGAACTGACAACCGTGGCCGAAGACCGCTCTCCTGGGCTGCCGAGAGTGGGCATGAGGAAGTCGTGAGGATATTGCTGAAACGGAGCGACGCCGATCCCAACACAACTGATAAATGGGGCCAAACACCTCTCTCCCAGGCTGCGTGGAGTGGGTATGAGGGAGTCGTGAGGGTACTCCTGGAACAGGATGAGGTCAACCCCGACAAAGTTGATAATGAAGGCCGAACACCGCTCTTGCGGGCTGCGTGGAGGGGGCATAAAGAGGTCGTAAGCATGCTGCTAGAACGGAGCGACGTCGACCCCAACACAACTGATAACTATGGCCGAACACCGCTCTCCCAGGCTGCCGAGAGCAGGCATGAGGAAGTCGTGAGGATATTACTGAAGCGGAGCGACGCCAACCCCAACACAGTTGACAATTATGGACGAACACCGCTCTGGTGGGCTGCCGAGAGTGGGGATGAGGGAGTCATGAGGGCACTTCTGGAACGGGATGAGGTCAATCCCAACAAAGTTGACAATGAAGGCGGAACACCTCTCTCCCAGGCAGCGTGGGGTGGGCATGAGGAAGCCGTGAGGATACTGCTAAAACGGAGCGATGCCAATTGCGACACAACTGACAAATGGGGCCAAACGCCTCTCTTTCAGGCTGCGTGGAGTGGGCGCGAGGGAGTCGTCAGGGTACTACTGGAACGGGACGGGGTCAATCTCAACAAAGTTGACAATGAAGGCCGAACACCGCTCTTGGGGGCTGCGTGGAGTGGGCATGAGGGAGTCGTGAGGGCACTCCTGGAACGGGATGAGGTCAATCCCAACAAAGTTGATAATGAAGGCCGAACACCACTCTTGCGGGCTGCGTGGAGGGGGCATAAAGAGGTCGTAAGGATGCTGCTAGAACGGAGCGACGTCAATCCCAACACAGCTGACAACTATGGCCAAACACCGCTCTCCCAGGCAGCCCAGTGTGGGCATGAGGAAGTGGTGAGGGCACTACAGGAATGGGATGGGATGAGGTCAACCCCAACACAAGTGACAAAGGGGGCCAAACACCATTCTCCCGGGCTGTGGAGGGTGGGAATAAGGGAATCGTGAAGGCAATGCTACAATGGGACGCAATGTTCCCAACCCATCGAAGGGACTGCCAAGAGCCCCGGACGGGACTGGCCGGCAGTCTGTAGTCCGTCCAGGGCGGTCAAAGTGTAGGGCGGCGGGCCCTACAGGGTGAGACAGGGGTAGGCAGGGGACGGTGGGGGGCCATGGAGCACTGTGAGGAACGGCACGAATTATGTCTCATGATGCAATAGCGATTGGTTCGAACAAGTATGATATCCCATTGTGCTAATGGAGTTGTAAAGTGTCTGTATTCTTCACCCACGGTTGGAATTGGGATAAATAGGGCAGCATAAATCGTGTATAGAATAAGGTTGCTTCTTTCATAATGAGTAGTATTTTTTTATCATTTGGGAGCCCATTATACACACTTTTTAAAAAAACTTTTTTTCTATCCATTTTAAACTTTCAAAATATCCCGCTGCAACAATAATGTTGGAGGATGGCGGCCTACCTCTTAGTCAAGTAGCCTCAGTTGACACAATTTGGGTTTTAAAATCCAAGGCATCGAAAACAATAGGGGTCTGTTTACTAATAGATGGCCATCAAGCAACCGGAGGGGGTACCGAAACGGACAAGACTCCTCCCTCCCAACATATCCACCCGGATAAACCAAGAACCGTGCACATGCCTTCACGTTACATCTTGCAAGAAAGCTAGCCATCCCTAAAAGGGACCGCTAGCCTACCAATATTATATGTTTTAGTTCTGTCGATCGCTTGATAGGAAGTGATTGCCCATGCCCTAGCTCCAAGTCGTGCTCAGGTGGCGCGAGGTATTGCCGGATTGTAAAGGATTGATACGTCTATCATTTACTTATCCTACAAGATCGGCGAATTGTGGGACCTCATAACATACAACACTGGCAGTTGAACATGCGCTAGTCACAATACTCGTGTTCGGGAATGTCATCTTGAAAGCAATGGGCATGGAAAAAATCACACGATCAGGCCAAGCAGACCATGGAACCCGATCTCATACCAGAGCAGTGCCAAAATGAGACCATACTCCACCAATTAGCCTCCTTCTCATCCAGAATATTTTCGCTATAGCAACATTTGTCTGGGTGTATCTTGAAGCAAATTTCCCTAAACACAGACTCTAACTCACTAACTTTGCATTCTTTCATAAGTGTGTCATAATAAAAAATAGTTCATATCGGTTGTGCTAGTCCTGTGGTGGGTCTGGTGGACCATTTAGGAAATAGAGTTTCATGTTATCTGCCCTTTGGTTCTTATCAACGCTCCAACAGGCAGAAACTCCTCTATTTAAGGCTGCGCTATGGTATGGACGTCAGAGATGGGATGGGCAGGGGTTTGAAGCCCCAATGCTCATTGCCGCCAGAGGTAAAAATGAGTTGATTTGGTAGGTATAATGCTAGGAAGGGTAGGGGTTTTGTTATATATCTGTTCAACTTCATAAATTATCACTCACCCTCTTTCCACCTGCATCTGTCAAGTGAACGTTTTTTTGTGCGGCCGAAGATTGTTAATTAAGTTCTCCAGCTAGCTAAGCGGAACATGAATGGTACTCGAGTATAAGTATACTCGAGTACCCTATCGCGATGACACAATCCATGATATGGGATACACACTTCCGCGTACGCTCCCTCATACTCGATAGTGAGTAGGAAGCCTCAAGCAAATCTCTCTTACCTCCGCCCGGAGCACCATTTATCAACAGCATCCATGGTGAAACTCCGAGAGAAGAAACTACTACACTTTGTTTTATCCCACCAAGAGTGCCCCTTGTCAAATATTCTGCTTGTAGCCCGGATATACATACTAGGTTGGAACCCGCAGAGATGGAAAATACCAGAATCAAGAGTATTTATAATTGATGGGTTCAATAGGAATATATCATCGAACATGCTGTTAGTTTCGATTTCGGGAGGCTCCATTGTCCGCTTGTTCTTTTGCCTTCTCAGCTGTTTTTCCTCCTGGCGCGGCGGGGGCTAGGGCTAGCTCTCCAACCAAAAGAGGTAAAGTTCATAGTTAAAATGTAGGAAAGTATTAAGGCTAAAAAAAAAAACACCTTTTAAAGATTCTAGCGTAAGGGACTATCCTGGAATTGACAATATGGCGTGAAACTGGCATCCATTTTCAGAGGGAGTTCTTTTCGGGTTCTATGAATTGAATTTGTAAGTTAGGTCTTGGCTAATTCCCTGGTTCATTTATTGCAATAGTATGTGGCTCGTATTTTTTGAGGGCTGAACGAGGTGACTGCCGTTGGGACTGCTTCAGAGTCAAAGTTTCGGGAGAGGTTTAAAAGGGATGTTTTCCACCACCTCCCTCCGCCGATCACAGCAGACCACAACGACGACAACGAGATTCTCCTTGGCGAGAAGGACGACAACCAACACGAACACAAACAGGCCGTTTCTTTATCGCTTATTTTTCCCTCTCACTTTCTTGTTATTCCCACGGTGTGAACCTCTCGTGGACTCTAACCGAAAGCGCTCTCGGAGAGGCTTTTGATCTCGTACTGAGGCCTTGATTGACTACCTTCCCCGTCTGCAGCTGCAGGTATGTGAAGCATGCTTTGCGGTTCTATTCTCTCCCTCGACTCGATACCTTTCTTTCAGTGCTCCGGGTATATGGAGAGAGTAGATGTTCTATTAGAGATGGGTAATAGAATGCGCAGGTCGCTGGTTACTAGGCTAACTCAGAAATTGTCTAGGCTACTAGGACGTCGCATTCAGAGGTTGTGAGGATAGTGTTAGAGAAAAACACCGCCGGTCTTAGCATGGCTGATACCACGTATGGCCAAACACCGCTCTGGTGGGCCGCAGCGAATGGGCATGAGGAAGTCGTGAGGGCACTGCTAGAGCGGAGCGACGTCGATCTCAACACTGCCGACAGGGGTGGCCGAACACCGCTCTCCCGGGCTGTTAAGAATGGGCATGAGGAAGTCGTGAGGGTACTACTTGAACGGAGCGACGTCAATCCCAACACAACTGACAGATGGGGTCGAACACCGCTGTTCCTAGCTGCTAAGAATGGGCATGAGGAAGTTGTAAGGGCACTACTTGAACGGAGCGATGTCGATCCCAACACAGCCAACAGATGGGGTCGAACACCGCTGCTCATGGCTGCTGAGAATGGGCATGAGGGAGTCGTGAGGGTACTACTTGAACGGAGCGACGTCAATCCCAACACAACTGACAGATGGGGTCTAACACTGCTGTTCCTAGCTGCTAAGAATGGGCATGAGGAAGTTGTAAGGGCACTACTTGAACGGAGCGATGTCGATCCCAACACAGCCAACGGATGGGGTCAAACACCGCTGTTCCTGGCTGCTGAGAATGGGCATGAGGGAGTCGTGAGGGTACTACTTGAACGGAGCGATGTCGATCCCAACACAGCCAACGAACGGGGTCAAACATCGCTCTCCCAGGCTGCCGATCGGGGGCATGAGGAAGTCGTGAGGGTACTACTGCAACAGGACGAGATCAACCCCAACACAGATGACATTCTAGGCTTCACACCACTCTTGCGCGCTGCGTATAGTGGGTATGAGGAAGTTGTAAGGATACTTCTGGAACGGAGCGACGTTAGTCCCAACACAACTGACGCCTATGGCCGAATATCGCTCACTCTGGCTGCATACTGTGGGCATGAGGAAGTCGTGAGGGTACTACTGGAACGGGATGAGGTCAATCCCGATACAACTGACGACTGTGGCCGAACACCCCTCTGGTATGCCGCACTGAGTGGGTATGAGGGAGTCGTGAGGATACTTCTAGAACGGGACGGGGTCAACCCCGACATAGCTGATAAATATGGCCGAACACCCCTCTCCCGGGCTGCTGAGAAGGGGAATGAGGAAGTCGTGAGGGTATTACTGGAACGGGGTGAGGTCAATCCCAACACAGCTGACAAATTGGACCGAACACCCCTCTGGTGGGCTTCGCAGAACCAGTGTGAGGGAGTCGTGAAGATACTACTAGAACGGAAAGACGTCGATCCCGACACAGCTATCGCATATGGCAGAGTACCGCTCTTGCAGGCCGCGAGACTTGGGTATCCGGGAGCTGAGGGGTTGCTGCGGGACCACCCTAATCTCGCTTCCAGATATGGAGCAAGCACGGAACCAGCAGGGCTATTCTCCCCGGAACTGCCGGGGCCCTCTAGACCCCTTCCAAAATAGACAGGTCCTGATATCACTCCCCCCAATTACCTCACCCCCTCTCACTTCCCTTGTCGCATTTTTGGGGTTTGTTCCCCAGTTCCGTAGATAGTTGCACTCCTTCATTCCCTCACAGCACTCCCCCATCCCGATATACCCTGCATTTTTATTTCCTTTTTGTTCCTCCTGCCCATCGGGTTTGCAGGAAGGGAGCCACAGTGGGAATATTAGCGATGGAAGATGAAAGTATGATTGGTTGTCGGAAAAACAAGGTTCAGAACCGGTTATAATCCGCAATCGCACTGTCGAGGGGAACAGGCCTCCATCAATAATAGGTATATAAATTTAGGACATGTTAATCTCACGAGGGTTGCTCCCTCGACTTTCAAGTCCTGCATCAAGTGCACTCACTTTCCCTATCGCGCCTGAATAGGGGTTGAGCTTACTAGTAACTAACCACCAACGCGCAAACCCCATCTAGCAATTATTTTATGCGCAAATCCAGTCAACTGCAATAATACATGCTAGACGGTTTAGCTATCCACTGAGCGCGGCGTGCGGTATTCACCCAATAAGTACTAGGAACAGCATTTTGAGCACTAGCTCCCGACCATTCCCACCAAGTGCTTTAAAAATCCCACCAAGCGCAGAAGATTATATCTACCTTTCCCCCGACACCCCTACCGAGTTGCCAAGACCTGACGGGACAAGAGTCCTCCCAACATATCCATCTGGATAAACCAAGAACCGTGCGCACTGTGTTCACGCTATGATACATCTTGCAAGAATGTTAGCCACTCCCTAAAAGGGGTCGCTAACCTACCAATACAATATGTTTCAGTTCTGTCGATCGCTTGATAGGAACTGATTGCCCCTGCCCTAGCTCCAAGTCGTTCTTGGGTGGTGCAAGGTATTGCGGGACTGTAAAGGATTTATACCTCTATCATTTACTTATCCTACAAGATCGGCGAATTGTGGGCCTACATAACATACAACACTGGCAGTTGAACATATGAACATACGCTAGTGACAATACTCGTGTTCGGGAATGTGGTCTTGGCAGCAATAGGCAAGGATGAAGCCACACGATCAGGCCAAGTGGACCATGGCCCCGATTCCATCCCGGAACAGTGTCAAAGCGAGAACATACTCCACAAATTAGCTTCCTTCCCATCCAGAATATTTTCATTATGGTAACATTTGTTTGGGTATTTCTTGAAGCGAATTTCCCAAAACCCAGGTTCTAACTCACTAATTTTTCATTCTTTCAACGTCATATCATAAGTGGATTGGCAATGCGAATTGGAATTAGAACAAAATCTAAGGGTAAAACTAAATTCACTCTTGGCATGTGAGTTATGTATGGAGCCAGAAAAGAAACCCGGAGCTATCCCCCCCGGATCAAGAACTCTGCCTGAAATGGATGTCAATTTCACCCCATACTTTCAACTCCGGGACATTCACTTACGCTAGAATCTCTAAAAGGGTTTTTTTTCAGCCTTAATACTATTTTCCAGAATAGACTTTTCCTACATTCTAACTATGCACCTTACCTCCTTTGGTTGGAGAACTAGTCCTAGCCCCCTCCGTGTCGCTGGGAGGAAAAACTGCTTAGAACGCAGAAGAACGAGCAGACAGTAGACCCCCCCCCTGAGGTAGAAACTAACAGCACGTCCGATTATATGTGCCTATTGAACCCATCAATCATCAATACTGTCGATTCTGGTATTTTCCCTCTTCCTGCGGGTTCCTACTTAGTATGAATACCCGGGCGACAAGCAGAATATTTGATAAGGGACACTCTTGGGGGGATAGAGCAAAGTGCAGTAGTTTCTTCTTTCAGAGCTTCAGCAGAGATGCTGGTGGAATGAAAGTGAGTGATAATTTATGAAGTTGAACAGATATTCTACTCAGGTATACCAAAGCATTTACCCTTCCTAGCATTATACCTACCAAGTCAACTCATTTTTTTATATCTCTAGCGGCAATGAGCATTGGGGCTTCGAACCCCTGCCCATCCCATCTTTGACGTCCATACCATAGCACAGCCTTAAATAGAGGAGTTTCTGCTTATCGGAGCGTTGATAACAACCCAAGACCAGATAACAAGAACGCTATTTCCTAGATGGTCACGAGACCCACCACAGGACTAGCACAACCGATATGAACTATTTTTTATCTTGACACACGGTGCTGCTTACTTTAGGAACTGGAATTGAATTTGTAAGTTAGGTATTGGCTAAATCCCTGGTTCATTTATTGAAATGATATGTGGCTCGTATTTTTTGGGGCTGAACTAGGTGACTGTCGTTGGGACTGCTTCCGAGGGAAAGTTTCGAGAGAGGTATCATATAAAAGGGATGTTTTCCACCGGCTGCCTCCGCAGACTACAGTAGATCACAGCGACAACGAGATTCCCCTTGGGGAGAGAGACGACAACTAACACGAACACCAACAAGCCGTTTATTTATCGTTTATTTTTTCCTCCCACTTTCTTGTTCTTCCCACGGTGCGAACCCCTCGAACCCGCGCGGGTTCGTCCTATCGTGGACTTTAACCGAAAGCGCTCTCGGATAGGCATTGGATCTTGTACGAAGACCACGATTTACTACCTTTCCTGTCTACAGCTGCAGGTAAGTGAAGCATCCTTTGCGGTTCCATTCTCTCCCTCGACTCGATACTTTTCTTTCGATACTCCGGGTATGTGGAGAGAGCCGATGTTCCATTAGAGATGGGTAATAGAATGTGCAGGCTACTGCTTACCAGGGTAACTCAGAAATTGTCTGGGCCACTAGGATGTCACATTCAGAGGCTGTGACGATAGTGTCAGATCAAAACACCGCCGGTCTTAGCATGGCTAATACCGCGCATGGTCAAACACCGCTCTGGTGGGCCGCAGCGAATGGGCATGAGGAAGTCGTGAGGGTGCTGCTAGAGCGGAGTGACGTCGATCCCAACACAGCGGACAGAGATGGCAGAACACCGCTCTCCCGTGCTGCTGAGAATGGACATGAGGCAGTTGTGAGGGCACTATTCCAACGGGACGAGACCGACGATTTTGACAATGAAGGCCGAACACCGCTCTTCTGGGCCGCAGCGAATGGGCATGAGGAAGTGGTGAGGGCACTACTGGAACGGAGCGACGTTGATCTCAACACAGCTAATGCAGACGGCGAGACCCCGCTCTTGCGAGCTGCGTGGAATGGGCATGAGGAAGTTGTGAGGGCACTGCTAGAGCGGAGGGACGTCGATCCCAACACAACCGACGGAGATGACCGAACACCGCTCTCCCGGGCTGCCGAGAATGGACATGAGGCAGTTGTGAGGGCACTATTCCAACGGGACGAGACCAACCTCGACCTGGCCGACAATGAAAGCCGAACACCACTCTTCTGGGCTGCCGGGGGTGGGCATGTGGGAGTCGTGAGGGCGCTACTAGAATGGGGCGATTCCAACCAGAACGCAATAGAGGACTATGGCCGAGTATCGCTCGCTCTTGTTAGACGCTGCGGACGTGAGGAAGTCGTGACGGTACGACCGGGGGGGTACGGGGACTATCCCAACACACCTGACTACTACAACAGCCCGCCCTTCGAGTGGTCTGGGCGGAATGGGTATAAGGGACTCGTAAGGGTGCTAATAGACGTGAACGACGTCAACCCCGACGCATCTGACAAATATGGCCAAACGCCGCTCTCCCGGGCTGCTGAGAATGGGCATGAGGAAGTCGTGAAGATACTACTAGAACGGGGTGAGGTCAGTACCAACACAACTGGCCCATGGGCGCCAACACCCCTCTGGTGGGCTGCGCGTAATGGGCATGAGGGAATCGTGAGGATACTACTAGAACGGCACTGGACCAACCCCGATGTAACGAGCTGTGGCGAAACACCGCTCTCGCTGGCTGTGGGAAATGGACATGTGGGAATTGCAAAGTTGCTGCGGGACCACCTGGACCGCCGGGAGCGCGAGCACCAAACCGAAATGGCTAGGCTCTCCCGAGCCGCCAGAGCTATTCCCCCTGATATGTCCAAGTCTCCCACCCCCGGGTGGCCAGGACTTTTCCTATCCCATATGCCAAATCCCTTCTCCCCCGATCTGCCGCCAGAGCTCTCTGAACCCCCTCTCGGTGAGACCCACAGGCCTTGATATCACTCCCCCCAATTACCTTATCCCCTTTCACCTCTCTTGTCGTATTTTTGTGCGCTTGTTCACCAATTCGGTACATTGCTGCACTGCTTCATTGCCTCACAGCGCTCCCCCATCCCGATATATCCTACTTTTTTTATTTCCCCCATTGTTCCTCCTGTCAATCAGATTTGCAAGGGGAGAGTTGTCGTGGGAGTATTAGCGATGGAAGGTGAAAGTAGGATTGGTCGCAATTGCACTGTCTAGGGGAATAAGCCCCACATCAATAATAAGTATATAAATTTAGTGCATGGTAATCTCGCCACGGCCGCTGTGTCCGGCCCCCAAGCCCTGCGCCAAGAGCACCCAAACTCACCCCCCACCGCACATATAGGGGTTGTGCTTACCAGCGACCAACCACGAGCGCACAAACCCCATCCAATAATTATCTTATGCACAACTCTAGCCAACTTCAATAATACCTGCTAGACGGTTTAGCTATCCACTAAGCTATGTATGTGTAATGATAAAAAATAGTTCATATCGGTTGCGCTAGTCCTGTGGTGGGTCTTGTGGACCATTTAGGAAATAGAGTTCGTGTTACCGTAAAAACCGAAATAATTGGGCATCACGCTAGGACGTTGGAGTTGCCTCTCCTAGTAAGGTCTGTTGTCTCAACTGAGGGCTAAAAGAGAAACTTCTCGGTGTTTTCTCCCTCTAATCCAAAGGGGAAATTCTGGACGTCCTAACTTAGGGCCATGCTCAATTATTTCAGTTTTTACGGTATCTGGCCTTTGGTTCTTATCAAAGCTCCGATAAGCAGAAGCTCCTCTATTTAAGGCGGCGCAATAGTATAGACGTCAGAGATCCGATGGGCAGGGGTTTGGAGAGCTCATTGCCGCCAGAGGTAAAAACGGGCTGATTCGGTAGGTATAGTGCTAGGAAGGGTAAAAGCTTTGGTATACCCAAGTAGAGTATCTGTTCAACTTCACAAATTATCACCTTCTTTCCACCCGCATCTATCAAGAAGTTGAACGTTTTTGTTGTGCAGCGGAAGATTGTTAATCAAGTTCTCCAGCTAGCTAAGCTGAACATGAATGGTATAAGTATACCCTATCGTGATGACGCAACCCATGACATGGAATACACACTTCCGCGTACGCTCCCTCAAACGCAATAATGAGTAGGAAGCCTCAAGCAAACCACAGTACTTCCGCCCGGAGGACCATTTCTCAACAGCATCCATGCTGGGACTCCGAAAGAAGAAACTACCACACCTTGTTCTATCCCACCAAGAGTGCCCCTTGTCAAATTTTCCGCTTGTCGCCAGAGTATATATACTAGGTAGGAACTTATAGAAAGAGGGAAAATACTAGAATCGGGAGTATTGATAATAGATGGGTACAATAAGCCCATATCATCGGACATGCTGTTATTTTCGATTTCGGGAGGGTCCATTGTCCGCTTGTTTCGACACAGCGGGGGCTAGGATCAGCTCTCTAACTAAAAAAGGTAAAGTTCATAGGGAAAATGTAGGAAAGTCTGTTGGGAAATAATATTTGGGCCAAAAAAACCCTTTTAGAGATTTTAGCACAGGCGGCTATCTCGAAATTGTCAATGTGGCGTGAAACTGGCATCCATTTCAGACGGAGTTCTTGATCCGGGGGATATCTCCAGGCTTATTTTCGGGCTCTGCGGTCCTGCTCATGATACTTTAGGAAGTAGAATTGAATTTGCAGGTCTTGGCTAATTCCCTAGTTCATTTATTGGAATGATATGTGGCTCGTATTTTTGGGGGCTAAACTAGGTGACTGTCTTTAGGACTGCTTCAGAAGGAAAGTCCCGAGAGAGGTATAAAAGGGATGTTTTCCACCAGCTGCCTCCGCAGACTACAGTAGATCACAACGACGACAACGAGATACTCCTTGGCGAGAGACGACAACTAGCACGAACACCAACAAGCCGTTTATTTGTCGTTTATTTGTCGTTTATTTTTTCCTCCCACTTTCTTGATCTTCCCACGGTGTGAACCTCTCGAGCCTGCACGGATACGTCCTATCGTGGACTTTAACCGAAAGCGCTCTCGGATAGGCATTCGATCTCGTACGAAGACCACGATTTACTACCTTTCCTGTCTGCAGCTGCAGGTAAGTGAAGCATCCTTTGCGATTCCATTCTCCCCCTCAACTCGATATTTTTCTTTCGGTACTCCGGGTATGTGGAGAGAGTAGATGTTCCATTAGAGATGGGTAATAAAATGAACAGGCCACTGATTACCAGGGTAACTCAGAAATTGCCTAGGCCACTAGGGCGTCGCATTTAGAGGTTGCGAGGCTAGTGTTAGATCAAAACACCGCCGATCTGATCATGGCTAATACCACGCATGGCCAAACACCACTATGGTGGGCCGCAGCGAATGGGCATGAGGAAGTTGTGAGGGTACTACTGGAACGGAGCGACGTTGATCTCAACACAGCTAATGCAGATGGTGAGACCCCGCTCTTGCGAGCTGCGTGGAATGGGCATGAGGAAGTTGTGAGGGCACTGCTAGAGAGGAGCGACGTCGATCTCAACACTGCCGACAGGGGTGGCCGAACACCGCTCTCCCGTGCTGCTGAGAATGGACATGAGGCAGTTGTGAGGGCACTATTCCAACGGGACGAGACCTGCCTCGACAATGTTGACAATAAAGGCCGAACACCACTCTTCTGGGCTGCCGCGGGTGGGCATGCGGGAGTCGTGAAGGCACTACTAGAATGGGGCGATTCCAGCCCGAGCGCAATCGAGGACTATGACCGAATATCGCTCACTCTAGTTAGACGCTGCGGACATGAGGAAGTCGTGACTGTAAAACCGGGGGGGTACGATGACTATCCCAACATACCTGACTACTACAACAGACCGCCCTTCGAGTGGGCTGGGTGGAATAGGTATGGGAGACTCGTAAGGGTGCTAATAGACGTGAACGACGTCAACCCCGACGCATGTGACAAATATGGCCAAACGCCGCTCTCCCGGGCTGCTGAGAATGGGCATGAGGAAGTCGTGAAGATACTACTGGAACGGGATGAGGTCTGTACCGAACAATTTGACTCATCGGAGCCAAGACCTCTCTGGTACGCTGTGCATAATGGGCATGAGGGAGTCGTGAGGGTACTACTAGAACGGGGCGCCAATCCCGACAAAATGACGAATCGTGGCGAACCGCCGCTCTCGCTGGCCCTGAGACTTGGGCATGTAGGAATTGCAAAGTTGTTGCAGGACCACCTGGACCGCCGGGAGCGCCTAGAGCGCGAGCGCCAAACCGAAATGGCTAGGCTCTCCCGAGCCGCCAGAGCTATTGATATGTCCAAGTCTCCCACCCCCGGGTGGCCAGGACTTTTCCTACCCCATAATATGTCAAATCCCTTCTCCCCCGATCTGCCGCCAGAGCTCTCTGAACCCCCTCTCGGGGAGACCCACATGCCTTGATATCACTCCCCCCAATTACCTTATCCCATCCCCCTTCACCTCTCTTGTCGTATTTTTGTGCGCTTGTTCACCAATTCGGTACATTACTGCACTCCTTCATTGCCTCACAGCACTCCCCTATCCCGATATATCCTGCATTTTTTCTTATTTCCCCCTTTGTTCCTCCTGACCATCGGATTTGCAAGGGGAGAGTCGCCGGGGGAGTATTAGCGATGGAAGGTGAAGTAGGATTAGTGCTGGGAGGAACAGGGTTTAGAATGGGTTATGAATCGCAATTGCACTGTCGAGGAGAATACGCCCCACATCGATAATAAATATATAAATTTAGCACATGGTAATCTCCCCAGGGCCGCTGCGCCCGGCTCTCAAGTCCTGCGTCAAGTGCTCTCTCACTCACTTTCTCTATCGCACCTGTATGGGAGCTGTGCTTGTCAGTGATAAACCATGAACACGTAAAACCTCATCTAACAATTAGTTTATGCGCAAATCAAGCCAACTTCAATAATATATGAGCTATCTACCGAGTATAGTGCACAGTATTCACCCAACGGTCACCACGAACTAACAGCATTTTGAAAACTAACTTACCTCCACCGAGAGTGCTTTAAAATCCCACAAAGCGCAGCAGATTATATCTATTATACCTTGCCGAGAACAACCTTACCGAGTCACCAAGCTGGGACGGGCAACAACTCTCCCAGCATGATCCACCCGGATAAACCAAGAACCCTTGCGCGTCTTGTATGATTACAAAAAAAGAAACCCCCCCCTCTCCCAGGCTAACACACTACTACCAGACCTATCAGCGAGTAGCTTTATGTCGTATCCGAATCTCGCTCAAGCCCTCACGGCAGAATTTTAATTTTTCCTTTACCACAAAATCAAACCCTCAAATCCCGTTCCTGTTGAAGGACGGATCCGAAATATTGTGCTATGATATGTCTATCCCATGTTGGAGGGTAAGCGAGATTTCCAGAATTTCCTACTACTCTCCGTTGTCCGGTACGAGCAATGGTATGGTTCCAGAAGACTAGACGTAGACCGAGCTTTCACATAAAATCTGTGACAATTTTGGTGGTAACGGCAACCGTAATGCTTGTAATTTGGCTTGGCACTCAATATTAAAGATGACAAATCATTATCCTAGCATGTTAAATATACAGTTTTTGAAACATAAATTAGGACAGACTGAAGGTAATTAAAATAAGGTTTGTAATTTTACTTACAAGAAGGTACAGGAAAACAACAGTACAAGTGCCACCGAAAAAGTGAGTGCACTCATCCACCACGTCGCTTACAACCACAGTCATTGAAATTGCACCTCCGTGTGATCAATCACATTCCGGTTTTTGACCAATCGAGATCCTTGGACCCCTCTTCACGACGGCTTCAAGTCTTTAACTTCAAGGGAAATTCCTTTGACTTTATTTGGTTTTTGAGAGATAAGTTTATCTCTTTTATCTACTTTTATTTCACCTTTGTCTATCCATCACTGTCCGGTATCGATTAAGATGGCTAAGCGAGGTGTTACGACGTTTTCAGCAACTCAGGTTGCTAAACAAGGGTTGGCTGTTTCGACAGCATTACTAGAGATGGCGGACCTGAGGAAGGAGGTATCGAGGTTGAGGCACCATGTTTTCATTCTTTCGAGAAGGAATCATGGGCTTGTAAAAGAGGTGGAAGGGCTACGGAAGATGGGTGAGGAGGTGGCTTCGTATAAGGAGCCTGAGCCACAGGTGGTGGTTGAGCCCTCCGAACAGGATGTGGATAATGTGGTGGCGCCTAGTGTGACGTCGGTGGACGTGAAAGATTGGGTGGCGCCTGTGGCGAAGCCGGCGGTGGCTGAGTCAAGAGTGGCGTTGGAGGTTGATGAACCCAAAGTGGCGTTGGTGAGGCTGCCGAGGGGTAAGAAGAGGAGGTTGACGGTTGGGGGTGAAGAGAGTGAGAGTGAGGATGATACCGATGTGATGACGGTGGTTCAGGTTGAGGAAGAGAGGGAGGTGATTGTGGCCCGGTTGGGGCCGAGATTACAGACGTTGGCGGTGCCCCGGGGCCCTAGGTTGGCGGATGGACCTGTGGTCAGAGGGTGGAATGTAGTGAGGAGGGAATACCGGTTTGTGGACCGCAGTTTAGTTGGTGAGCGCAATGGGATGGTAGGGGATACCTACCGTACCAGAGGGGTAAGTGCCCGTGCGCCGGTGAGAGGGGTTTTTGGGGGACGATATGTGGCGAGGGGACATACGCCTTACCGTTGATTGTTGACCGGGGTCAAGAGGGGCTTAGGATTCGCAGCGGGCGGAGACGGTAGGCGCTAAAGACTCACATGAATAGGCTCGGGGCTTGCGTGTAGGTTGGCGGTTTGGTAATAGTGAGGGGGGTTGGTGTATTGTGGGTTTTTATGGATGATTTTTGTTGTGTTTGTTGGTGTTTTGGATTTTTTGTGGTAAAGGGCGAGCAGCAGGTACAGGTCCACCTCACCAGTTAGGCGTGCTGATAGGGCATTTGATTGCCGGGAAAGATGGGTTCGGGTCGACGGCCGGGTGTGCGGGTTGATGTATGTCTCCTGCTATTGCACCGCTTGGGAGGATGGGATGATGAGGTTGATTTTGGGGGATGATGAGTTTTGATATTTGGCGGATTTGGATGTAGTTGATTAGGGTCACGCTTTAGAGTAGCTTAAGTACCCGAAATGGAAAAAGTTTTTTTTAAAAAAAAAAAAAAAAAAGTGCGTGCACTCGTGGGATTTACACCAAAAACAGCCATTTTCACCCACTTATTCCACTACCAACAACTGAATTAAAAATAAGATAACTTTATAGAATTCTCAGAGAGCTATAGGCTACTCAATCTCTTTTGAAACCACAAATGAATTAAAATTTCCTGAGGATGAGTACACAGTTGAACTTTCAAATTCTGCCAAGTCACAGTTTTCTCACCAAAAATGACGGTCTTGGCGCAATTTTCAGGAAAATTTTCTTTCCCTCCCGTACTACTCCTCAGGAAATTTTAATTTACTTAATATTTCAATAGAAGTTGAGTAGCATATAGCTCTCTGAACATTCTATGTAGTTATCTTATTTTTAATTCAGTTGTTCGTAGTGGAATAAG
>Ga0307509_10001995_pt1 | contig 33696 bp, 42 predicted proteins | sample 10_EM_MG_FD_202245 | JGI IMG/M metagenome (GOLD analysis project Ga0307509, IMG submission 202245) | Populus trichocarpa ectomycorrhiza microbial communities from riparian zone in the Pacific Northwest, United States - 10_EM | ecosystem: Host-associated > Plants > Roots > Unclassified | place...
CCAGGATCGGTGGTGCAAGATCGGGGGGTATGGTCGAATATGTCGGGTAATGCGTGATGGGTACGATGAGAACGTGTCCACCTCCTGGGACGTCTACATGATCGGCCGCCGATTGTGTAGGAATAACCTGGCCCTTAGGAAGCGTCACATAACATTCAGACCCAATCGCAACGATAAGATGCTTCCTGTGGAAACAATGGATAAGGTGTGGTTTATATCATAGCGTGGCAAACGTACGCCAGGTTGGGATTGGATAGACAAAACCAACATTCATCCGCTAAAGCAGCCCATCGTCAGCACGCCACAGCATAACAATTTGTGCCTTAGGAAACGAACGGGCGATCTCTCTGGGTGGACCCCGCTTTGCTCCTCGTCTTTCGCCTTGTAGCGGGCGTTGATTGGCCACTAAACAGTCCTCAATATAGTGTCCTTCGCTTCCACATGCACGACAGACATATCCGGGCTTAGGCTTTCGGCCGCCAGTATCGCCCGTTGCGTCTCTTGTTGGACAATCCCGAACAAAATGTCCAGGCTACGATTCAAACATAAACAAGAATTTACACGGAATTTATCTGATTTTGTTTGACACACCTCGCTGCATATCTTGCAGATATAATTCTCTGGAGGCTTAGAACGCTCAGGACAATCGTTGATGAAATGCTGTGCCGGGTTTAAAGCGTTCTTCGTGAAGAGAAGATTTATTTTACACACCTCTGTTGAGTCACAACGGCGGCACTTATAACCCGGGGGCGGTTTTCCTGGTTCACCTTGTACTGAAACGCAATCAATTTTGAATAAATAAGATCGAGGACGAAATATCAAAAGACCTACCGATTCTGCTGCGCTTCACAGGTTGCTGAACATTTCCAAATATGAAATTCTCTCCACCATCCATTTCCAATGGCCGTTTCTGCACTCGGGGTGCAGATTCTAGAAATGGGTTCTTCGTCGTATTCGGCGGCCGAGCTTGAGGTTCACTGGTATTGGGCGCAATGCTAAATGCATAGAACCACTTAAAACAGAGGTGAGAACACATCTCAGACCATGAGCACAGATCGTTAACGCACCCTCTGTTTTTTGCCTGTTGCGGGCTCCCCACCAAATGCACCCAGACTCACAAACCTGGAGACGCGACTTTGTTCGTCATCCCATACGAATGGTTCCCGCTCCCAGAATTTTGGAGGGTGGGCCCCACCAGCCGCGAAATGGTATCGGGGTTTCGTCTTCCGAATGACATCATCCAGAGGCGCGGCTCCGATGGACAGTAATTGAGGATCAGGGAGGGGTGCTGTGGAGAGTAGTGTGATTGAAACGGGCCAGACGTTGGTCAGAAGGATATCGATGAGCTGAGAGGTGGATGCGGAGGCTTGGATGGCGGCGAGGGATGAGTAGCTCTTTTTACCGTCGCTGCTTGATGATGAGGTTTTTACAAGAGAATTTGAGAGTAAGCGATCGACTGTATGATAAGAAAAGAATGGAGAAAGGAACCCCTGCAAAGAATGACTGGTTGAGATGGGGGCATGGCATCGTTCAGGGAATACATACAGGTGCAGCCTCGGCTGAAGCGTGTATATTGGGGTCATACGTCCCTCCTAAACACGCTATCCGGAGACCATTTGCGGTGGTAATTATACCCGACTTGCCTAGAAGCAATACGGTGAGTCACCGTCGGTCATTGAAATAACAATTCTTGCGGGCACCCACTCATGAGGAACACATTCTTGCAGAGTTCACCGCCCGTCTTCGCAAATTTCTCGACTACGCGAGAAGGAAGAGGGTGTTGTCCTTGCATAATATAGCATTCAATTGGGACTATAAACGATAGAAACATGATCAATTGGCTATGCATTCAGAGTTGAAGCCCAAGGAGCGTACCCTCTAATGCTCCATCCAGCAATTGAGTAGTCTCATCGCTCTCTTCCGAATCCTCCGTATCTTTTATTGGTCCAAAGAAGTCGCCGGTACATAGGACGAGATCAAATTTACCATGCTTCGCGTCAATGGCCTTGACTTTGGCGAACAAGTCGCGTATTGACCCAATCGCTGCGCCGACAGTGAGTCTGCGCAAAATAGGGCATATTATTATTCATTCAAACGTTTAAATTCTATGATTTCTCTCACACTTTTATCGGTGGGGGCATATAGACCAAGGGTTTGTTTAAGTAACATACTGAGTCTTAGCGCATCGTCACGCTGGCAAATAATGTCACATGACTCTCCGCGTCACACAAGCTTTCTCAAATTCAAGTTCTCTGGTCTTTATCGTGCACTGCATCCACTCATTTTTTCGGGAGCGTGATCGCGAAGGATGTCTTCAAGATATTGAATCTATGTAGTTGAGATTGATGCAATACAGGCCCGATTCCCCGAACTTCGGAAGGGCCTTTAAGCCCGAGTCAAACTCTGCCCCTAGAATTCTTGCTTGGATGTTCAGGTACTTATCTGATTCCTGGGCTAATGTGCACCAGAACATATGTTCGTCTGATGAATTTTATGGGTTGGCGTCTCGTTGTGTGCACAGACTCGGCAGTCCGCAGTGCCTTTGCGGTAGGACAAGAAGGCTGACTACAAAAATTGTTCACAAGGTAGATTTCCTGTAATTCAGAGTGGATGGCCACTCAAAATGCATGAGATAACAAAATAGATAGAGTGATTAGTAAAACTCGCTTGCGTTGCCTGGCAGCATGGAACTGCCAGTGACGGCCATGGATCGAATTTGGAATGTTTCCGTATTTGTTAACCCCCCAAGTCCATTTGGAACAAAGCTGGGTAAGAGGTTCCTGGAGGTTTTTGCCAGTGGCTTTAAAATTTAAATTACAGTGTGCCAAGTGTACGATTTCAATAACGCTATCGACGACGAACATGGATCGTGAAAGGGATAGATATCAAGTGCTCCCAACTGGAGGACCAGCCGGTCAACTGAAAAGAGGCAGGGAGAATTGTCGATGGGGCTGCAAAAACGGCGGAGGGGCGGGAGAGGTGCGGTGATGGAACAGAAGGGGCGGAATCAACGTCCAAAAGCAGAACAATGCAAATCTGATCCGAATGAGGACGGTCGCTTGCCCAACTAGGAAGCTCATTGTTGAATTCTATAAATCAGGTTGCCTTGCAAATGCACGACATCCAGTGGTCATGGACACATTCACCCTTCTTTTCTTCGTCACCCTCCTTGTGTTCCCTTCTTTTGCTCTTCCCCAGGGTCCCCTCATCGTTCGCCCCAACGATCCCAACAAAATTCTCTGCCAGCTGTCCATCCTCAAACAGTTCCTCTGTCCGTGCTCGGGTTCCAGTGCCACCAACAGGCCTACCCCACTTGGCACAGCCCACGCCACCGTCGATTCATCAGGAGCTTACAGATTCCCCGTCAAGTATGCTTCCGCCCCGAGATGGGGTCCATCTACCCTCGTCACCGCCTGGGATCTTCCGTTCGTTCGCTTCTATTATGCTGTTCATCTCAATCTAAACCATATCATTACAGAAATGGTTCTACCAACGTTTCCGCTTTACCTCTTGCATGCCCGCAGCCAGGAGTTGACCCATCCGCATACTCGGAAGATTGTCTTTCCATGATCATTTATGTTCCCCCCGCTTTGACTTTGACCAGCGCTGCACCAACCCTTGTTTGGTATTTTCTTCATTTGCTTCTACTCCTTCGCCTTTTTTTTCATCTTAGAAATTCCTCAGGATCCATGGTGGTTCGTTTATAATCGGTTCTGCAACTGGCCCCGGTTTAGACGGTTCAAACCTCGCAATTGCCACAAATTCCATTGTAGCGGTGGTGCAATACCGCCTCGGAACTGTCTGTCCTTCAGTCTCTTCTGCCTCAGCATTGTAACTCAAATGAATCTAGCTCGGGTTTATGGCCCCCAGTGGACAAACTAACCTCGCTGTCAAGGATATCGTGAATTCTCTTCAATTCTTGAAGAAAGTCGTTCCTGCATTCGGTGGAAGCGCATCTAAAATCACCCTCGCTGGCCAGAGCAGTGGCGCCAACATGATTAGGGCGCTTCTTGCTGTACCATCAGCTTCTTCTCTCTTTAGGTCTGCCATCTTGCAGTCAGACCCCATGGTGAGCAGCCTTGATCATATCGCCAAAATCCTCTATCTTATTTCTTTGCTTTCTTTAGAACTTTGGCTTCCTTAGCACTACCACCCACAGTACTCTATTAGCCAACTACATCGGCCAAATTGGTTGCAGTGCAAGTGACTCTGCGTGTCTGAACTCCCTGTCTCTAAGCACCATTTTGACTACTGAAATGGACCTCTTCAACAATGCATACAACCTGGATCCTGCAGCTGGTCGCAACCAACCTATTCGCCCGGTCTTGGACGGCTCGTTTATTACCACTCCTTTAGATTCTACCGCTCCCTTTCCTGCAGTCAGCAAACCCGTTTTGGTTACTTCTGTTTCTCATGAAGCAGGTTTTGCCATTTACGGCACCTTCACTGACCCGTTGCCAGAAGAAGCTTTCCAACCCATTTGTGATGCCACCTTTGGATCGGAACGTACAGCTATTGTTGTTAATTCGCTCAATTATGTACCTACACCCTCCCTCGGAGGGTCCATCGATGCTCGGACACAACTTCAGACCGTTGGTACCGATTACTTGTGGAAATGTTCTGGCTGGACCTTTGCCAGAACCTGGGTCCAAAATGGGGGCACGGCGTATGTTGGCCAGTTCGTGGTTGGTGCAACCTACCCAGGCAACGAAGTTATTTCCTATTGTACCCAACTAGGTATTGTCTGCCATCAGGATGACATTCAAATAGTTGTGAGTATTCCTCATGCTCTTACCCCACTTGTCCCGTCCCAAATGTGTCTTGTTCCTGATTCTGTTTTTTTATTTCTAGTTCGGCACTGTGGCAAGCCCAACTAGCGCTCAATCGGCTCTCACCACTGAGATTCAGAAGCGGTACAAAGCATTCCTTGCTAACAGCAATCCGAACGTTGCTGGGGCAGCAACATGGTCCCCAGCCACTACCACAGACGTTCACCCCATTCTCCTAGGAGGGTCGGGCGAAGCCACCGTCGGAGCATGTGTTCCTAGCTTCTGGGGCTCAAGTGTCGAATACGACTACCAATTCTACAGCGAGTAGCTGCATGTGGGTACAGAAACTGCTCTTTATCCACTTTTCTCGTCCCCTTTATAACTTGAAAGGTTTACCCCCCGTCTCCCATACTTTTATCCCATCCCTAATTATGTGCCTTTGGCTCTCCGCGTCTGATCACACTGTAGCCCTATTCCCCCACTTTTATTTTCCTGGTCCTGTATCCATTGTAGCCTTACGTACTTTACCCACCAACTATTTAATTTTGTTGTTTCAAGTATCACCATAAGTATATACCACCGAATGGTTTAGCTTTGCTGCTAGATATGAGACTCGAGCATCATCTATCGTCAGATCTTCCCGGGAAGCGGTGCTGCGCGTCGTTTAACGGAACCAAGTAACGACTCAATATCAAATCCAAGAGGAGCTATCGCTGTATACGGACATACCTATTTTCTTAAACTAAGGTGGGATTGGGTCCCCGCAGTGGCAGGCAGAGATATCCACGCGTATGATTTCACTAATACATGAGTACAGTGACGAACAATCCTACTCGTTAAAATCTCCGAGCGCTGCACTGTGTAGGAAGACGACAGTGCCTGGCTGACCAACACCTCATTATGGATTCGTGCATACGGGACTGTGGCGATGCCAACGCCGAATGCGAGCCTAAACGGATGAAGAACTGGTCGGGAGCACTACAGTCTTGCCTGGGTGTCGAAAGCCCGGGACTCAATGTCGTTGAAAATATCGAAATTGCGTATCAGAGAGATATCAGCCGAGATCTTGGAAAGAAAGATGTAAACACTGGCTATCAGCCATTCCGCGGTGGAACATCCAACTTACACCTTTCATTAAGGACCGATGGAGACGTCCTTTTGACCCCCCGCGTGTTTCGTCTCCCTCATATGTCAAGATTGTGCGACCGTCTTTGTCTTCACCAAGTCGTACAGGGTTGATCACCATTCGGCCAAACAAACCCCGAGAGAGGGCTTCAACCTTCTCCCGATGAACTGGGGCGTTCACGGATCCCTGTAGAATATCCGCGAGGGTTGACAGAATGTAGTACTGAGGTGGCATGAGCCTGATCTTGCCTTCACGGCATTCGTCTAGCGCCTGCTTGGGGTGCACGAAACGCGCCTCGATCACTTCTTGACCACCATCTGTATAAATACGTCAGGCGCAAGAATAAAACACTAAGTTCCGAAATGTATCTTTCTGAGCTAATCCGCATCGAGAAAGAGAAATCGGGTGCGGATAACAGGAAGAGACGCTTACCATGTTTAGGGATTCTCTCCTGCTTGGCTCCAGCGGAAAAGCCCGACGACGGTGCCGCTGGGAGAAACGCCGCATAAAATTGGGTGTGGAACCGCCTTTGCTCAAGCGCCGGTTTGAGCCTAAGTTCACAGATTATTCAAAAACATACCGTGGGGGCCCAACGGGGGTGATCCATTGAGTAAATGGCAGCAACGAAGCGACGTCGGCTTGAAGATTGTTAGACTGGAGAAAAGTATGGAACGACAATTTCTGTTGGTGGATTTCGTGGCTTGCCTCATCTAGGAGGGTATCGGGAGGTTGGGGACCAGAAGCCAGCAGTAAACCTGTCTCCTCAAAGGTTTCTCGGATAGCTGTAAAAGCCAGAGACTGGTCCTGTTTCTTGTCTAGATTTCCTCCAGGAAAGACCTAGATCGTCAGAGAAAAGTACTGCCTCTGTCAGTTCAGGAAAGGTTTTCTAGGGATATGGGCGTACATGCATTCCACCAAAAGAACTTGCCTTGGGATTCCGATGAACCAGCAATATTTCGTTTCGTTTATTGACAACAACTAGGCTAGCCGATGGACGGGGTGTTAGTGAAGCAACCTTGGTGGGGGCCACTGGGGAAGATGCGGACACAATGTATGGTCGGCGTGATATATAAATCTTGGAGGTGATAGCGCTGAAGTAGACGGCCCTAGGAGATAGGAGAAATGGCATTTCCTGGGCCGGTACTCCCAGCTCTGCTTAGAGAATGTGATTATTCTCGTCGTGCGAGCGTTCTCACTGGTCATGATCAATGTACGGTCCATCAACGGTTTTGTACACCATGATCGCCAAAGGGTTGTCGGGTTCTAAGGAGTATTGGGAGCCATGGTAGAGATTGGAAACGGTATAATATATCTATTTTTCAAGAGACGGAAACATGTACGACACCCATTCTTGCTCAGGGCCTGGGGTCGCATCGATGGATGGATCACAAGTACAATAGTGCTATTTACTAGTATGGAGCAAGGAAGGCGACGCGCAGCAATATGATACTTATAATGAACTTTCTGGGTATGCGTCAGAGAAGATCAACGCTATTAAAAAAAAAGTGTTCCTTTATTGTGATGGTGGTAGGTGTTTTATGACGCTCTTCCAGGCCTAATTCAGGTGGAACTGAATCAGAAACGAAAATTATTCTGCAATTTAAAAATGTACCTTGTGGGTTAGCAAGGAGAAATCCTCAATGCCTGCAATGTGAATCATGTACCGCCCCAGTTTTTCCAGTTCTCTGTCGGCCCAGGCTTCAGTTGTGTGGGCATTTTTGAAAGGAGATATTTTGAGGCCTTCCTTCGGGTTTAGTGCAAAATTGCGGCTCTGGTGACCAAGTTTGAGAAATAGCAGATTGACACAAGGCTAAGAAATACCAAGTCGTCAACGTGGATTGTGTTCTTTGCATTGCTAATCAATCAAGTCAGATACCCATGGTCACGAATGTAAGATATGGCCTTACAACTGCGGGAAGTGATTCCAAATAATTTGCAAAGCCTTTACCGAATGGGACCAGGGCTTCCCATCCCTTTCTGTGAAAACGGTAAACATGCAGGTTTTATCAAGGACTGCAGGGTTATCAGTAAACGTGAAAAGCCAAAAGGTTGGAACACTTTACCGAACGATATCTAGATGTAAAAAGGTCAGACGAGGTTATTGGGTGCCTAACAGGACTGACTTCATAACCTCTTTGGGCTCCCACCATACCGAGTTCAACTAATTTGGTTTCCAGCCAGATCCAACTTGTCTGAGACCTAGGTAAATTCTGGGTGAACTGGCGAGGTACAAATAACAACTTATTTCTTACCAGATACATACTTGAGCACATGTGAGCATGTTTCTTTCCATTAGACATTGGTCACTCACTATCATAGTAGGGATAGATTGCTTCCAGAAATTCATGCAGTCCAGGCCTCGCGCATTCTGCTGGTGGGAGGCTCCCCGAAGTCAATGGCTTCGTATCCAAGATGGCTGCAAAGAAAAATTAAGAGCTTGAAACTGGAAAAAATTGGCGGACCGACTGTAGTCGATATCCAAAACCAATAATTTCCTTCCTTGGCGAAGGGGATGGATGATATTGACTTGCAAGGCCTTTGTTGCTTCTTGAACCTTGCGGATATTCCTGGCATCATGTTGATAGCGGTTGCTCGCGACCATGTTCTCCGTAAAGTCGACATCGAGATCATTTACAACGTCGGGCAGATTTCCGAGCTCTGAATGCAATATTATTAGCTGCAACACGACGTTATCATTCAAGATAAAAACCAACGGGAGGGATCCTTGATTTCGTCCCCCTCAGGAGTCCCTATGAGGATAAACTTCTTCCCAGACACAATGTGAATATCAGAGCTGTCACCCATCGCGGTTCTAGTTGGGACGGAGGCTCGTGGCTAGGATATCCCTACTCACATTGGAGTTGGATCAGGTGGCAGTTTGCCTTTCACCAAGCCGAGAATCTTCTGACGTTCATTTGGGACTTGGGTCAAGTTGTACAAGGCAGATTTGAGGTCAAACAGTCTTTCAAATGAGAAGCCAATGGCTACATCATCAGCTTGCCTATTCGACGACAAAGATGGATTGTTACCTGTCTGAATCTGCTACATTTAGCTTGAAGGATTTCCCTGACCAAGTAAATTGAAGTTCGTTCCAATGCTCAGGAATCTCCTCTGAAGTCTAGACAAAATCGATATACCGCAGGCGTTGAATCCTTTGCCTTGTAATTGCGTATATAATACATACATCAAGTGATGCTTCGATTTTATCCCCAGAATTGGTGGCCTCCGTCTGAGTCATGATATAGAGTGGATTTTATGTGGATTGTGCGTTCAACTTGTTGGCTACTTCTCATGCGAAGGGTATCGAAAGTTTTGGTCCACTTGCAAGAACGCGTTGTTGATCGTAAGAGAAGAAAAGGAACACGAATTAGAGAATTCGAAAGGGGTTGTGTAAACCTTCTAAGTTCTGAAGTCAAGGATAGCCTATGACACGATGAGCTTAACGTTATGTCAGCAAGTTCGGTGGACACACTAACATGCTTCTTGGCGATGTCCGATCTGGAACTCGGAAAATATAACCCAGCAATATTTTTGGAGGGGTCCTTCATAATTAGAAGTGCATGACGACCCGTGCGTTTGACTCCAATTCATTGCGACGTGGTTAACGGTTTCTAACAAGCGCACTGTAGGGGTTCCCTTTGAATACTTTTGGGACCGTATTCACTATATTCAAACCAGGCTATCGAGCCAGGCCCAAAATCGACGACAAAAGGGCGATGCCTTGGAACCTGGTGATATCGCCTGTTGTGAACTGAGCATCGACAGGATTTTTTACATGGCTCTCGAGGATAACGGAATAAAACTCAAGTACTGGGAAAAAGAAAAACCGAGTACCTTGGTGCAACCCAAGCGTTATTGTATTGTCAACAGGTGTATAGGGCCTGGAATCTACGAAGTTTTCGCCTTGACGACCTTTGGCGGAGCAAAATCTTTCCGGCAAATGGGTGAACTGGGACGATATTTTGGCTTACCCATGGGAGATACGCAGTGGATCTCGACTACCCCAGGTTTAATGACCATACCTCACATTCGGTTCGGGCGGACATTTCCAAGCTTCGCCTTCGCGATTCCGTGTATCACGAAAGTTGAGCCAACGATGCTCAGATATTACACTCGACTTGCTCCTGGAGAGCTGCAACGGCTGCAACGGTATGCTGAGGACAAAAGGAAGGTATGTATATCTTCTCGAAAAAATCTCGTTTTGTGAATAAATGTCACACAAGGCCATGCTACAAGACGAACAGTTCCTGAGAAAGTCGACAAAAACGAGTCACCTGTTTTTCTACAGAAAAGAAATGCCCATCACATATGATAATTATGACCAATTTAGACCACTATCATCTGAAGAGGACGACCATTTGAACGAAGAAGAGTTGGAGCATCTATCTTTCCCCAAACCTTACCGTTCGAAGTTGACTCGTTCGATAATGAAACGGCAGCTGCTCAGAGTCCCACGGCACAGCGACGACATCACCTGGGTAGCTAGTCATACATCAAAGGACATTCTTAATGGAACATCCTTTATTCAATCCATCCGATTTCGACCTGGCCCATTGCCAAAGCCTTATTATGCCGCATACCTTCGGATGACCCTCGAACAGGTCGCACGTGTGTTCCGATAAATTCGGACTTGTAATTCAATAATTAATGGACAATGATAGGCAAAACAGATTGATAAGGAACAAGGTGGGGAAGTCGCATCTTCATCCTTCTAATCTTGCAACACTATCCGCGACGAAATGAAACGTCTGCAATGACGTAAAAGCTATCCTCTGCAATGAGGCCTTTCGCCAATGATAGTAAACTGTAGTCTTACCAGGAAGGTGTGACCCGGATTGTCTCCCACCCGTGAGGGGACTGAGAGTCTGCGTAGAAGGGTTGTACATCCATCCATTTTTTCCTGCAGCTGGAAGGGCTCTTGAATATAAAAGGGGGAATGTAGGAATCTTGATCGTACCAGCAATGATTTGTTCTGCAGGTAATGCAAGGTATGTTTGTGCTAGGGATAGGGACAGGGAGGTATAAGCTTTTGAAAGAAGTGTGAATGTTCTACTGCGGAACAGTTCTGACCCCCTTTTTCAGTAAAAAATTAAGATAAGCAGGAACTAGAAAGTCACCGATGAACGTAGGTACAAGACTCGCAATTATTGCTGCTAAATCCCTGTCCAAGAATTCAGGTTGTCCAACCAGATGAAGCAACGCTCCTGCTTGGTGATACACCTTAGCATGTTCCCTGTTGGTTGTGGATGTGACAAGATCCACCAGGGCTCGCGGTAGTGGAAGAGAAATCAGATTGTCTGACAATCTCGAGAGGGCATACCGAGCCGGCGAACTGCAGTTCGATGAAAATTCAGCCCCACCAATAGAGTTCATTTTCAAAGCCACTTACAGTTGATCTAGGATAAGGTGCGCCAATACCAAGGGTGCAACTATTAACAATCGCGATTGTTGACGATCACTTCCTGCCTAAACAATCCAGATAAGAAATTGCACAGATGTCCATAAAGACCCGCCGTATACGTGGATATCTGCCTCTTCAGCAATGCGAGTTAAATGGACAAAATCTTTCGCAGAAATGGCCTCTCCAATGAGCAGCAGCACGCTCTGGTATTGTTCAGGTCTATTTTGGGATGCATTCTGAGTTGCTGGAGAATCTACGGTGGATGGGTTTGATCGTGCTTCATCTTGAATTTCTGTAGCAGTGGTGGCGGGGGGAGTAGGAGGGCCGTTTACCATTTGGAATAATTATCTTACGGATGTGTGAGTTGAAGCGGATGAGAGTCAAACATTTCGTGACCTTATCATTTCACCTGTGACACTGTCTCTAACCACACCAATGGAAATCGACCAGGAAATTGACTCGATCTTATACATTGCCCGAGAGATATCTGGTAATCCTGTCGGCGCTGGTGAAAACACAGCTCTAACTCCGATCAAGTTTACAGGATCCCGCCCTTGAATGCTAACGAAGGTCATCGCGCTAATGACTGGGGTGATCTTGCATCTCCTCTCTGGAAAGGCAGACTGCGTATCATTGAGAATTCCAAAGGAGTTTATCTGAATCTAGAGGACAGCCAGACAGGTACGTCCGATACCTATAAGCTATCCTTTGCATGCACTTATACCCAAGTTCTTGAAGGAGAATGTAGGGCTTCCGCCTGAGATGTTACACGATCTGAATGCACAATAGTGTTTGCCAGGGCTGAATATGATCCAACACGCCCTTCAGTTGAAGCCGTCCTCGATTCCTCGCGTTACTTTGTTGTCCGCGTGGAGGATGCTGGGAAGAAGGCATATATTGGAATAGGTTTTGCTGAGCGAACCGATAGCTTTGACTTTAGTAAGCTCATCATGAGTCGAAATCACCTTTTCCTGTTGTTGATGGCCCTCGCTAGATGTTGCTCTTCAGGATTATACAAAGTTTGTTATCATTTACTGCCTTTCCTTGCATGCATGTGTAACTTGAATTGGGTACACAGGCGTCGAAAAGCACTTTTAAACCCACCTTCAAATCCCAACGAACAGTCGTCCCCTCATATCCCTCCTGGGTTAAAGAAAGACTATAGTTTGAAAGAAGGGCAAACCTTCTCCATTGCTATTCCCGGTCGCAGTAAAACAGCCACAGGTAGTACTCTTCTCGGATCGTCCTCCTCGACATCGTCCACGTCAACAGGGGCTTCCATCCCGCTTCTGCCGCCGCCACCAAGTGCGACGAAAAGGCGATGATGCTTATACAAAGCTACCCGGCCATTGAATACTTTGCACTTCGCCAAATACCATTTTTACCGTGCAAACCTTCCCTCACTTTTTGTATTATTTCAAATATCGTTTCAGGAATCGCCCTTTATAATTTCAAATTTTCTCTTCATAGAAACGATACAATCATGCGCCTTAACGCCGTGGCCCTATCGCCGGGCGCTGCAGCGTGCAAATTAGCTATTTGCGTCACGTGATATTTGTCATCGGCAGCAGTTTGGAGTTGGGATTTTTCGTTTTGTAGTTCTTTCTATATATCTATCCACAGAATGTTGTCTAGAATATCAAGAAGTGTGTCACGGAGGTCCCTGGCGACCTCAACCTTAAGTGCTTCTGGACGTCGTGCCTTCGTTCAGCCTTCAGGAGCCGATCGAGCAAGTGTGGTGGATATTCCTTCAACGTATCAAGAGGATCGTTTCACACCAAGACCAGGCAAGTCCCAGTAACTCTCGTGTAAGAAATTCCCTCTGACCCCACGAAGCAGATATGCTTGGTTTTAAACTCGGGACTTCTCGTAGAGAAGAATCTCTTGAAGCCAAGACCCGACCAATTTACCTAGATATGCAGGTGCAGTGAATTTGTTTTTTAAGTGATCCGCAACCTCAACATGTTGGGCAGGCGACAACACCTGTTGATCCTCGAGTGCTTGATGCCATGCTGCCTTTCCTTACAGATCAATATGGTAATCCACACAGTCGCACACATGCTTATGGATGGGAAGCCGAACGAGCTGTTGAAGATGCCAGAAAGGTGTGAATTAGAGATGCCTTTTTATTTCTTTTTTTACTGACTGCCCTTTGTCAGTATGTTGCAGATCTGATTGGCGCAGACGCGAAGGATGTGGTCTTCACGTCAGGGGCCACCGAAACTAACAATATGTCTATCAAAGGCGTGGCACGGTTCCACAAGGAAAAGAAGCGACATGTCATTACCACACAAACTGTGAGTTCTTTCTCCCTCGATTAAATTCCCCACTCCCTTTCAAACTGCGTCTGTAGGAACACAAGTGTGTCTTGGATTCTTGCAGGAACCTTGGGGAAGAAGGATTCGATATCACCTATTTACCCGTTCAAAAGAACGGCGTCATCTCTTTAGATGAACTTGAGGCCGCCATCCGACCAGATACCTCACTCGTGTCAATTATGGCAGTGAACAACGAGACTGGTGTGATCCAACCACTGAAAGAGATTGGCCAGATCATTCACAAGCACCGAGGAGTTTATTTCCATACCGATGCTGCTCAGGCCGTCGGAAAAATTCATCTTGACGTTAACGAGATGGGTATCGACCTGATGAGCATATCTGGTCATAAGTTATATGGGCCAAAGGGTGTGGGTGCTGCTTACGTTCGACGACGGCCTCGTGTTCGACTGGAACCAATCTTTAGCGGTGGTGGTCAAGAGCGAGGGCTGAGGAGCGGCACCGTTCCTACGGCATTGGTTGTAGGTTTGGGTGAAGCTGCTCGCCTTGCACAAAAAGAGATGGCAGTGAGTAGTTTGATATTTATTTTATCTTCGGTGATGAAATTTGCGCCATATGGGCAATATTGCCTTCGAGCTCGGTGGTCCAAGTGTTTAACTACTTAACTTGGGCCAGCTTAGCCATGATATTTGTGCAGGGGTGCTGACTTTTGCTGTACTTGTGACCTAAAAATTCATGCCACTAACGAGCTTCTTCCCAGAGAGATCACGCTCGTATCAAGGAGTTATCGGATCGTCTGATCAATAAGATCAACGCTGAAGTTGAGCATGTCGTGAGGAATGGAGATCCCAATGGCTACCCGGGCTGTGTCAACCTCAGCTTTTCCTATGTTGAGGGCGAAAGTTTGTTAATGGCATTGAAGGTTTGTTGACCTGCTTTCCAATCCGAAACCACGCTTAGCCCAGTTTTAAGGATATTGCGCTTTCATCAGGTAGTGCCTGTACCTCAGCCTCGCTGGAGCCATCCTACGTCCTTCGAGCACTCGGTATACTTCTTTCCTGGTTTGGAATTCCCAGAAAGCTTATTTTCTTTCAGGTGCTGCTGAGGATATGGCCCATTCATCACTCCGCTTCGGCATTGGTCGCTTTACGACAGCCGCCGAAGTGGATTTTGTGGTTGAACATATCATTAGGACTGTCCACAGGCTACGTGAGATGAGGTTCTTTTTTTTTTTTGTTCGATTCAGGACGCGGTATTGACTCCTTTTGTGCCAGTCCTCTGTGGGAGATGGTTCAGGAAGGAATTGACATCAATTCGATTGACTGGTCTCAGCATTAGTTACTTTCACTCACATTGTTTATTCTCGAGCATATGCCTTCTCTGTTTCAAAATTATAATTTTCTGGGACAATAAATTGACGGGTGGTCCGTGCCCTGGGAAGGAGTTGCGTTGGTAGTGCTTTATAAATTCAAACTCAGCTCAAGTTGATTTCTTTCTCTCACCACAATGTCCAGGCGTCTCTATCTTGGCAGTGAGCGCCTCTCGTTCCCACTTGTTTACTACCCTATTTAATCAGTGATTACTTCAGGGCTTCCTACTGACGCTCGTTCCGAAGATGTTTCCAAGTTCTTCGATGGCTACGGTCGTATCATCGACTGTCGTGTCATGACTGGTAATTATCGTCATCATTCCTTGTTCTCTGAAGATTCCAAATCTTCCCTCAGGATTTGGATTCGTTGAATTTGAAAATGCAAAGGCAAGTGCCGTGTTTTTTTTTTTTTTTTTTTTTTTTGCAGGGCCAGTTGTCTCATCTCACAACCAGGACGCCGAAGATGCTGTTCACACGTTCAATGGTAAACCTTTCATGGGCGTTAAGTAGGTTTCTTTGTCTTCCATCATCAATTCATGAATTAATAGCTCTGAAAAGCATCGTTGTCGAATTTGCAAAAGAAAGTCGCCCTCGCCGTGAAGTCCACGAAGACAGAGGCTACGGGTATGCTGGCTAGGTGCACAATGAAGTTTTTCTCACTGTCCTTCGATAGCGCTCCCCGCTCTCGCAGGCCCCAAGGCATTCGCTTAATTGTTTCTGGTGTTTCCCGAGACACAAGCTGGCAGGTACGGAAATTATTTTCCTCATTTTTGACAGGTCATCTGGCCTTGTAATGGTTTTCCTTTTGCGACGACCCTTGATATTCATTCTGGTCCTGGTTACCCAATGGATTCTTTGGCCCTGTTCTATTACCCTGGCCGCGGATTTGGAGCCCTACCTGGATCGAGCCTAACCCTCCGTTCCTGCCCTTAGGACCTGAAGGATTTCGGACGTGATGCTGGCAGTGTCTCTTTCGCTGACATTGACCGTGACGTTCCTGGCCAAGGGTATGATTTCGATTAGGGCCTACGTGATCTTGTCTCTAATTTTCGTGTCCAGGATTCTTGAGTACCTGTCCAGAGAGGATGCTGATCGTGCAGTTAAGGATCTTGACGGAAAGGACCTCCGAGGCAGGCCTGTTCGCGTTGCCTTTGACGACTCGGTATGGCTTTCCTTACTATTCCATTTCCTCAAAATTTGACAAGTTAGCCTCAGCGCTCGGGGCCCGATAATTATCGCCGCGACGACCGTCGCGACGATAGGCGTGATGACCGTTACAGGGATGATCGCAGGGATGATAGATATCGCCGTGAACGCTCTAGGTCTCCCCCTCGCCGAGGTGAACATGATGATCGTCGCCCACCCAGGTCTCCACCTTCCAGGAGGGAGGTTGACGATAAACGGCCTGCAGGGTACGATGATTACCGGCGCGGAGGCTATGATGACCGCAGAGCGCCTGATTATTATTATGACCGCCGTAGGGATGATCAAGATCGCCGCAGAGATGACAGAAGACGCGACGAAAAAGAAGAACGATACGACGACAGGCCACCGAGGCATGTTAATGGCGAAGGATGGACGCGTTGAGAGGGTTTTAAACGAAGAGCGTGTGCAGGAAAACGGATGGCTTCCGATCGTTTCTTTCCATTCTATACTGGACTTCCTCGCTTTGGTGTTATCGTCGTTTACGCGGACCGTGTACTTCTCTTATGGTTGGGCAACACTCCTTGGAGAACCGTTGGCCATGTCAGTATCTGGCACACACCTCGGACTGCCCAACTTTTTCCGTTGGAGGTTAAGGCTCCCTCCTTCAATCTAATGGTGGTCGAAAGAACACGGCCTCAGCAGGCATCTATGTGCAGGTACATTCAGAAGAACCAATTTGAAGGAATCACCCGCAGTGGATTAGGTCATCTATTCTGGTGCAGTATATGGGTAAATGTTTTTCTTCTTCTACCATGTCCTAAGCGTTATTGTCTTATTTATGTTCCTGTACTCGGTATACGATTTTGGATTCCCTTTCTATACCCAGCCAGTCTATATCCCTGGCATCGTGTTCTTTGTCCAGTTTTGCTAGTGTCCCTTGTCCCATTCGTAGCCAGATCGTGAGATCCGTGTGGCGCGCATCAAGTTTCAATACTTTGCAAATTTTTATTCGCAAAATGCGTAAAGACATTGTCGGAAGCACACGAAGTATTGCTTGTGGTTCATCTTGGAACACGAATTCATCGTGCTCCATAGAACCTTCATGTCGGTATAGGTTTATATCTAGTTGCCCATCAATGCGCAATTGTGGTGAACGAAGTAAAATGAACCTATGAGTTGATTGCTAAGTTTGTTCTGGGGCTGCTGTTGGGATCTAACTTCGTCTGGTTTTCCATGTTCTGATACCCTTGGTATTAGTTAACCTGACGATACATTGACCGAAGATAGGCTAACTTTTGCAGAGAGTGTTCCAATGATAATGGGATATATTCCTCAATTCATCCAGGAGAATTCCTTGCTGCATAATGATTGACATGTAGAAAAGCTCCGAATCGGTGCGCTCTCTAGGAGAGACCTGTGCGTCGACGAAAATGGTCCAACGAATTGGTGGCTTTGGTGTCTCGGAAAATAACTCACCGTCGCTCCATCCAGTATCACAAGAGAGGGGATCCTCGCAATCAATAGGGAGTGGGATTGTTTACCAAGATTGGTGTCTCCAGAAATATAGCCTCAGTATGAGGGTGCCCCAGTGAGAAGGTAGCATTGTTCACCATTAACGAGCGGATTCCCAGCAAACGTAAGCGTCTCCAGGGCCGGAAACCAGCATGATAACGCGTCCACCGATTCCCAGCCGTCAATATGATTATCCGACAGAGAGAGATACTTGACACCGGGGAGAGAATCTGAATGGCGTTTTGGAAAGGGAATATTTTGGATGGAATTGGCAGTCAAGATAACGCGCTGTAAACTTGAAGTATAATGATAGGGATAACAAAGAATACGCAACATTGAAAGAGTAACATACGATTGATATTCTCTTAGAGAAGCGCAGATGTGGAGCCAGTCGGAAATTAGATTGGTATCAAGATTGAGGAAACGGACGGTGGTGTTGTAGGAGGTCGAAAACGTTGCGTCGACAAGGCGTGATAGTTGGTTATAGCCCATCTCAATGGCTTCCAGCTGTGGCATACAGGCAGTGATTGATTTCATATCTGTCCAAGTCAGTCGGGTATCATTCAGTTGAATTTCTTTTAGCCTGGGAAAAGCATCAGTCAAATGATCGTAGTTTGCAGGCATCTCAAGGCGATTACGACTGGAGAATTGAAATTTTCAGTGTTGGACAGGAACAACCCCGGTAGCGACTCACTTGACTGAAAGCCTTTGAAGCTGGGGTAATTCCTGAGTAATCGCGGCCACGGTTTCCCAGCCAGGCAAGAGATTCTGGGAAAGGTCCAAGCCACGAACGTCTTCTCTGAAATTAATGAAAGATCGTCACTCTTGGCATATTGCTTACTCGGACAGGTTTTTAAGATACTGCCTCGAGGATCTGCCCTGACAATATTCGCGTTGTCGAGGCTGATCTCGCGAAGCCGATCTAAGCGGGCGAATTTCTCCCTAATCTTGTCGAGAGAGACAGCTTCGACGTGGATGGCGCCTTGAGAAGATCCCAGGGTAACCTTTTCTTGAACTTCAGACCCGTGGAGAGCCTCAATATATTTGGATGTCAACGCCTCGAGAAATGATATCCCATAAATAATATTGGCCGTTGGTCGGATAAAGGACCCAGCGGTCTTGGACCTAAGCAAGGTCATCTTGGACACTGGTGTGAATAATACGGTTCTTACCCGCAAGCGAAGTACTTTTTGCCGTCCTTTGAGCCATCATGTTTACCCCGATCTGGGTTGTCCCACTCAACACCGAGCCACAGCCCACGGGTGTTGTCGACTAGGCCGATATATTTGATAGTTCCAAGATGACCTGAATGACTGATACGTGCACCGACTGAGGGGATCATAAGGGTGAGAGAGAGGGATCAAACCCTAACCAGAACAGTCGCATTTACTGCCATTTAGGTTCCCAAGCTCGGATCATTCACAACTTGAACGGTTTTTCAACAGTCCCCTCACTTTTGTGTCAGAAGGCGCCGCGTCAAATTACGCCTTTGTCGCGGCAAACTCTTCCATGTTCTTTGCCACATTCCGCAATAGAATGTCTCGCACTGCTGTTCGTGCTGCATCCCAAAGAACAGCAGTCATTGGCCAACACATGATGTCGACAAACACCAGCTCTTCTCAGGAGGAGGTACACCTTTTTTCATTTCGTTTCGCCCTTTCTTTTAAATTCCCATATACAGCCGACTGTCAAATTCGAATCGAACTCGTCACTCCGAACCTATATTCTCAATAGACCATCAAAACTCAATGCCCTTGATGAACCCATGCTCTCCGCCCTTCGACCTAAAATTGAGGTGTGTTTAAACAACCCCCAGCGGGGTCGGATGAATGAAAATGACTTTTTTGCCCTTAGGAATGGAGTGCTTCTGATCTTTGCAGTACGATCGTTGGGAGGGGGGTAGGCCGTGCGTTTTGCATTGGGGGGGATGTTGCAAGTAAGTAATATGGACTATACGAGACGGGTTTTGTTCTAATAGTGCCAGGTGTGATGGTAAATGCCTCGGATCCTGATAAGGTGCCCCAAGCAGTGGATTACTTCAAACGCGAGTAAGTCGACTATCAATTTGCATGTGCCTGAGCTAGCCAGAGTGATTTATAATTTCAAGGTTTGAATTGGATTATATTTTAGCGGCTCTAAAAAAAACCTACATAGTTATTTTGGACGGCATGACGAGTACGTGTTTCCCAAAATGAAGAAGTCAAATTTTATTCACCCTGATCGCAGTGGGTGGTGGGGTTGGATTGGCGGCCAATGCCACATTTCGGATCGCCACGGAAAACACAGTTTTCTCCATGCCCGAGACAAAAATAGGTTATTGCCCAGATGTGGGTGGTAGCTATTTCCTCTCCCGACTGGACGGCGAAATTGGGACATACCTTGCATTGACTTCGGATTCCATCCGTGGAAGAGCCGTTTTGTAAGAGGATTACAAAGCCATTCATTGTCATCTGCAACTCATCCTTGTTTGTTGTTTAGTGAGCACGGCTTCGCTACTCACTTTATCCCCTCAAGGCGTATCCCCATGCTTCTCGATCGGTTGGCTGAGTTGAACCAACCCCATCCTAGTCTCGTGGATCGTACGATTGAAGAATTCTCTTCAGAGCGTGAACAAACGGAACCTGCGGCTCCATTGATTGGGACGACGCGTGTTGCGCTGGACCATGCTTTCCGTCACAATACTGTGGAGGAAATCATGTCTAACCTTGAGGCATTCTCTCATTCGAATGATGCTGAGGTTGCAAAGTGGGCTGGCAACACCTTGGAAATGCTACATTTACGTAGCCCCACGAGTTTAAAAGTTGCCTTGAGGGCTATACGTCTCGGCGCTAAAATGACGCTCCTGGAAGTCCTGGAAATGGAGCTCAAAATAGCTACCGCCTTTTGTGTGAGTTTCCTTTTGGTATCTAGCAACCGTATATTAAACTCGCACCTTTTAGCGCGGAGCAAGTCCCGACTTTATCACTGGGGTGCAGGCGGTGCTTTTCTCCAAAACTTCAGAGCGTCCCGAGTGGTCACCTTCAAGGATTAAAGATGTTGATTCCGAGATCGTGGCGAGATTTTTCGATCCGAATGCAGGTTTCCTGAGTAATGCTCCGTCGCTCACCCTGCCGGCAGACCTGACATCGGGAACCCTTGCGAACCCGACCAAGTATGCACTGCCCAGTGAAGAAGAAATTGGGTCTGTGGTCCTGGGTTCGCACGCGACTGGTGGGGGGATGGGTATACGAATCGATGAACTAGTTGCCCGATTTGCAGAGCTGCGTCCGGGTAAAATGGGGGTCAAGGAGAAAGTGATGGAAGTGGTACAGCGAAAATGTGAAGTGGAAGACAACCGCGATGGAAATCGAGTGTGGCTGAAATGGATACACAGCAAGTAAATTCAGGCAATAGACATTATCCGAGAGCGCTGAGGGGTTGTGGGCGCAATAGAGATGGAAGACTGTTCCTTGCCAAGGAGCGAGTGTGGGAAAGCTGATAAATAAGATGTATTGAAAGATCCAGTCAACGGAGCTAAGTCCCTTTCATTCAGTGGTCCCGGGGACTTGCAAAAACGGGTTGTCCTCCGACAAGGGGCAGGGTTCCAGGACAGATGAATCTCCCTCTTCTGTGGCGTCGGCTCTTCCCTATAAGAACTCAATGCTTTTTCTACTCTCGTACCCTCTCCCACATATGGACGTCGTTAACGTCCTCCAGACACCTCCTATTTTCTTTCGCCTCTTTGTCAAGCTCGCCCTCTCTCTATTCAACTCTACCATCAATGTCAGCCATTCAAAGCTCGTCCCCAGCAGCCCGACGCCATCCTCTTTTGATATAAACCCCCGCACAGGTTTTTTTCCACCTAGACCCCTCCCGCGCCTACCTTGCGCGTACACTATATGGGAGGCCGCCCTTCGCGACGCGAACGGGAATCTCAGCTTGGGCGAAGACGAGTCAGAGGACGCCCTTGAAAAACGTCCATTCGGCCACCAGTGGCGGGCGAACATCGCGTCGGTCCGTGTTTTACTTTTTTTTTTTTTTTTTTCTATGAGAATCTGACCCCCCATTTAGTGGCCTGTTCTCGATGTCACCCCTCTCAAGGACGACCTCCGACTTTCCCAACGCGCACATATGGTTCTGGCATGGCTCGTCAGTTTCTATGTCCACTCGATGCCCCGGCCTCCAGGCAGTCCAGCTGTGGTACCAAAACCCTTGGCAGTACCGTTGATGCAAATATCTCATCACCTTGGCTTCGCTCCTGTTCTTACATTTGCCGACACCGTGCTTTGGAATTGGGAGTTCATAAATCCAGACCTCCCCCTATCCATCGACAATATGCGATTTCTCAATTTGTTTTCAGGAACCGATGACGAAAGGAACTTTTATCAATGCTCAGCAGGTGCCGAGTTACGCGGAGTCGAGATATTACGCATCATCGATGACTATTTTTCCCTTCCCAATATCACAGACTTGACGTCCATCTCGAAAGTTTCCAGGGATCTCACTCGATTGGCAGGCATTATCGACTCGATTAGCGAAATTATCCAATCCGTTCGCCCAAATTGTGATCCCCATGTTTTCTACTGGGACGTCCGTCCTTGGTTTGAGGGAAGCGACGCGAAAGGCCCAACAGAACCTGGTTGGATTTACGAAGGCGTCGACGCGTCTGAGAACCTTGATCTCAGTGGGCCGTCCGCGGGCCAAAGTAGCGTCATGCACGCGTTGGATATATTCCTGGACGTTGATCACAAGCTTCAACAGCGTCGGCATCCTGCACCTTCATCCGACAATAGGCGCGCCGACCATGGCTTTATGGAGAGGATGCGCCGGTACATGCCAGGGAAGCACCAGGGATTTCTCAACCACCTTTCCGAGACGTCCCGCTCCGTCCGCAAAATTGCCCAGTCTACGCCGGCCCTCCGCGAACCTTATGACACTGCAGTGATGGCTCTGAAGAGGCTCAGGGACAGTCACATTCGCATCGCCTGTCTCTATGTCGTCACCATGTCAAGATCGACGCCAGGAGCACGCGCTGGATGCCCCGCAAGTGCCATGATTGACCGCCTTCACGCTGCTCGGATTTCTGGGAAAGGTCCTGTCAGGGGAACAGGGGGGAACGAACTCAGTCTGCTCCTCAAGGCAGGACGCGACGCGACCAGACGGGCGATCCTAAAAGCAAATTGACAGAGGTGAAGTCCAGACCTCGGCCTTTTTTTTTTTTGTTTTTCTTGCTGTGACATGATTTTTTACTTGCTTTCGATTTCGATTGACACCTGCTAATTGCTTTTCCATAGTTACCCACATATACACTAGCAACAAATGAACTATATTAGTCTATAATGCACAAGTAATATAATGATCGATATTATAGTACCGGAACAAGTTATTCCACAATATCATTGACATTTTATTCGAGTTCGCGTTCGAATATGAAGTGGCCGTTCCGATCGCTCTTGGGTCATTTCCGTCAAGGGCTTCTGGCACGCCAAATTTACAGTTCTGTCAGGAGGTGAAAGGGGACCCTCTTCATGAGAATACCTGAATGGCAGTGGGAGTCGAAAGTCTCTCTCGTGACTAGTAGATGGATGATCTCCGTTAAGCGGACAGATGCGTTGACAAGGGCCCCACCAAGAATAATTTGGATGAAAGTACAGGGTTTTGTTACAATATGAAATCCATCAACGGGGCCTACAGGAGACTACGGGTAACTTGAGAAATTGCCTCGATAGACCATTACTTATGATTAAAATTGATAGAAGTATAAAGTAGCTACGTCACATAGGCAACGCAGGCAAATTTGCCTCGCTAGGAGAAAGAACAGAAATAAAGTGTCAACAGGGTTATTCGGAAGACACTAAACCGAAAAACGTGGTAGGGAGCGTGGTCATGGGAAATAATTCTCGCCACTGTGTGAATGTTGCATTCGCTAACTACATTACACAATCAACTCAGTTAACGTTGGCGACAGGTAGCGAGCGACCTCATTAGCTATGGGAAACATAAGTAAAAAGAGAATAGAAATCTGTCAAAAAAAACAAACTTCCTGTGTGTGATCGTGACAACTGCACGTGAGTCACACAACTTGCAAAACGCGTCTGGTCACACCTGTGACGCTTTAGCTCATTCCCCACCCATCGCAATGCCTCACCAATTGTCTGCCGGTAGCTGCAAGCTCCTCCAGAGTGCCAATCCTGAGGATGTTGATATATTCAGCTCAGAGCATACCGTTCAGCTCCTTTCTATCAAGAAAGTGGGTAACAATCCTACCGCATCGGGTGCAACGCCTGACCGCTATCGCATCATCATGTCGGATGGCATCAACTACATGCAAGCCATGCTGGCTACACAACTCAATGAAATGGTGCAGCAGGATCTTATCAAGAAGAATACCGTCACCATCCTTGAGAAACTGACCTGTAACTATGTCCAAGACAAGAGGTGCGCGTCTAGGCATTTTTCCTTTTTTTTTTTTCCCTGTCAGATCCTGACGTCTTTGAAACTATGAAGGCTCGTCATTATCCTTTCCCTCCGCGTTTTAGAACATCCTGCCGAGAAAATCGGCGACCCACAGCAAATGGACACCTCTTCTGACCAGGCCGTTGACTCTCCGGCAGTCAACCAGAATCCTACTCCATCTACCTCTGCGGTTCCTGCAGCAGCGGCACAAAAACCTGCGCCGATGGCCTCTACGTCTCGCCCACAGGCGCCTGCTCGCAATGCACGTTTCGGCAACATTTACCCCATCGAAGGTCTCAGCCCTTACCAGAACAACTGGACCATTAAAGCTCGCGTGACTCAGAAGTCTGACATCAAGACATGGTCCAATCCCCGCGGAGAAGGCAAACTCTTCAATGTCACCCTCATGGATGATTCTGGAGAGATTCGCGCCACAGGATTCAATCTTGTATGCGACGAGCTTTACCCTAGGTTGGAAGAAGGGAAAGTGTACTATATTTCAAAAGCTCGCGTCAACCTCGCGAAGAAGAAGTTCTCTAACGTTAACAATGATTACGAGCTGGGATTTGAACGAAACACTGAAGTCGAGGAGGTAAGTTTTATTTTTAAAAAAGAATCGCCCTCGGGAACCAGCCCTCATGTCTATTGCAGTGCCACGAAGTTACCAATCTGCCTACTATCAAGTACAATTTTGTGGCTCTGGACGCCTTGGAAAGTCTAAACAAGGATGCTATTTGCGGTAAATTTCCTTTTTTCTTTTTTCGTTATCTATTCTCAATGAAACGTATAGATGTAATTGGCATTGTCAAAGAGGCTTCCCCGTTGGGAGAGATTACATCCTCCAAACTAAACCGTCAGGTATTGTCCACCAAGTCCTGGACCGCACGCACTTCATTTGATGACCTGCTTTTCAGCTGCTCAAACGTGATCTGACGTTGGTTGACAAGACGGGTTTCTCTGTTCGCATGACCCTCTGGGGAAAGCAAGCTGAACAATATAACGACGCTGAAGCGAATCCCGTTGTTGCTTTCAAAGGAGTCAAAGTCGGAGATTTTGGAGGTGGGTTTTCGACGCTTGAGATTTTTTTCTAGCCATGATGCTCATATTGGGATTTAGGCCGCTCCTTGTCGATGTATAGCTCAAGCACCATGCAGGTGAACCCCGAAATCGATGAATCTTTCTCCCTTCGTGGTTGGTATGATTCTAATGGGGCCGAGCAAACCTTCAAGGCCCACTCCAGTTCAGGTGGAGGGGGTTCGATGGCCGTATTCAATCGCGCTGATATTCGCAGCCTGGATGAGGTCAAGCAAGCTGGATATGGTATGCCCGATAAACCGGACATGTTCTCTGCGCGTGCAACGATTATGCATATCAAGGCTGACAACATCTCGTACCCTGCCTGCCCAACGCCAAATTGCAACAAGAAGGTCGTAGATAATGGAGAGAACTGGAGGTGCGAGAAGTGCAACCAAGGCTTCAGTGCACCAGAACATCGGTTTGTTTTTCATTTTTCATGTCAACACCCGTACCTTACAGTCAGTTAGGTACATCATGTCGCTGGCGGTTGCTGACTATTCTGGTCAAGCCTGGCTCCAAGGCTTCAACGATGTTGGTGTCGCCATTTTCGGAATGAGTGCCAATGAATTGCTGGAGATCAGGGTAAGTCTCTCATTCTTGGTGAATACACCTCAAAGCCTCATCCCTATTGAAAGGATCGCTCTTCTTCCGAGTACAACGTGATCATGCACAAGGCCAATTGTAACACCTTCAATTTTTCCTGCCGGGCGAAGCAGGATACGTACAACGTATGTCAACATACCATTATCCCTTATCACAATCTCACCCTGCGTCGTCCGCATCTAGGAAACCACACGTATCCGATATGGAATCTCTCGAATTCAGCCAGTGAACTACAAAGAAGAGGCAATGGCGATGAGGGACTTACTATATTCTCAATGGGCCAGGTAATCTTATAATAATATGCTCCACGCTACTCCTGTACACAAGCCTACTTGTTACTTACGCCCGCAACTGAGTCAATTTTGTTTTGAATAACCTCGCCCGACAATGTTAAGTTTGGTTGTTTGCACATGTGGTCATTGACAATTAAACGCGTCGCGCCTGACAACCCAAAGCCACCCCTTCCGCTGTTTCCTCCGTTTGCTGCTTGGCCCCGACTGCGCGTACTCACGTCTCTTGCGCTGACATTATATAACTTGTGTTATTGCCTTGTTCTAACGCCAGCCTTCAACGACGTCTGTCACGTACCCAAGCAATCCTCATGCCAGTTCCAACGAACACACGATATGATCAAGTTATGAACACTCCTTCACTAATGACAACACCGGCGCGCTCGAACTATCTGCGCAACACCTCAAATGCCAGCTATTCTCCGACAGTGACCTCTGGGGGTGGTCCACAAAAGTTGAACGTAGTCACCCGTGTTGCAATCGAAGGGAAGGCCAAGCGGGGACAAGATGGGGCATCTATCAGAATGTTTCTCAAGGTGTCGTGAAGAAATTCATGACGCTTTTTTCTCTCTTTTAACCTCGCATTGGCCGGGACAGATTTGCCTTCCATTGGATTCCGTGACACCTGGTTCCACCATCCCGCTTTTTCCAGGTCCGTTCCCGTGATTCTCAAATTTGCACTATGTAAGAAAGATTTTTTAGAGGAAAATGTGAAGATCCATACCTCCCAAGTACATCCACTTGACCACAACTCTGTCCCATACAACTTCTCTTCTACCATTTCTCCATTACTGCACAGCGCGGCACGGGCATTGAATCTACCTGCTCGATCGCAAGAGAACTTCGCGTCTGCTTTCAACCTACCGAAGTCTAACGGAAATACTTCAAGTCGCTCCACCAAGTCTGAAACTGGTGAAAATGTTCCGCCAATAGACACGCAATACATGGGCCAAATCCTCGTCAGTGGCTACAGTATCTGCTTCGTCCTCCCAAAAATCTTCCTGTCACATCGAAGGGACGGAGGAAATATTTCCGATAATGATGATGATCCTCCATCCCGGAATCCTGCAACTAGACGACGCCTATCCATTGGAGAACGGAACCAGGCTCAGTTCATGGCGGCGGTCGATATGTGGGTTCCTTTTATCTGTCGCCCCCCAAGGTCGCCATACTTGGTATGTTACCTCCTCGTTTTGGAGATGGCGTTTTCTCTCATCCCCTGCAGCTTTCTATTCCCAGTCCTCGGTGCTTGCACAACCATATCAAGCTGCGTATATTCCCTCCCGCAAACACTGCTGCGTCATTTGCCTCGCTTTCTTCTGTGGAAGAAGATAGCACAGCGTGGGATCTTACCTCCGACCCGCATGTTACGCGAAGTTCTTCCACTCGGCCATCACGTTCGCACTCCTATACACATTTCGCTGACGACGAGTCTTCTGATTCCTCAACGACTGGCCTATCTGAAGGATGCGTGATACAAGGCACATTCCCGAGTGCAGAACGCGTGCGCGTGAGGTGGGCGAAACCCATGAGGATTCTAAACATCCCAGGCGAAGAAAATGGCAGACGGAGAGTCGGTGTCGAAGAAGTAAAAGGTCAAATGGTTTGCATTGTCCAGGGTAAAGGGGTGACTGCAAGTAACCCGGAGATAGAAGGGGTTTTAATGCATATTGAATATAAAGGGGAATGTAAAGGGGTCTGGTTCCCAGGTGTTGCGACGTTACTTGGTCTGGATGTCGGTCTTGAAGCCAAGGGTTCAGACATCACCTGGCCGCAAGGGTATCCGACACAGTGGGAGGTTTCTGGTGGCTTGGGTTACACAGGCTTCGATAATGGTGTATCTTCGGGTTCCAATACCAACAGAACATCGTCGTTGGACGCAAACACACCCCAAATCCATGTTTCGTCCTCAGGGACAACCCAACCAGCTAGCTTGATGGCATCGAGGTCGAACTCTATTTCCTCTTCAACTTCTTCTCTGCTCCGTGCTCCTCTTCCTGCCCACAACGATGCCGAATACTCTTTTGAAGGGTCAAATGCAACGTTGCCTTCAGCTTCGACTGAAACATTATCCTCAATTGGATCCCTTCCTACCTCCTCAACCCCAAATCTTCCGCAAGGTCCTCAATATCGCCCACCGGGTTCTCCAGTTACGCTTCATATCAACATGAATGAGTTGCAACCCCTCGTGAAAAACATGTTTTCATTTAGCATATCGGGAACAGTTCTTGTTACGGCGAGAACTACACTGGCCAGAATCAATGGCGGCTCTTCAACCGAGTCCGCTATTGACAAAACCGCAGACCCAGAACCTATTGTGCTTCCTCGCTTTACGGTCCTCGCAGCTGATTCTGAATCTACCCATATTGTTATTAACAATGAAGTGGAATCTGCGTCTATTGATGTTTTCCATCCAACAGGAGATATCCACAACGATCCTCAGGCAAAAAAGACCGTGCTACAAAAAGGAGGTTCTACAAGATGCAGCGAGGGAGGCCGGATAGCCCTCAAATATATTGACGCGTTTGGAATTAGTGCCAACGGGCGTGCTCATCACCCACCTAGCCGCCCGCGAACGCCCAGTGCTCGCGCTTCAAGCTCCCCTATTCCACGCACCCCCTTCCCATCAGCGAGTAGTAAACGAGATGGCCCTTCCATGTTGCCCTGGGTCAATATGACCATTACTGGCCTTGCTCCAGATAGCGACCTGTTCCCAACAGGATATGCAGTCAGAGTCTGTCTCCAAACCCCAGCATTGGTAAATACGGAATGGTTAGAATTTGGTATTGCGAATTCTTCCAGCTCCATTCAGACTTCAACGTCTACATCTCACACTCCAAAGGTGCACATTATTTGTGCGAGTCTTGAGGGAATACCTGTGAAAGCTGAAACCACCAAAGTCACGAAGATACAGTCAGGCACCCCTATAGGAGGAATCCCATTCGAAGAGCTTAGTGGAAAGGATTGGATTTGTTGGGGCAAAGTTTATGCTGGTACTTCAGCAGGCCGGTCTCTTGTGATGGATTATATCGTGAAGGACCAACCCACGTTGTCGGACAAAGGCAAGCAAACGGCCAACCAATCGGACATGAACATCCTCCTACCTACCTTCTTCATTTCTGTCGCCCGTTTGGAAGTGAATGTAGATGCAATGGCTGGTAGGTCACCGTCTATTGATCGCAGTACATCCTAACTAATTCTCACAAAAGGCCTACAAATTTCTTCCCTTCGTTCCAATTTTGACTACCACTGTGGCCTTTCTAAAGGTAGCCGGCTTCTACGATACTCCCTTGAGGCATTTTCGCATTCGCAGTTATCCATTACGGTTCAAAAAGGCCCCTCGAAGCCGGGTGTCCCATCAAATTTCAAATGGTACTTCCTACTCACATGGATCGTCATCTTGGTCGGGTTCTATCTCCTGCGTCCCATCGACCACTTGAGCGGCCTATCCCAGAATAGACCCGACGAACCCAATGAATTTTTTGACACCTGGTCGGAGACCCCTACCGTGACAGTAACTACAACTCTCTACGGAAGTGCAGGAACGCGCTGGTGGTTTGGGGAACCGCCGACAGCGGAAAGCTCTGTTGCGTCATCAACTCATGCCGTGGCACCATCTTCGGGCACAGTTTCATCATCACCCGAAATTGAAGCCACTGTAACAACTTCACCAACGACCCTCCGTTCTTATCAAGACCCATCCATGACAGAAACATCTCTCAGCAGCATGCCCTCACAACTCTTATTGAAAAGTTTTGGTTTGATGCCTATAGAGAATATGTTTACATTCACCTGGTCCGACGAACATCTCGAAACCCTCAAATATGCACTTGAGAAAGTGATTGGAACGATGGAAAGCGTTTGGAACATTTTTAGGAAAGTGTATCACTACCCACTAAATCCACCATAAATGATATAGCACAATGCTTCATGTATTTCATGTATCCTCCCTTGTCGAGATACTTTCTATCACTTCTAAAATTGGCAAGCCGCCCCTAGTCCTCAGGGTACGGTGCAAATCCAGCTTCAAGGCGCTATAGCCAAGTGGTTACGGCGACAGATTAGAAATCTGTTCCTCTTTGAGGGCGCAGGTTCGAATCCTGCTGGCGTCGCTGTTTTTCTCATTTTTCTTTCCCGAGTGTTCGAAATATGAATCTCATGGAAAGTTGTGTCGATCCCTAACTCGCTAGGAAAAGACCAAACTCTTTTTTTATTTTTAACTGAGTACAATGACAAGGAGTACATACTTACCTCTTGGGAAAGCGGGGTTCCGGGTGGAAGAAGGAGCGTCGATGATGAAGAACTTCGGAAATTGAAGGGGGCAGCCTGACCACTATAAACCACCACCCACCCTTACAGAGTGGTTCTCATCCCCGATCCTCGGCAAGCTCATAACAGATGAATTCTGAAGGAATTTCCCTATAGATCGAGCCACGGAAATCCTATGTATACAGGAGGTGATAACATACCGTCATTAAATAGGTCCGACCAGCGCTGCCTTACAAACCATTAACTATGGCCTTGGACAGAGGGTGAGACAGAGGGTGATAAAAACTCCCGCACACCGCCGAACCCAATCGTCCTAATCCCTCTATTTTCGTATTTCTTTTCTTTTCGCGTAGTGATGCGACCCCCGACCGTCGTATGACCCACCGTTTAACCGATATTAAATGATACTAAGATAAACCGTGAGTTAGGGCTTACTGGGCAGTATTCGAGTTGTTCTCAATAATATGAAAAGTCGATGTTTCAACGTGCTCGCACTTGACCGATACATAAGCCTATCGATGTGATGACCCTTTAAAGATAAGCAAGAAAACAAAAGCAAAAAAACAAAAACAGAGCGACCAAAGAGGAACTCGCCGTAGCTTGGCCCCGGCATCTATCTTCAGACCGCGTATTTTTATTATTAATTTAAATAATGCCGGCGAAGACTACAAGGGTTCTCGGAGAACCGTATTGTCCCGGCTTCCATTATTTAAACTGAATGTTCAACTTCATTCCTAGACAACGATTCTCACCACACCACCTCGTTCGTCTTCCTTCCATCCGAAATTATCTGCCTGCCCACTATCCCGTTTGTTTCAATCGCAGTCAACTCAGATCCATGGGTACCCTGCTTGGAGATTGGAAAGCAGTCGAGAGGCCCGATACCGTGGCTCATCAAGTCTTCACGAGGCCAATTGTTAAATCAGAACAAGATGACAGGGATTACCGAATAATTCAACTCAAGAATGGCCTTCAAGTAACTTTGGTCCATGATGCAAAAGCAGATAAGGCTGCTGCTAGTCTTGATGTCGCTGTGGGCCATCTGTATGATCCTGTGTGTGTTCCAAGCCTCACCTATAAAACACCATTCTAATTTGTTTAATTCAGGATGATATGCCTGGACTAGCTCATTTCTGTGAACATCTGCTATTCATGGTGAGAATTCGAACCCTTGACTGCGCCGTCCTTACCAGCTCGATTTGCCTGACTTCACTCTTTTAGGGCACTGAAAAGTTTCCTCAAGAGAATGAATACTCTGAGGTACATATTGGTGTTATATTGCCTTGGCCCTCACTTAACACTGCCCTCATAGTTTTTGTCAAAGAACAATGGTTCATCCAATGCCTACACATCGACATCCAATACAAACTACTATTTCAACGTCGCAACATCTGCGCTGCCCGGGGCGTTGGAGAGATTTGCTGCATTTTTCCACTGTCCTTTGTTTTCTCCGTCATGTACTTCTCGTGAACTTAACGCCGTTGATTCTGAACACAAGAAAAACCATCAAGCCGATATGTGGCGCATCTTCCAATTAAACAAACACCTCACCAGGCCAGGCCATCCATGGTCTAAATTTGGAAGCGGTAATCGGGACAGCTTGTCGAAAGCAGCAAGAGGTCTTAAGCAACAAGGAAAACTTGGACCCACGCCTGAACGCATCGCCTCTGCGAACCTAAGCGTGAACCACACACCCATTTCATCCCGCATTTCATCCCGCGTGGCTTCGCCCGCCCCTTCGATCACTTCTACCAAGTCCACCAACAGCGAAACCGAATCAGACGGTGGCTCCGTTGGTCGTGAGGTTCGTCGCCGCCTAGTTGAGTGGTGGAGTAAAGAGTACTGTGCCAGTCGGATGAGGCTATCGATAGTAGGGAAAGGTCAGCCTCTAGATTCGCATAGCCCTCCTTGTTTTAATATTAATACTCTTAACCAGAATCGTTGGATGAGCTCGCTAACATGGCCACGAAATTCTTTTCTCCCATCCTAAATCGCGGGTGCGATCCTCTTCCAATGATCAACGGACACCCATTCGGCGCATTACAGAAAGGCGTAAGTGTTTGGCCAATAGCGTCGAGGCTTGCCACCGATCTCAAAATTTCTTTCGTAGACGCTCGTCTCTGTTCAGACAGTCATGGCTTTTCATGCTGTGGAGATATCATTTCCCATGGAATATCAACCTCCGTTCTGGCGACACAAACCAGCGAATTTCCTGTCTCATTTTGTTGGTCATGAAGGCCCTGGTTCTTTACATTCATACCTCAAAAAAAAGCATTGGGTCACGGCCCTGAATTGCGGTCCGCAAAATCTTGCAAGAGGATTCGCGATGTTTAAAATTACCATTCACTTGACTCCTGAAGGCTTCAGTAAGCATTTATTTGAAATTTTATGTGGATAGCCACCCCTGAGCCTCTCTAGATAATTACCGATCAGTCATCCTAGCAGCTTTCAGCTATCTAGAGCTCCTTCGGTCATCCACGTTCGAACCTTTCCATCACGAGGAGGTAGCCAAGCTTTCCGCTATTCGTTTCCGTTTCGCAGAAAAGAGACGTCCGGATAGTTATGCGACGTGGCTCTCAGAGCATATGGCTTGGCCTATTCCTCGAGACCTCCTTCTCGCCGCACCTCGGCTTACATGGCACTGGGATAATGAAGAAGACCGTAAACAAGGAGAAGCAAGGGTCAAAGAGTATTTGAACCAATTTCACATTAGCGAAGGAAGAATTGTTCTCATGGCGAAGAAGGAGGACCACCTGAAAATAAACCCCGATATTCAGTGGGAAGTAGAGCCCTGGTATGGTACAGAATACAGTGTGCATAGACTCGATGACGATTTTATCTCCAAGGTAATGTTTGAGCGGGAAGCAATCTTTGCTTGATCTCATGATGTTATCAGGCCCAAGGACAGAACACCATTTCTGAAATTCACCTTCCAAGGCGTAACGAATTCATCCCAAACAACCTTGAGGTTGACAAGAAAGAGGGCATCGAGGTTGGTGTCATTGAAATTTAACAAGCCGAAATTAATTTACTTGTTTTAGTTCCAGAAACGTCCTCACCTTGTCCGCGAAACCCCACTTTCGACCCTGTGGCACAAAAAGGATGACAGATTCTGGGTGCCAAAGGCTCATGTTATCGTTGATTTGCGAAGGTAATATATTGTGGTATACGTACCCATGATCATTCTCATTTCATTGCATTTGCCAGTCCAGGGGCCAATGCATCGGCTCGTGCATCCGTTCTCACAAGGCCAGCCACATCCTATATTTAATGGGATATATATACTGACGCTTTACTCCCGGACAGGCTGTACTCGGACCTCGTTAACGACTCATTGACGGAATTTTCCTACGATGCTGACCTTGCTGGCCTTTCGTACAACTTCGCTCCTCACCAAACAGGTTTGTATGTAACTATGAACGG
>Ga0307509_10001996_pt1 | contig 33693 bp, 29 predicted proteins | sample 10_EM_MG_FD_202245 | JGI IMG/M metagenome (GOLD analysis project Ga0307509, IMG submission 202245) | Populus trichocarpa ectomycorrhiza microbial communities from riparian zone in the Pacific Northwest, United States - 10_EM | ecosystem: Host-associated > Plants > Roots > Unclassified | place...
AGATCGGCATCATCATCGGCCCGCAGCGCGACATCCCGGCGCCCGACGTGAACACCAACGGCCAGATCATGGCCTGGATGATGGACACGTACTCGATGAACACCGGCACCACCGCGACCGGCGTCGTCACCGGCAAGCCGCTGCACCTGGGCGGCTCGCTCGGGCGCGTCAAGGCGACCGGCCGCGGCGTGTTCGTGACCGGCCGCGAAGCGGCGCGGCGCATCGGCCTGAATCTCGAAGGCGTGCGCATCGCGGTGCAGGGCATGGGCAATGTCGGTGGGTCGGCGGCCGAGTTGTTCGTGCAGGCCGGCGCCAAGCTGGTCGCGGTGCAAGACCACACCGGCACGCTCGTGAACCCGAACGGCTTCGACATCGCCGACACGATGGAGACGCTCAAACGCGACGGCGGCATCGGTCACTACAAGGGCGCCGAACGCATCAACGACGAAGAGTTCTGGGACGTCGATTGCGACATCCTGATCCCGGCCGCACTCGAGTCGCAGATCACCGCCGCGCGCGCGAACCGCATCAAGGCCAAGCTGGTCCTCGAGGGCGCGAACGGCCCGACGCTGCCGGATGCCGACGACGTGCTCGCCTCGCGCGGCGTGCTCGTCGTGCCCGACGTGATCTGCAACGCCGGCGGCGTGACCGTCAGCTACTTCGAGTGGGTGCAGGACTTCTCCAGCTTCTTCTGGAGCGAGGACGAGATCAACGTGCGGCTCGACAAGATCATGGTCGACGCGCTGCGCAAGATCTGGGACACCGCCGACCGCCACAAGATCAGCCTGCGCACGGCGACCTTCGCGGTGGCCTGCGAGCGCATCCTGATCGCGCGCGAAGAGCGCGGCCTGTACCCCTGAGCCGGCTCAGCGACGCAGCGCGTGGTCGACGACCACGCCTGCGAGCACGGCGAAGCCGATCCAGTGGTTGAGGCGAAACGCGCGAAAGCACCCGTCGCGTGAGCGACCGCGGACCAGCGTGAAGTGCCACAGCGCGATCAGCGCGGCCGCACCCAGCCCGGCGAAGTACGGCCAGCCGAAACTCAGCTGCGCGCCGAGCACGCCCCAGACCGCGATGAACAGGCCGTAGAAGCCCATTACGCCGGCCACGTCGAAGCGGCCGAGCGTGATCGCCGAGGTCTTGATGCCGATGTTCAGGTCGTCGTCGCGGTCGACCATCGCGTACTCGGTGTCGTAGGCCAGCACCCAGCACAGGTTGCCGAGCAGCAACCACCAGGCCAGTGCCGGCACCTCGCCCTGCACTGCCGCGAACGCCATCGGGATGCCGAAGCTGAACGCGAGGCCCAGCACCGCCTGCGGCATCGAGAAGAAACGCTTTGTGAACGGGTAGACGATGCTGATCGCGAACGCGGCGACACTCCACGCGATCGTCGCTGCGTTGGTCGTCAGCACCAGCCCGAAGGCCAGTAGCGCGAGCACCGCGCCCAGCCACAGCGCGTCGCGCACGCTGACCGCGCCGCTCGTCACCGGCCGCTGCGCGGTGCGCTTCACGTGCTTGTCGAAATCGCGATCCGCCACGTCGTTGACCGCGCAGCCGGCGCTGCGCATCAGGAACGTGCCGAGCACGAACACGATCAGCAAATGCCAGCCCGGAAAGCCCTGCGCCGCGATCCACAGCGCGGCGAGCGTGGGCCACAGCAGCAAGTAGGTCCCGGCCGGGCGGTCCCAGCGGATCAGAGCGAGGTAGAGCGACAGGCGTGACGGGATGGGCGCACCGGAAGGCATGCGCGGATTGTCGGGGCAACGCGACAGGACAAGCGGGCCGACCTGCGTTAAGGTTCGGTGCTCCACGCCCACGGGAGCCTCACATGTCCATCGACCGGCGCAAGATCATCGGCCTGTTCGCCGCCAGCGCGGCCACTGCCCTCGCAGGTTGCGGCGGAGGCGGCGACTCTGCCCCGCCCACACGCTTGGTGTGGCTGCTGAACGTGAACCCCGAGTTCCCCTCGGCCGACGTCTCGCTCGGCAGCACCCCCATCGCGTCGGCCCTGCCGTTCCCGGGGCTGACCTCAGCCGCCGAGGTCGCGTACGGCAGCTACACGATCGCATTGCGCGAGCAATCGACCGGGGTCACGCAGAGCTTCGACGGCGTGCTGGTCGACGACATCTCGCCCTCGATGTTCGTGTTCTATCGTCACTTCACCTCGACGCGGCTCGGGTCGTCGCCGCCGGGCATCATCAACTACTTCGACTCGACCGTCCCGCTCGACGTGGACCTCTACGACGACGTCGGCAACGTGCAGCTCGAACGGCTGGAATTCGAAGGCAGCGCCAATCAGAACTCGGCGAGTCGCAATTGCACCTTGCGCCTCTATGCGGCCGGAAGCACCGAGTTGATCTACGACTCCGGGCTGCAGCAACGCACCGACTCGATCCTGGTGTTCCCGCGCTACCCGGCCGCGTCGCCGCTGTCAGGCCAGGTCGCGGTGATCGGGCTGAACTACGGGCGGAACGGTGCAGGCGCGGTGACCTGGCCCAACCTGCTCGGCTGAGCTGTCGACCGATGTACCCATCGGTCGAGGGCTAGTCATTTCACGCGCTCAGCGCGCCGCCATCACGACTCGGCCGAAGGCGTTGCGGCCTTCGATCCAGGCGTGCGCCTGTGCCGCCTCGGCGAGCGGGAAGCTCCGGTCGATCACGACCCGCAGCTCGCCGCTCGCAACCCGCTGCAAACACTCGCCGACCAGCGCGTGCGCGCGCGGGTATTCGTTCTGCAGCGCGGTCGCGAACAGCACGCCATGCAGCGTGTTGTTGCGCGCCCAGAGCGAGAACGCGTTGACCGCCGACCCGCCGCGCCCGGCGATACCCACACTCACGAGCCGGCCGCGCCAGCCCAGCACCTTGACGCTGTCGGCCAGCGTCTTGCCGCCGACACTGTCGACCACGACATCGACGCCGCGCTTGGCCGTCAGCGCCAGCACCTCGGCGACGAAGTCCTGCTCGACATAGTTGATGCCGTGGTCGAGGCCGAAGTCTTTCAGGCGCGCGAGCTTGTCCGAGCTCGACGCGGTCGCGATCACGGTTGCGCCGGCCTGCTTCGCCAGCTGGATCGCCGCCATGCCGACCCCGCCGGCGCCGGCGTGGATCAGCACGGTCTGCCCGGCCTTCAGCCCGCCGGCGTTGAACAGGCAGTCGTGCGCGGTCGCAAACGCGACCGGCACGCAGGCCGCGTCGGCCGTGGCCAGCCCGTCGGGAATGGCCCAGACCATCGCCGCCGGGACCGCGCGCTGCTGCGCGTGCGAGCCGCTCGCATTCAGCGTCACGACGCGCTCGCCGAGCCGGCGGCCGATCACCTTCGCACCGATCGCGCGCACCGTGCCGGCCGCGATGTAGCCGACCACGTGCGTCGCGCTCAAGGGCGGCGTCATCGCGCGCGCGAGCAGGTCGCCCCCTTCGATGCTGATGGTCTCGACGTCGATGACGATGCCATCATCCGCGCACACCGGGTCGGGGACCTCGGCATAGGTCAACACCTCGGGGCCGCCGTTCTCGGCGATGACTGCTGCTTTCATGGTTCGTCTCCTCAGGAAGAACCGCGAATGATGCCCGACAGCGGCCGGGCGCGCGACGCCACTGCTACTGCGGCTATTGCGCGCGCAGCGCCTTCAACCGGTCGAGCTTGCCGGCATAGAGATCGTGGTCCTTGCGCGTGGTGCTGACTTCCATCGCGCGGGTCAGGTGGATGGTCGCGCGGTCGGCGTCGTTCAACGCCATGTAGCTGACCGCGAGCCAGTACTCGAACTCGTGGTGGTACGGCGCACGCGCGACCTCCTTCGCGAACAACCGGCGCGCGGCCTCGACGCGGCCTTCGTGCAGCGCCGCCATGCCCTCGCGGAAGTAGCTGAACGGTGGATGCGGGTCCAGCGTCGCCAGCCGCTGCGCGAGCGCCTCGGCCTCGGCCGCGCGGCCCAGGTCGCGCAGCGCGAGGATGCGGTTCGACATCGCAAAGACGTTGTCCGGCTCGCGCTCGGCGACGCGCCGCAGCACCTGCTCGGCAAGCTCGGCATGGTGCTGCATGCGGTAGATGACGCCGAGCGTCACGTAGGCGCCGAGCAGGCTGGGGTCGCGCTGGACGGCCTCACGCGCCCACCAGTACGCATCACTGACATGGCCCTGCGTGAGCGACTCGACCGCGCGGTTGTTCAGGTACATCGCGACGACGGTGCGCTCGTCGATGAGTCGCGTGTGCAGCAGGCGTGCATCGCGCGGCGGCAAGAAGTCCACGATCAGCGGCCCGCTCGTGGTGGCGAAGAACCCGATCGGTTCGACGCGCTCCTCGAGCGCCAGATTCACGTGGCCGATGGCGATGTAGAGATCATCGGCGTGGTCCCAGGCCTCGTCGCCGACCACGGCCTGGTAGCGCACGGTGAGGCCGAGTTCCTTCGCGAATGCGGCCGTCATCAGCACCAGCGCGAGGCAGTTGCCAGAGCGCGCCTCGAAGGTCTGCGCCGCCGTGCGCGTCATCGTCGCGTCGTACTCGAGCTTCAGATCGCCGCGGTACAGCGCGTCGATCAGCTGGCGGCGCCGGTCGATGCCGCGCATCCGATTGACGGACTTGCCTGCGAGATAGCTGCGCATGGCCGGGCTGATCGCGAGTGCCGCGTCGGGGTCGATGGGCACCGACGGGGCGCTGAACAGCTCGTCGTGGAACAAAGCCGTGGTGGGCGGCATTGGTGGCGCTGTCGCGCACCCGGCCAAGCACACAGAGAGCAACAGGGCAGACAAGGCTTTCATCGCGCCTCCTCGTGCATCGCTCGCAACGGCGAGCGACCGTGCTCCGATATTAGGCCGCTTAGCCGTCGAGTTGCTTCTGGAAAACCAGCCCCGCGTGCTCGCGCAGCGCATGAAACTTGATCTTGGGCCAGTTGGCCTCGATCGCGCGCAGCTCGGGCGCGTACTCGACCAGCACGGTCGGCGCGTCGACGGCGTCGTACGCCACGCGGTGCGCGTTGCCGTCGATGAAGCGCTGCAGTTCCTTCGGGTCGTCGCAGGTCACCCAGCGCGCGACCTGGAAGCGGCTCGGCTGGATGCGCGCCTTCACGCCGTACTCGTGCTCGAGCCGGTGCGCGACGACCTCGAACTGCAGCTGCCCGACCGCGCCGAGCAGCAGCAGCGAGCCGGCCACTGGCCGGAACACCTGGATCGCGCCCTCTTCACCGAGCTGGATCAAGCCGGCCTTGAGCTGCTTGGTGCGCAGCGGGTCGGCGACCTCGACGCTGCGGAACATCTCGGGCGCGAAGAACGGCAGCCCGGTGTACTGCAGCGTCTCGCCTTCGGTGAGCGTGTCGCCGAGCTGCAGCACGCCGTGGTTCGGGATGCCGATGATGTCGCCGGCGAAGGCCTCGTCGAGCAGCTCGCGGCGCTGGCTCAGAAAGCTCACGACCGTGTTCGGCCGCATCTCCTTGCCCGAGCGTGCGACCTTGATGCGCATGCCGCGCTTGAAGTGGCCGCTCGCGACGCGCACGAACGCGATCCGGTCGCGGTGCGCCGGGTCCATGTTGGCCTGGATCTTGAAGACGACGCCGGTGAGCTTGGGCTCATCGGGCTGCACCTCGCGCTGGATCGCCATGCGCGGGCCGGGCGCGGGCGCGAGGTCGACCAGCGCGTCCAGCACTTCCTGCACGCCGAAGTTGTTGACGGCCGAGCCGAAGAACATCGGCGTCTGGTGGCCCGCCAGAAAGGAAGCCCGGTCGAACGCGGGCGCGGCGTCGCGCAGCAGTTCGATCTCGCCCTTCGACTGCGCGTACTGCATGCCGAAGCGCGCCGGGTAGGCCGGGTTGTCGAGCCCGTCGAGAAACTCTTCGCCATTGTTTGCCTCGGCACCGCCGAACAGCCGCATGCGTTTTTCGCGCAGGTCCATCACGCCGTGAAAGGCCTTGCCCATGCCGACCGGCCAGGTGAAGGGCACGACCTCCATGCCGAGCTCGCGCTCGATCTCGTCCATCAGCGCCATCGGCTCCTGCACCTCGCGGTCCATCTTGTTGACGAAGGTCAGGATCGGCGTGTTGCGCGCGCGGCAGACCTGCAGCAGGCGCCGCGTCTGCGGCTCGACGCCGTTGGCCGCGTCGATCACCATCAGCGCCGCGTCGACCGCGGTCAGCACGCGGTAGGTGTCTTCGGAAAAGTCCTGGTGGCCCGGCGTGTCGAGCAGGTTGATGACGCAGTCGCGGTACTCCATCTGCATCACGCTCGAGGCGACCGAGATGCCGCGCTGCTTCTCGATCTCCATCCAGTCGCTGGTCGCATGGCGCGTGGCCTTGCGCGCCTTCACGCTGCCGGCGATCTGGATCGCGCCGCTGAACAGCAGCAGTTTCTCGGTCAGCGTGGTCTTGCCCGCGTCGGGGTGCGAAATGATGGCAAACGTCCTTCTACGCCTTACCTGCTCTGCGATTGGACCTTCTGACATCAGACCGATTTCCCCGTTATGTACACAGCTATGTACGCATTCCCGAATGTGCTCATAGCTCGTCGCACAGCCTCTTTGCCTTCACTGTCAGGCCCATGGCCTACCCAGTGGCCCAGACTCTAGCATAAAACAGCTCTCAAGGGCTTGTTATGGCAGTTAGAATGCCCTTGAAGGCGATTTTCTTTGACTTCAACCCGTTCAGCATGCTATCTCTGGGTGAAGTCCTCTTTCTCACTGGTGAACCCATGGCCGCCCGGAACAAACTGCTGACCGCTCCGCCCTACGCCGTCGATCAGACGCTCAAGCGCCTGGGTGCGAACCTGCGCACGGCCCGCCTGCGCCGCAACCTCACCATCGACGACATGGCCGAGAAGATCGGCACCGGCCAGCGTGCCGTCTCCGACGCCGAAAAGGGCAAGCCCTCCACCGGGATCGCAATCTACGCTGCGATGCTGTGGGCCGTTGATCTTCTCGACCAGTTGGCAGAAGTCGCAGTGCCGGAAAAAGACGACGAAGGCCAGACCCTCGCATTGTCCCGCGAACGGGCAAGAGCCCGGCCAAAGACGGGGTTAGACAATGACTTCTGATGCACCGGGCGAATGCTTCGTCTACATCACCCTGCCCGGACAGACCGAGCCGGTAACGGCTGGCCGGTTCGCCCTCAGCACGGACCGCCGGGGCACGACCGAGGGACGGTTCGTCTATGGCCGGACCTACCTGGAGCGCCCGAACGCCGTTGCCCTCGATCCCGTCGAGCTGAAACTCTCGACGCGTGCCTATGCCACTGTTGCGCTCGGCGGCGTCTTCGGCGCACTGCGCGATGCGAGCCCGGACTATTGGGGACGCCGCGTCATTCAGCGTCATCTCGGCAAGGCGCAGCCCGGCGAGCTTGAATATCTCCTGTACTCGCCCGACGACCGCGCAGGTGCGCTTGGTTTCGGGCTGAATCAGATCCCGCCTGCCCCGAAGCGCAGCTTCAACCAGACCCTTGATCTGGCGAAGATGCAGGCCATCGCCGATGCCATCGTGGCGGACGAGGACGTGCCTGCCGAGGCCGCTCACGAACAGGTCGAGAACCTGATGCTCATCGGCACGTCGATGGGCGGCGCACGCCCGAAGGCAGTGGTCGAAGACGATACGGGCCTGTGGATCGCAAAGTTCAACCGACCCGATGATGCGTGGAACAGCGCGCGCGTCGAGCATGCGATGCTGGTCCTCGCGCGCGCCTGCGGGCTGAACACAGCGGAGAGCCGTGTGATCGAAGTTGCCGGACGCGATGTTGTTCTCGTCAAGCGGTTCGACCGCGAACGCACGGCGGACGGATACCGGCGCGCCAGGATGATTTCCGCGCTGACGCTGCTGCGCGCGGAAGACACCTATCAGTCGCGCGACAGGTGGTCCTATGTGCTGCTTGCAGAAGAGGTCCGGCGCGTCTGCGCCGACCCGGCTCAAAACGCCGCCGAGCTGTTCCGCCGCATGTGCTTCAACGCGCTGATCTCGAACATCGACGATCACCCGCGCAACCATGCCTTGCTCGCGAAGGAAACCGACTGGAACCTCTCACCGGCCTATGACCTGACTCCGGCGGTTCCGGTCAGCATGGACCGGCGCGACCTGGCCCTGGAGTGCGGCGATGCCGGTCGTTTCGCGAACGCCAGCAACCTGCTCTCGCAAAGCGCTCGCTTCCTGCTCGGACCCGACGAGGCCGCTACAACGGTCGATGCGATGGAAGCGCAGGTACGTGGCACGTGGTACGCCACGGCGCGCGCAGCAGGTGTATCGGAGCGGGACTGCGAGCGCATCGCAGCTGCCTTTGCCTACCCCGGCTTCCGGCAGCAACAAGAGGCCTAAGCAATGGAGTCGTTCGCGGGGTTCAGAAAATCCGGCACGTTCATAGTGCCGCCCGGTATCGAGGTTCAGGGCGACCTGATCCTCAAGGGTGGCAAGACGACGCTTGATCTCTTTTCCAAGGAGTTCTTCAACACCCACGCCATCGTTGACGGCTGCATCACGGGAGCGCTTCATGACCGCACAAAGGTGTCGCTGATCGACTGCATAACGACGCAGGGGCTCGGCAGCGGCAACAGGGGTGCGGAGAGCTATCACTTCGGCAGCGTGTTTCCGCACTTCGTCATCTTCGGCAACGAGCACATCACCTCGTCCGACCGAAAGATCACGCATGTGAGTTTTCAGGTCGACGCCGCCGCCACGCTGTTCTACGACTTTGACGCCTTTGGCAAGGTCATCGATGCGCGTCCACACATAGCGGGCCTCGTCCACACAAAACAAGAAGTCGGGCGCGACATACCCGTCGGCGACGACCCGATGATTTTCTACTTCGCTGGTAAGTATGAAATCTTCACGGCGGAGACGGTGCTCGGCACCGTTTCGGCATCACATCGACCGTCGTACACGATGCCCGGCCCCCATGGAATCAGCGTCAACAACAGGATCGATCTCGACATCGCATTCAAGGAAGGCGCAACCGTTCGAGAAGCCATCACCGCTGTGCACACGCTGCTCCGGTTTGTAGAGATCATCGCGGGTCGTCCGCAGACGGTCCTGAGACTCGCCTTCTTGCTTCCCGGGATCGAGGACAGACCAAAAATCCTGGACGTTTACTGGAGCATGTCTCCCACGCGCGAAGACGAAGAGGGCGATCGCAAGCCGCACCCCGGCGACCTTCCCATTCAAGCCGCTGAAACGCCAGAGACCTTCGCCGCAGTTCTGACGGCCTGGCTGGCGCGCGACCATGAGTGGCGAGACGCGAGACATCGCTTCTCAACGGCGTTCGCACATCAGCGCCGATTTACGATCGACAGGATCGTCGGCGCGGCGAACATGTTTGACATCTTGCCTTCGTCGGCCGTCCCGGCAGACGTACCGTTGCCGCGCGAGTTGGAGGCAGCAAAGAACACGAGCAAAGCGCTCTTCAAGGCCCTTCCAAAGACCATCGAGCGGGACAGCGTCCTCAATGCCTTGGGCAGGCTTGGTCAAGCCGCTCTGAAGCACAAAGTCCGCGCCCGCGCGAAGTTGATACTCGACCGTATCCCGTCGCGCTTCCCCGAACTGGAACTCGTGCTCGACCAAGCCATCGATTGCCGAAATTACTTCGTGCACGGATCAAAGCGGAAGATGGACTACAGCGCGGAATTCGATCAAGTGATCTTCTTCACGGGGGCGCTTGAGTTCGTGTTCGCAGCGTCTGACCTTGTCGAGTGTGGCTGGGACATCGAAGAATGGGCCAAACAGTCGAGCACGATGTCGCACCCGTTCGATCACTTCCGCCTCGACTACCAGTCGCGACTGACCGACCTGAAGCGCGCCCTGGTCGACGCCAAGGCCGCTGCTGCGCCAAGCGGCACAGCCTCCTAGTCCCTGCCTCGATTGCGCTCGGTCCCATCACCGCCCGGATCGCGGGAGGGTGACTCGTTCTCATACTTGGTGGAATTGCTGTCGCCGCGCGTATGGTCGGTCTCCGCACGCGATGCACAGCGGAACGCGTTCAAGACATCCGGGATGGCGGCAGTTTGTTCCTGGTCCTGCGCACGGACGAAGGTGGCAAGCAGGTCGGGACGCTCAAGCGCGGGCGACTGATCGTAGTCGTGCAACCCGGCTAGCGATGGCAAGCGGTCATCGCCATCACGGTCACGAACGCGCTGATCGCTCCGCTCGTCACGCATGAACGCGGCCTGCTCCCGCCGTTCGACTTTCTCCAGTGCCGCGAGCTTTCGTCCTGTGTCCTTCGCCTGGAGGCTGAGCCGCGTTACCAGGGCGCGCGCTGTCTCTCCTTGTCGCGTCTTGAGATCAGCGCGCTGCTCACGATAAATCTTCAGACGCTTCCCGTCGTCGTAGTGGTGAAGCGCCTTGCGGACCAGTTCAATTCCGCTCACTCGCCCAAGAAAGGCGGCAAGCCCCGTTGGGCGGTCGCGCTCCCGCGCCGCGCGAACGTCGCGGATCGCGCGCATGTGCCCAGCCCGCAGGTCGCGCCGCTCCGCACTGTGCTGATCAGCAAGTGACGCCCGAGCAACCTGATGCCGCAGAGCTTGTGCGTCACGATCACGCTCAATCGAGGACCTTCGCTCCGCCTGGCTGTGTTTGAGGTCGGCCAGTCGCGTCGCATACCGGTCTTCGTTGAGCGAGCGCTCAACAACCTTTCGACGCGCTGCGACCAGCTTTTCTGCCTGTTCGACAGTTGGCAGGGACTCGACCGGGAAGTCCTTCGCAAGAAACTTCCGAACGTCGTCGGTGCGGACCGACTTGTCATCGATCAGCTTTGGCAATGCATTGGTGTTGCCATACAGAGCTTGTAAGTGTTCGCGCTGCTATAGAGGGTATAGCCGTAGGTGAGTGCCAGCGTGTCGGGAGTCGTGACGCCGGTGAGCATACCCGTCGAGGATGAATAACTAAGGCTCAGAGACCGCCCGTACGAGTCAGTCACCTTGCTTACGCTGCCGCTGGCATAGCTCAAGGTCTGTGTGTATCCGTTGCGGAGCGCAATACTGCTCAGCAATCCCTTTCCGGCGGACGTGAAGTAGGTTTCTACTGTGTCATTTGGGTCGGTCAGCAGCCAGTTACTGCCGGAGCTGGATAACTTCAGATCGATGTCGGTATCAGTGCTCCAGATGCCTGAGCTGGAGCTAAAACTAACCACCTGTCCATCCATCCGCTCTACATTAATGTAGTTAGCGGAGACAAAATGCAGATAGCGGTCGTAATTCGAGCGCCAGTTTTGCCCCATCGTAATAGCATAGGTATCTGGGTTTGAAAAACTGTTGTAGTAGCGCGTGAGAGCCAGCTTGTTCTGCCCGACAGTTTCATAGTCTGTATAGTGGTCATACATATTCCCCGTGCCGAGGCTGATAGGAGATGCGCAACCGACACCACCAGGAGATGCCGTAGGACTGTCACACGCCCCCAGTGTCTTCCCGTTTGTCCAGAAACCCTTTGGATTTGGTGTAGTTACTATAGCCGCAGCCAGTGTGGTTCCGGACTGGGTATGGGCACCCGTGTCATAACCGGAAGTGGTTAAGGTCGTGATAATATTAACATTGTCTGCAGGGCCCGTTCTTGTATATGCATTGAAATTCCAAGAACCAAGCTGGCCGTTGGAAAAATCGAAATATACGACCGAATCGAGCTGTGACAAATCGCTCAAACTGCCAATGCCGCTCGCTGATATCGTATATCCGGCGACATTGGTCAGATCGGCCCGCCCTGAGAACGAAGATGATATCCCGCTAAATGAAACCGTTCCAGTGATAGAGCCACCTACGCAAGGCGTTGAAGCGCCGTAAATAAGCTGGCATTCTGCTGTATCGAATGCCGGACCCTGATAATAATATGTTTGAGCGAATGACCAAGATGCGGTCAAGGCTGTTAAGCTAAAAAATAAAGCCAGAACCGCAAATGAGCGGAAGACGCTACCTGCCTTCATAAAAAATATCCCCGTTTCAAAGCCCTGCTAAATATTTCTTCAACAACTACCGAGAAGAAATCAAACAAGCAATCCGGGACAGGCACGTTCTACACAGGAATTGCAACTTGCATTTGCAGTCGCATTTCCAGATTCGCGGGGCGAGGCTTGGCTTTTGAGATAGCCGCAGCGGGCCCCCCACTGCGGCAACAACTACGTCGCTACAAGCGCGTTAAGCCGCTTCGCCCATGCCGAGAGCGCCCGGGCCTGCTCCGGCAAATAGTCATAGTGGTCGTAGGTCCGCCATGTCCCGGGGAGACGGTGGCCGAGCATGATTTCGGCGATGTGCGGTTCGGTCAGCGTCGAAAAATTCGTCCGCGCCGTCTTGCGCAGGTCGTGGGCGGACCAGTGCTCCATCTCGTATTTCTCGTGCCGCCGCAGCCACTGCATGATGTTGTAGGGAAGGGCGAGCGGTGCACTCGTCCCCATCGGCTCTAGACTTCCGGTGTTCGTGAAGACGTAGTTGCCGCTCCCACTGAGGGCAATCACCTCGCGGAGCAGCACTTCAGTCTCGGGAATGATCGGACGGACCAGCGGCTGGCCGGTCGTCTTTCCGATCTTGTGGTTCGCAGCCGGGATCGTCCAAACCTTCTTGTCGAAATCGAAATGCGCCTTCTCGCTCTGACGAAGCTCGCCGTTGCGGCAGCCGTACATCAGGCAGAGCTTTAAGAAGAGCTTGTTTTTCGCGGCCATGCGCGAGAGCTCGATGGCCCGCCAGACGCGCACGATCTCATCGGGAGAAAGGGAGCGCGATCCGGCGACCTTCTTGACCTGAAGATCGTTCCGGGCGCTGATGTCTGAGAGCGGGTTGGCCGCCAGCAGGCGGCGCTTGACCGCCCATTTGTACATCTGCTTGGCGTTGATCAGGATGCGCTCGGTGATGCCGGGCCTGATCCCGGCATGCTCTTCGAGCAGATCGAGCCACTCATGCAGCGTCACCTTCTCGGCAGGAAGCTTACCGAGGCGCGGGAAGACGTGAATCTCGAAAGACCGCAGGATGTCGTGGTGGCCTTCCTTGTTCTTGACGCAATAGGCCTCGTGCCAAAGCCGGAAGAGTGACTCGATTGAGTCCGCCGCGAGGATGGCCTGCTTCTCCAGCAGGCGGACGATCTTGGGATCGTGCCCCTGCTCCAGTTGCGCCCGCAGTCGCTGTGCCTCCGACCGCGCCTCCTTCAGCAGCAGGAGCGGATAGGTTCCGAGATCGAGACGTTTCGCGCCGCCGTCGTAGCGGTAGCGAAGCTGGAAGGTGATCTTGCCGTTCGGCGAGACGCGAACGCCGAGCCCGTCGCGGTCACTGCGGACTTCGAGCGCAGCGCGTTCCCTGCCATCGTTGGCCTTGAGCCATGTGTCTGTAAGAGCCAAGCCTGCCCCCATGTGTACATGGCGCGAAGGAGGCTTCCGGAGAGCGTTTTATGTACACAGCTATGTACACACGTCCCCGGTCTTGGCCTGTCCCGCCATGACGGAACTTGACCATGGCTTACCCGCCGCCGTCCTCGCGCAAACCTCGATAGGGCACAAGTCGTGGCGCGACCTGACCCCGCCTGACTCAGAGGCTTTGCTTGGGGTGGCTGATGATGGCGAAGGTGCGGCGGCGACGGACTTGCGCGGTCTGCGCGGAGATGGGTTCGGACATGCCGCAATTATCGACTGCGCTGCAGCAGCAGGTCGGCGATCACCGGCCGGTGCTCCGATGCCTGCCAGCCGCCGGGGAACACACCCGCCACGCCGATCTCGGGGCTGACGAGGATGTGGTCGATGCGCAGGAACGAGATGCCGAGCCTGAGTGCGTGGCCGTGGGTGTAGCCGTAGCCGCGGCCGGCGCTGGAGAACGCGTCGCGCAAGCCCTGCGCGAGCAAGGTCCGGATCACCGGCGACGCCTCGGAGGCATTCAGGTCGCCGGCCAGGATCAGCTGCCGCGTGCGCGTGGCCACGTCGCCGGCCAGCCTGCGCGCCTGCGTCAGGCGGTCGGCGAAGTTCTGCTGCCAGTCGTCGATGCCTTCGACCGGCTCGTGGCGCGTCGCGTTCAGGCCGCGGCGCGGCGACAGCAGGTGCGCGGTCAGCAGATCCACATCGATGCCGCGGGCGGTGACGACGCAGCGCACGTAGTCGAATGGGTGGCCGCGAAACGCGAGGTCGCCGGGGTGGCAATCGCGCAGCGGGAAGCGGCTCGCAACGATGTACTGGCCGTGCGCATAGACATGGCGCCCGTTGAACAAGCCGGCGACCAACTCGGGCTCGCGTTGCCGGCGCTGCATCAGCTCGCCGGCGTCCTGCATCACGAGGATGTCGGGGTCGTGCTGCGCCACCTCTCGGTCGAGCAGATCGAAGCCGTCAGCGCGGTGCTCGGCTTGGTAGGCCTTGATGTTGTATGTCATCAGGCGCAGCGGCTCGCTGCCCGTGTCGGGCTGACCCCAGACCCAGCCCATGATCACGGTCGCGACCAGCAGCACGCCGAAGGCCGCGGCGATGCGCCAGCCGCGCGACAGCACAAACGACAACACGAATGCGGCAAGCGCGGGCAGCAGATAGGCCGGGTAGGGCACGTACTGAAGCAGCTCCAGCCACCAGGTGCTCATCGCCTCGACCGAATAGGCGATGGCGTGCAGAACAGCCAGCAGCAGCGTGCCGAGCACCGCCAGCCGCGCGATCCACTGGAGCGCGCCGCGCCAGCGCGGCGGGCGTGTCGCGGCGGCGGGCCTCAAGCGGCGGCGTCTGGCAGAAAGGGCCGCACGACGGCGAGCAGCCGCTCGACGTAGGCGTTCTTCTCGCCCACCGGCGCCGCGTAGTGCAGCGCCTGGGCGGCCGCGTCGATGCCGGCGCCGCGCGCCATCATCCATGCAGCGAGGTACTGGGCCGAGAGGCAGCCGCCCGCGGTGGCGATCGGGCCGCGCGCGTGAAACGGCGCATCCTCGACGCGCACACCCGCCTCGACCAGCCACGGCTTGGTGGTGAGGTCGGTACAGGCCGGCATGTCGGCGAGCAGCCCGAGGCGCGCGAGCAGCAGCGCGCCCGAGCACTGCGCGCCGATCAGCTGGCGCAGCGGGTCGAGCTGCAGCCGGTCGAGCAGCGCGCTGTTTTGCGCGATCGCACGCGTGTAGATGCCGCTGCCGAAGATCACGGCATCGGCGTCGTTCGCGAACTCGAGTGGCTGCTGGGCCTGCACTGTCACGCCGTTCATCGACGTGATGAGCGTGCTCGGGCTGGTGATCTCGGCCTTCCAGCCCAGGTTGCCGAGCCGGTTCAGCAGGCCGAGGGCAATGAACGAGTCGAGTTCGTTGAAGCCGTCGAAGGTGAGGATGGCAATGCGCACCCCGCGACTGTATCGAAGCCGCGGGGGCACGGCACCTCAGGTCACACTTTCACACCACGTTCCCGCAGCGCCGCGCGCACGCTCGCTCCGTAGGCCGGGTCGGCCTTGTCGAAGTGCCCGAGCTGGCGCTGCACGATCTCGTCGCTGACCTGGCTCAGCGGGCCGGCGAGGTTCTCGCACAGCTTGCGCCGCTCGACCGCCGACAGCAGCCGGAACAGGTTGCCGGCCTGCGTGAAGTCGTCTTCGTGGCCGCGCCCATCGAAGCGCCCGGCGGCACCGTTCAGCGCCCAGCCCGGGTCGCCGTGGCCGAAGCCTTGCGGCGCGCTGCCTGCCGCTTCAACAGTTGCGTAGTTCGGCGCCGAGCCGCCATTGCTGATGGCCATGGCTCCGTCGCGCTGCTGGTTGTGGAACGGGCAGCGCGGCGCATTCACCGGCAAGTGCTGGTGGTTCGTGCCGACGCGGTAGAGCTGCGCGTCGTGGTAGCCGAACAAGCGTCCCTGCAGCATCTTGTCGGGCGAGTAGCCCATGCCCGGCACGGTGTTGGCCGGCGAGAACGCGGCCTGCTCGACCTCGGCGTGGTAGTTCGCCGGGTTGCGGTTCAGCTCGAGGACGCCAACCGGAATGCGCGGGAAGTCCGCGTGCGGCCAGACCTTGGTCAGGTCGAACGGATTCCAGCCGGTGCGCTGTTCCCACGCCGCGAGTTCGGCCTCGGTCGCGATCTGAAGGCGCACTTCCCAGCGCGGAAAGTCGCCGCTCGCAATCGCGTTGAACAAGTCGCGCTGCGCGTAGTCCGGGTCTTCGCCGGCGAGTCGCACCGCGTCGGCCGCCTCGAGGTTCTTGATGCCTTGCAAGGTGTACAGGTGCCACTTCACGAACACGCGCTCGCCGGCCGCGTTGATCAGGCTGTAGGTGTGGCTGCCGAAGCCGTGCATGTGGCGATAGCCGTCCGGCGTGCCGCGGCTGCTGAACAGCATCGTGACCTGGTGCAGCGACTCTGGTGCCTTGCTCCAGAAGTCGAACATCATCGTCGGCGACTTCAGGTTGGTCTGCGGGTCGCGCTTCTGCGTGTGCACGAAGTCCGGGAACTTGATCGGGTCCTTGATGAAGAACATCGGCGTGTTGTTGCCGACCAGGTCCCAGTTGCCGTCCTCGGTGTAGAAGCGCATCGCGAAGCCGCGCGGGTCGCGTTCGGTGTCGGCGCTGCCCCGCTCGCCGCCGACGGTCGAGAAACGCACGAAGGTCTCGGTGGTCCTGCCGACCTCGGCGAACAGCCTGGCCTGGGTGTATTTCGTGATGTCGTGCGTGACGGTGAACGTGCCGTAGGCGCCCGAGCCCTTGGCGTGCACGACGCGCTCCGGGATGCGCTCGCGGTTGAAGTGCTGGAGCTTCTCGATCAAATGGAAGTCCTGCAGCAGCAGCGGGCCGCGCGGGCCGGCGCTGAGCGAGTTCTGGTTGTCGGCCACGGGGATGCCGGAGGCGGTGGTCAGTGGTTGGGGCGTCTGCGACATTGGGATCTCCTGGAGGGGTGGGCGATGAAAGGCAGTCTACGAAAACACAATAGCCGACTCCAATTGATGCCTCCTATTCGATAGATAGGTGCAATCCCTCCGCATCAGCCCGGCCCGTCGACCCGCGACGACGGGCGGCCCAGTAACGCACGCCGGCGCGGGGTCTTTCGGAGCTGTTAGGATGCGCCGCTCCTAGGGTTAACCCTTAATTGGCCGGCGGCGACGCGGGCCGCTCCGAGGCCCACACCCATGCCAGCATCTGTGTCCCGCTCAGCTCGAACCCAACAACCGCAGAACACGACCACGAACCGCCTTCCTCCGATCCTCGCGTCCGCATGGCAACGCAGAAACCTCGCGTCCCGCGCCACCTTGAACCTCGCGCTTCAGGGTGGCGGCGCACATGGTGCGTTCACCTGGGGCGTGCTTGACGCTTTGCTCGAAGACGACCGGCTTCAGTTCGAGGGCTTGAGCGGCAGCAGCGCCGGCGCGTTGAACGCCGTCCTGTTCGCCGAGGGCTGGCGCCGCAATGGCCGCGACGGCGCACGCCGCGCGCTCGGCGACTTCTGGTCCGCACTGGGGCAGCAAGTGCCGTTCGAATTTCTCGTCAAGGGCCAGGGCGAGAACATCGGCTTGTCGGCGGCCAGCAAGATGATGTTGAAGTGGGCGGGCCTGTTTTCGCCGACGCAGCTCAACCCGCTCGGCCACAGCGCACTGCGCGATCTGTTGATGCAGCAGATCGACTTCGCGCGGCTGCGCAAGAACAGCCCGTTCAAGCTCTTCGTCGGCGCGACCCAGGCGAACACCGGCAAGCTGCGCGTGTTCCGCGAGACCGAGCTCAGCATCGATGTCTTGCTGGCATCGACCTGTCTGCCGCGCCTGCACCACGCCGTGACGATCGACGGCGAGCCCTACTGGGACGGCGCCTACTCTGCCAACCCTGCTGTCTACCCGCTGTTCTACGAATGCCGCTCGCGCGACGTGATGCTGGTGCTGCTGAGCCCGCTGCGGCACGAGACCGCGCCGCACAGCGCCGACGAGATCGAGGCGCGCACGCTCGAACTGGCGTTCAGCGCCAACCTGATGCGCGAGATGCGCACCTTCCAGCAGGCCACCGCGTTCGCACGCTCGACCTGGCTGCCCGCCGGCAACCTGGAGCGGCGCCTGCGCGAGATGCGCTTCCACATGATCGATTCGCAGGACCTGGCGAGCATGCAGCGCACCGAGACCAAGCTGATCGCGCACACGCCCTTCCTTGAACTGCTGCACGCCCAGGGCCGCGAGCGCGCCACTGCGTGGTTGGGCGAACACGCGAGCGCGGTGGGGCGACGCGCCACCGTCGACATGAACAGCTGCTTCGGCTGAACCGCCGCCGGCTCACGACAAGCGCTTGACTCCCGGCAGCTCGCAGGCATAGATCGCATTGCGCAGCGCCGCGATCGCCTCGTAGCGCGTGAACGTGCGCCGCCACACCAGCACGACGCGGCGCGTCGGCACGGGCTTGGTGAACGGGATGTACTTGATGTGCGGCTGCGCGTCGTTCGGCACGCTCAAGCAAGGCACCACCGTCACGCCCATGCCCGACGCCACCATGTACTTGATGGTCTCGAGCGACGAGCCCTCGAAGCTCTTGCGGATGCCCTCGGCATCGGCGCTCGCGAAGCGCGCGTACTCGGGGCAGACCTCGAGCACGTGGTCGCGAAAGCAGTGGCCGGTGCCGAGCAGCAGCATGGTCTCGTTCTTCAGCTCCTCGGTGCTGATGCTCCGGCGCTTGGCCAGCGGGTGCAGCTTGGGCACCGCGGCCATGAAGGGCTCGTCGTAGAGCGGTGCGACCGCGAGGCCGGTGTCGGGGAACGGCTCGGCCATGATCGCGCAATCGAGCTCGCCGGTGCGCAGCATCTCGAGCAGCTTGGCGGTGAAGTTCTCCTGCAGCATCAGCGGCATCTGCGGCACATGCTCGATCGCCTGCCTGACGAGATCGGGCAGCAGGTACGGGCCGATGGTGTAGATCACACCCAGGCGCAGCGGGCCCGAGACCGGGTCCTTGCCGCGCTTGGCGATCTCTTTGATCGCGGCCGCCTGCTCGAGCACCATTTGGGCCTGGCGCACGATCTCGTCGCCGAGCGGCGTGACGCTGATCTCGTTCGCACCGCGCTCGAAGATCTTCACGTCGAGCTCTTCCTCGAGCTTCTTGATCGACACGCTCAGCGTCGGCTGCGACACGAAGCAGGCTTCGGCAGCGCGGCCGAAGTGACGCTCACGAGCGACGGCGACGATGTAGCGGAGTTCGGTGAGCGTCATGGCGCCAGAGGATAGCGCGCCGCGCTGCCGCCGGCATCGCGCGTCGATACCGGGGCATGCGGGGCTTGATCGGCCACGGCCGCGCAGCGATGCTGCGCCCGCGGCATGTGCCGCGCATCGAAAGAGTCTGCATGATGAACAAGTCGCTGCTGATCGTCGGCGCACTCGCCTGCGCCAGCCTGACCGCCTGCTATGTGGTGCCGATCGATCCGCGCACCGGGCAGGCGTACCCCACGCCCATCGCGCGCGATTCGCAGGGCGCGCTCACCGTGGTCACGGCGCCGCCGGCCGCCGCGCCGCCTCAACCGACGACCCTGAGCGTGCGCCTCTATCCGGTGAACGCGCAGGCCAACAAGGGCGGGCTGATCAATGCGATCGTGGTCGACAACAACGCCGGCCACGGCACGTTCAGCGTGCCCTACCTCGGCGACACGCTGACAGGCGAATCGACGCTCGTCGATTCGAACTACGCGTCGTTCGGCCGCATCCACAACGAGGTGCTCGGCTATACGCAGCGCAGCTTCAGCGGCCGCCGCGGCATCGCGAACGCGTTCGGCAGCAAGGGCGTGAACGCGCAATGCGAATACCTGATGACGGGCCCCGGTGCGGGGACGGGCGCGTGCCTGCTCTCCGATGGCGCCAAGTACCAGATGCACTTCGGCAGCTGAGCGTCAGGCATTCAGATAGTCGGACCGCCCGCCGAGCCAGCGCGTGACGTGATCGAGCGCGACCTGCGGGTAGCGTTCGAGCAACAAGGTCGCCGCGGCGCGGGCCTGGTGCACCAGCGCCTCGTCGAGCACGAGATCGGCAAAGCGCAGCAGCGGCGCGCCGGACTGGCGTGCACCGAGGAACTCGCCCGGCCCGCGGATCTCCAGGTCGCGGCGTGCGATCTCGAAGCCATCGGCGGTCTCGAGCATCGCCTTCAGGCGCGCCTTGCCGGTGTCCGACAGCGGCGTGCCGTACAGCAGCACGCACACGCTCGCGACCGCGCCGCGGCCGACGCGGCCGCGCAGCTGGTGCAGCTGCGACAGGCCGAAGCGCTCGGCATGCTCGATCACCATCAGCGACGCATTCGGCACATCGACGCCGACCTCGATCACCGTGGTGGCAACGAGCACGCTCATGCGCCCCGCCGTGAACTCTGCCATCACTGCGGCCTTGTCCGCGGCCTTCATGCGGCCGTGCAGCAGGCCGACCGCATGCTCGGGCAGCGCCGCGCTCAGGTGCTCGTGCGTCGCGGTCGCATTCTGCAGATCGAGCGTCTCCGATTCCTCGACCAGCGGGCAGACCCAGTAGACCTGCTGGCCTTGCGCGACCGCGTCGCGGATGCGCGCGATCACGGCCTCGCGCTTGCCATCCGAAAACAGCTTGGTGACGACCGGCGTGCGCCCCGGTGGCAGCTCGTCGATCGTGCTCACGTCGAGGTCGGCGAACAGCGTCATCGCCAGCGTGCGCGGGATCGGCGTCGCGCTCATCATCAGCGTGTGCGGCTCGATCGCGGCGCGCGCCAGCTTCTCTCGCAGCGCGAGGCGCTGCTGCACGCCGAAGCGGTGCTGCTCGTCGATGATCGCCAGGCCGAGCTTCGCGAACTGCACCTGGTCCTGGATCACCGCGTGCGTGCCGACCACCAGCATCGCCTCGCCCGACGCGACCTGCGCGAGCATCTTCTCGCGCGCCTTGCCCTTGCGGCTGCCGGTGAGCCAGGCCACCGTCAGCCCGAGCGGCGCGAGCCAGCCGACGAGCTTGCGCAGATGCTGCTCGGCCAGGATCTCGGTCGGCGCCATCAGCGCGCATTGCCAGCCGGCGTGGATCGCGACCGTGGCCGCGAGCGCGGCGACCACCGTCTTGCCCGAGCCCACGTCGCCTTGCAGCAGGCGGTGCATCGGCACCTCGCGCTGCAGGTCGCACGCGATCTCTTCGACGACGCGCCGCTGCGCCTCGGTCAGCGCGAATGGCAGCGCGGCGAGCAGCTGCTCCTGCAAGCCGCCGGAGACCAGCGCAAAGCGCGGTGCGCGCTGCAGTTCGCGCTCGCGCTTGGCCTGCAATTGCGAGAGCTGCTGCGCCAGCAGCTCCTCGAACTTGAGCCGCTGCCACGCGGGGTGGCTGCGGTCCTCGATCGCGGCAAGGCTCGCGTCGGCAGGCGGGTGGTGCAAGAAATTCAGTGCGTCGCGCAAGCTCGTCATGCCGGCGGGCACCGCCTGCGGCGGCAACAGCTCGGACAGATCGGCGCGCGCCAGCCCGGCGGCCACGGCCTTGCGCAAATAGGCCTGCGGCAGCTGCGCGCTGGTCGGGTAGACGGGTGTCAGCGCGGTCGGCAATGGCGCGCCCTCGTCGACCGCACGAAAGCTCGGGTGCACCATCTCGAGCCCGAAGAACCCACCGCGCGCCTCGCCGCGCACGCGCACGCGCTGGCCCACTGCGAGCGCCTTCTGGTGCGACGGGTAGAAGTGCAGAAAGCGCAGCACCAGATCGTCGCGCCCATCGTGCACGCGCACGACGAGCTGGCGCCGGCCGCGGATCTGCACTTCGGAATCGGTCACGACGCCCTCGACCTGCGCGACGCTGCCGTCGCGCAGCGCGTCGATCGCGACGAGGCGCGTCTCGTCCTCGTAGCGCATCGGCAGGTGCAGCGCGAGGTCGATGGGGCGCCGCAGGCCGAGCTTCTCGAGGGCGCGCTGCGGGCCGGACTTCGGCGGCGCGGGGCTGGTGCGGTGATCCGGTTCGGCCATGCGCGGATTCTCGTCGCAACCTGCGTGACTTCCGACCGCCGACGCGGTGCTGATGCCACCACGCGGTGCTCATTGGCGTGTACTGTCTGGGTCGTGGTCGCGGCATCGAGGCGGCCCGACTCCCACCATCATCGACGCCATCACCACCGAGCCATGAAACTGTTGCTGCGACTGACCGCCTGCGCCTTCACGATTCTTCTCGTCAGCTCGGTCGCCGCGCTGGCCTGGGACCGCAGCGACTCGGCGGCACCATCGGTGCAGACACCCGAGCGCTGACCGCGCGCCGAGCGCGGCATGGAACAATGCGGCCCCTCGACAGGCCGGTACAGCCTTCCATGCCCCATGCACCCGCTCACTCCTTCACGACCAGCGACTTCGACTTCGCGCTGCCGCCCGAACTGGTCGCCCAGCACCCGGCCGCCGAGCGCAGTGCCTCGCGGCTGCTCGACGGCCGTGGCGACGAACCGGCGGACCGCGTATTCCGCGATCTGCCCGCGCTGCTGACCCCCGGCGACCTGCTGGTCTTCAACGACACGCGCGTCATCAAGGCGCGGCTGCTCGGCGTGAAGGCCACCGGTGGCAGCGTCGAGGCGCTGGTCGAACGCGTGCTGCCCAACCATGAAGTGTTGGCCCACCTGCGCGCGAGCAAGTCACCGAAGCCGGGCAGTCGGGTGCGCTTTGCCGATGCCTTCAACGCTGAGGTGCTAGGCCGCGCCGGGCCTGAGGATTCGCTGTTCCATCTGCGCTTCCCGGCCAACCCGCTCGCGCTGCTCGAGCGCCATGGCCACGTGCCGCTGCCGCCCTACATCACGCATGCCGACACCGACGACGACGAGCGCCGCTACCAGACCGTGTTCGCGGCGCGGCCCGGCGCGGTCGCCGCGCCGACCGCGGCGTTGCACTTCGACGAGGCGCTGCTGGTCGCGTTGCGCGACCGCGGCATCGCGACTGCGAGCGTCACGCTGCATGTCGGCGCCGGCACCTTCCAGCCGGTGCGCAGCGAAAACCTCGCCGAGCACCGCATGCACAGCGAATGGTTCGACGTGCCCGAGGACACCGTGCAGGCGATCGCCCGCACGCGCGCGAGCGGCGGGCGCGTCGTCGCGGTCGGCACGACGACCTTGCGCGCGCTCGAGTCGGCCGCGCTCGGCGGCACGCTGCAAAGCGGCAGCCGCGACACCGACATCTTCATCACGCCCGGCTTCGCCTTCCGCGTCGTCGACGTGCTGGTCACGAACTTCCACCTGCCCAAGAGCACGCTGATGATGCTGGTCAGCGCCTTCGCCGGCTTCGATCGGATCAAGTCGCTGTACGCGCACGCGATCGAGCAGCGCTACCGCTTCTTCAGTTATGGCGACGCGATGTTGATCGAACGGAAAGCGCCGCGGCGTCGTCTGCCAGCTGAACGCCCTGACGCGACCAGCGCAGAAGCAGTTCATATCTCGGTGCAGCAGCCCTGACTCGCTGAGGGCGCTTGAGACCAGCGGCGACCTTGAGCCGCCGCGCCTGTTTGGCCCTCTAAGATCATCGCCATGAACGATCCCCGCAGGACCGCCCTCGCGCCGGCAGCATCCACCGATCTGCCCTCGCGCGTGCTCGCCGAACAGCTCCTGCTGACCAGCCGGCAAGCGGCACGCTTCCCGCTGCCGGTGACGGTGGTCGATGCCTTCATCGCGTGGCTGTTCTGGCGCGAGGGCCTGGCCACGGTGGCCATCGTGTGGTTCGTGCTGCGCCAGCTCCTGCAACTGGTGACGACCTGGAAGATGCGGGCGTTGCAGCGGCGCCTCGACACCGGCTCGCTCGCACCGGAGACCCTGGTACGCGAGCAGAAACTCGTCGTGCTGCTGTTCGGCCTGATGGGCGTGTCGCGCGCGTTGCTCGTGCCGCTGCTCTTCATGCGGCCGCACGGCGAAACGCACTACATCTTCACGATCGTGTGCATGGGACTGGCCGCGGCCGGTGTCGGCAATGTCGGGGGCCAGCTGCGCGTCTACCTCGCGTTCGCGTTGCCGCTGGGGCTGACGCTGTCGCTGTGCTGGCTGCTGCAAGGCAGCGCTGCGGCCGTCATGGTGGGCGTGCTGCTGCCATCGGTGTTCGGCTTTCTGACGATGTTCGTGCGCGAGCAGGAGCGTTCGCTGCAGCGCATCTTCCGGCTCGTCGAAGATGGTGAACGGCTGGCCGCCAGCCTGCAGCGTGAACACGACCGCGCGCAGGCGGCCCTGGCGGCGAAGACGCACTTCCTGGCGTCGGCCAGCCACGACCTGCGCCAGCCGGTGACGACCATCGGTCTGCTCATCGGGCTGGTCGCCGAAGAGGTGAAGGAGGAGCGGCTGACGGCGATGCTGGCCCGCGTGACCGAGTCCGTCGGCGCGCTCGAGAGCCTGCTGCGCGGCCTGCTCGATCTGTCGCGCCTGGACTCGGGCACAGTCACGCCCGCGATCCAGGCAGTGACCCTGGGCGGCCTGTATGCCGCCGTCGGCCTGCACGCGCGGCCCGTCGCCGACGCCAGGGGGCTGCGCCTGCGCTTTCGCGGTGCGGCGCTCGGCGTCCGCTCGGACCCGGTGCTGCTGCAGCAGATGCTGCTCAACCTGGTCGACAACGCGCTGCGCTACACCGATCGCGGCGGCGTGCTGGTGAGCGCACGGCAGCGCCGCGATGGTCGTGTGCTGCTGCAGGTCTGGGATACCGGCTGCGGCATCGCGCCGCAAGATCAGCCGCGGGTGTTCGAGGAATTCGTGCAGCTGGCCAACAGCGAACGCGACCGCCGCAAGGGCCTCGGGCTGGGCCTGGCGATCGTCAAGCGCAGTGCGGCATTGCTCGAACACCGGCTGCAGCTGCATTCGCGACCGGGCCGCGGCAGCTGCTTCTCGATCGAACTGCCATTCGAAGCGACGAACGCCTCTGCCGCCGTCACCCTCGTGTCGCCCCCCGAGCCCCGCTCGCTCGGCGGCACCGTGTTGTGGCTGCTGGAGGACGAGCCGTCGGTGCGCGACGCGTTGAGCGCTCGGCTGACGGCGTGGGGCGCGCACGTCGAGACTTTCGGCCGGCTCGCTGAACTCGAGGCCGGCATCGCGCGCGGGCTCGCCGCGCCGCACGCGCTGCTGACGGACCATCGTCTGCCCGACGGCAACGGCCTGCAGGCCATCGACAGCGTTCGCGCTCGCCACGGCCCGATCCCCGCGCTGGTGCTGACCGGCGACACCGGGCCGCACGAACTGGCGCAGTTTCGAGCGCGCGGCGTGCCGGTGCTGCACAAGCCGTTCCACCACAGCGATCTTCGGGCGCTCGTCGCCGCATGGGCACTGATTCCGGCGCCCTCACCTCATGCGGACCCGGCGTTCGACGCCGGCTGAGCGGTGTGCGGCCGCTGCGACAATCGCGCCCATGCTCAAGTTCGACCTCCTCAAGACCGACGGCCAGGCCCGCCGCGGCCGCCTCACGCTCAACCACGGCGTCGTCGAGACGCCGGTGTTCATGCCGGTCGGCACCTACGGCACCGTCAAGGGCGTGATGCCCGCATCGCTCGAGGCGATGGGCGCGCAGATCATCCTCGGCAACACCTTCCACCTGTGGCTGCGGCCGGGGCTGGAGGTGCTGGCGCAGTTCGGCGGCCTGCATCGCTTCGAGGCGTGGACGAAGCCCATCCTGACCGACAGCGGCGGCTTTCAGGTCTGGTCGCTGGGCGAGACGCGCAAGATCAGCGAAGAGGGCGTGAAGTTCGCGTCGCCGGTCAATGGCGACAAGCTGTTTCTAACGCCCGAAGTCAGCATGCAGGTCCAGCGCGTGCTCAACAGCGACATCGTGATGCAGTTCGACGAGTGCACGCCGTACGAGACCAAGGGCCACGTCACGACCGAGCGCGAGGCGCGCGTCTCGATGGAGCTGAGCCTGCGCTGGGCGCAGCGTTGCCTGGACGAGCACGCGCGGCTCGAGAACCCGAACGCGCTGTTCGGCATCGTGCAGGGCGGCATGTTCGAGAACCTGCGCGAGGAGTCGCTCAGCCAGCTCATCGAGCTCGCACTGCCCGGCTACGCGATCGGCGGCGTCAGCGTCGGCGAGCCGAAGGAGATGATGCAGCGCATCGTCGCGCACACGCCGCACCGGCTACCGCAGCACAAGCCGCGCTACCTGATGGGCGTGGGCACGCCCGAGGACCTGGTCGAAGGCGTGGCGGCCGGCGTCGACATGTTCGACTGCGTGATGCCGACGCGCAATGCACGCAACGGCCATCTGTTCACGCGCTTCGGCGACCTGAAGATCCGCAACGCGCGCCACAAGACCGACGAGCGTCCGCTCGATTCGACCTGCAGCTGCCATACCTGCGCCAACTTCTCGCGCGCCTACCTGCACCACCTGGATCGCTGCGGCGAGATGCTCGGGCCGATGCTCGCGAGCATCCACAACCTGCACTACTACGTGAACCTGATGCGCGAAGTGCGCGAGGCGCTCGATGCGGGCACGTTCGCGGCCTTCATCGCCCGCTTCAAGGACGACCGCGCGCGCGGGATCGACTAGCGCCTGTCAACGCGATGAAGCCGTTCGGCCTGCCACCGCCCGCTCGCCAGGTGCTGCGCCACCCGACCGCGTTCGCGTGGCGCACGCTGAAGGGCTTCCGCGCCAACCAGGGCCTGCTGCTCGCCGGTGCGGTCGCCTACTACGCGCTGCTGTCCATCGTGCCGCTGCTGATCCTGATCGTGATCGCGCTGTCGCACGTGATCGACCAGCGCGAGCTGCTGCAGACCTTGCAGCGCTACCTCGAGTGGCTGGTGCCGGGGCAGTCGGCCGCGGTCGTGCGCGAGCTCGCGAACTTTCTCGACCACCGCGACCTGATGGGCGGCGTGCTGCTGGTCACGATGCTGTTCTTCAGCTCGCTTGCGTTCACCGTGCTCGAGAGCGCGATGAGCGTGATCTTCGTGCACCGCGCCGCGGTGCGACGGCGCCACTTCCTGGTCTCGGCGATCCTGCCCTACCTCTACATCCTGTCGCTGGGTATCGGCATGCTGCTCGTCACGCTGGTCGCCGGCAGCCTGCAGGCGATTGGCCAGGAGCACGTGGAGCTGCTCGGCCGCAGTTGGTCGCTCAGCGGCGTGTCAGGCGCGCTGTTGTACCTGTTGGGGCTGGCCGGCGAGATCCTGGTGCTGACCTCGGTCTACCTGGTGATGCCGATCGGCCGGCTGCGGCTCGGCCATGCACTGATCGGCGGCGTGACGGCCGCGCTGCTGTGGGAGATCACGCGCCACGTGCTGGTCTGGTACTTCGCAACGCTGTCGCAGGTCAACGTGGTCTACGGCTCATTGACGACCGCGATCGTCGTGCTGCTCAGCCTGGAGATCGCGGCGACGCTGCTGCTGTTCGGCGCGCAGGTGATCGCCGAATACGAACAGCTCGGCCGCAGCGGCTGAGCTCACCAGAACGCCCACTGCTGCGTGCTCACTACCCACACGCCGAGCATGCCGTTCGTCACCGCATGCGCGATCACCGGCACCCAGAGCTTGCCGCTGCGCTTGTAGAGCCACGCATACGCCAGGCCCGCGATCACCGCGGCAAGCCACAGCGTGTGTGCGAGCGTGAAGACGAAGGTCGATAGCACGATGGCCTTCAGGCCGACCTGCTGCGGCACGACCGATTCGAACTGCGGGCTCTGCACCCAGCGCATCAGGAACGAGCGCCAGAACAGCTCTTCCATCACCGGCACCAGCAAAGTCGCGCCGACCCAGCGCAGCGCGATCAACGGCCACTCCCGCTGCCCGGCCGCGTCCGTCGGCACGAAGCCAGCGCTCGGCTCGCCGATGCGCATCCACGGTGCGTCCAGCGTGATCCACAAGCCGAACACGAGCACGCCGACGACCGCGGCGAGCACCCACTCGCTCGCGCTCGGCAGCGTTTGCCGCACCAGCTCGCCGTACTCGCGCCAGAACCACGCGAGCAGGCCGCCGACGATCACGACACTGGCACCGTAGATCCAGCGCGGGTCGATGACGCCAGCGCCGTCAGTCGGCAGCGCGCCACGCGCCGCCAGCAACAGCATGAACGCGGCGAATGGAGCGGTGCGCGCCACCGCGGCGCGGCTCAGCGCGAACGCCATGTCAAGAGGCGAGCAGCCCGGCGACGCGCTCGCGCAGCGAGGCCGGCGTCACGCCCGCCGGCGGCAGCGCATCGCCCGCGACCAAGCCGACGCGGCTGAACCAGCCGCGCCGGAATGGTTGGCTCATCGCACCGCCATCCTTGCGCGAGAAGAACGAGCCCCACAGGTTCTGCAATGCCAGCGGCACCACCGGCACCGGGTGGGTCTCGAGCAACTTCATCACGCCACCCTTGAACTCGGCAAGCTGGCCGTCGCGCGTGATCGCGCCCTCGGGGAAGATGCAGAGCAGGTCGCCCTCGGCAAGCACCTGGCGCGCCTTCACGAAGGCCTGCTCGTAGGCCGCGGGGTCTTCGCGCTGCGGCGCAATCGGGATCGCCTTGGCGAGCCTGAAGAACCAGCCGAGCACCGGCATCGCGAAGATCTTGTGGTCCATGATGAAGCGGATCGGCCGCGGGCTCGCGGCCATCAACAGCACCGGGTCGACGAAGCTGACGTGGTTGCACACCAGGATCGCCGCACCCTCGGTCGGGATGTGCTCATCGCCGCGCACCTTGAAGCGGTAGACGACGCGGGTGACGATGAACGCGACGAAGCGCAGGAAGTACTCGGGCACCAGCATGAAGATGTAGAACGCGACGACCGCGTTCAGCAAGCCAACGATCAGGAACACCTGCGGGATCGTGAAGTGCGCCGCCAACAGCGCGCCGACACCGATCGAGCTGACGATCATGAACAGCGCGTTCAGGATGTTGTTGGCCGCGATGATGCGCGCGCGGTGGCTGGGCTGCGAGCGCAGTTGGATCAGCGCGTACATCGGCACGCTGTACAGGCCCGCGAACAGCGACAGCAGCGCCAGGTCGGCCATCACACGCCAGTGCGGCGGCGCGGCCACGAACGCGCTCAGGCTCAGCCCGTCGGCCGGTGGCAGGCCGCGCGCCGCGAAGTACAGGTCGATCGCGAACACGCTCATGCCGATCGCACCGAGCGGCACGAGGCCGATCTCGACATGGCGCTTGCTGAGCATCTCGCACAGCAGCGAGCCGGTGCCGATGCCGATCGAGAACACCACCAGCAGCAGCGACGCGACCTGCTCGTTGCCGTGCAGCACGTCCTTCGCGAAGGCCGGGAACAGCGACAGGAACACCGCGCCGAAGAACCACATCCACGAGATGCCGAGCAGCGAGCGGAACACGACGATGTTCTCGCGCGCCAGCATCAGGTTGCGCCAGGTCTCGGTGATCGGGTTCCAGTTGATGCGCAGCGCCGGGTCGCTGCTGGGTGAGGCCGGCACCGCCTGCGCCGTGATGCGGCCGAGCAGCGAAACCGCGACGCAGGCGAAGGCGACGAAGTGCCGGCCGATCTCGGGGATCGCGACCAGCAGGCCGCCAGCGACCTGGCCGAGCAGGATCGCGACGAAGGTGCCCATCTCGACCATGCCGTTGCCGCCGGTCAGTTCGCGCTCGTTCAGGTGCTGCGGCAGGTAGGCGAACTTGACCGGGCCGAAGATCGTCGAGTGCAAGCCCATCAGCAGCACGCAGGCGAGCAGCACGATCACGTTGCCGGTCCAGAAGCCGAAGGCCGCGAGCGCCATGATCGCGATCTCGAGGTTCTTCACGAAACGGATTACGCGCGTCTTGTCGTACTTGTCGGTCGCCTGGCCGGCGGTGGCCGAGAACAGCAGGAACGGCAGGATGAACAGCGCGCCGATCACGAGGCCGGCCATGCTGGCCGGCAGCCAGCTCACCTGCAGCTGGTAGGTGATCATCACGGTGAACGCGAACTTGAACAGGTTGTCGTTGCCCGCCCCGAGAAACTGGGTCCAGAAGAAGGGCGCGAAACGCCGCTGCTTCAGCAGGGCGAACTGATTCGGGTGCGCGTGGTCGTTCTGGCTCATCTGTTGTTGTCTCCGTGTGCTCGTGTGGCGCAATCTAGCGGATCACCTGGACCGGCGCTCCCATGCCGGTGCGATTCAACCACGCGAACACCGAATCGACCGTGACGGTGTCGATGCGGTCCGTGAATCGCTTCTCGTTCGGGTGGTCGTCGAAGGCGATGTTGGCCGCCGTCACGCGCGCACCCAGGCGCTTCATCGGGCCGATGTGCAAGGTCGTCGGCGTGTAGCCCTGCAGCTTCAGCCAGGCTTGCGCGCTTTCTCTTGTGTAGAGCGGGCGTGACACGGCAGCGGGCTCCTGCGCCATCGCGAAGGTTTCGAGCGCCCACTGGTTCGACTGCTGGTAGGTCCGTGCCCACGGGTACGCGACCATGCTGTAGGCCGGCGTGTTGAGCTGCGCAAGGCGCGCGTTGTCGCGCAGCACCGGCAACAGCTTCGCCTGGATCTCTGGCGTCGGGATGACGACGGCGGCCTCGTACTCGTACAGGTCGTCGAGGAAGAACTCGCCCAGCCCCTGTCGGTACACCGCCGCATGCGCGGTGCCGCACTGATTCAGCTTGTGCACGACGCGCCACTTGCCGTTGTCGCGGTACGCGAGCCCGAAGTGCGAGTAGCGCACGCCGTACTCGCTGAGGTTCTGGCCGATGCGGGCGAGCGCGACGACCTGCGCGCCGCTCTGCTCGAGCGCGCTCGCCGTGTGCTCGGCAAGCTGCATCGAGCGCTGGATTGCGTCGGCCTGGGGCGGCTTGTTCTCGCAGCTGCGGCCGGCGTGGGCCGCGACTGTTGCCAACGCGAGCGCGGCAGCAATGAGCGTCGAACGCGCGGCGTTCATCGCGTCACGCGCTCGTTGTAGAGCAGCGCGGCGCCGATCTCGTTCGGGATGAACGCGATCGCCTCGCTCGCGGTCGACAGCACCCAGCCGGTGCTGACCGCGGTCACGACGACGACCGTGCCGGCCGCCACCGACAACCCGCGCGCGGCCTGCGCGCTGAGCTTCAGCGTGGCGCGCGCGCCGTCGGACGCGCGCTCCAGCACCCAGACCGCGCCGGTGGCCGAGGCCTCGACCGCGACGACCGTCAAGGTCGCACCGATGGACAGCAGCATCACCGGCGCCGCGACGGACACCGCGATCGGCAGCGCCGACAAGGCACTGGCTTCGGAAACCGCCGATTGGGCGTGGGCCGTCGCCAGCGTGGTGGCGAGCAGCGTGGCGAGAAGAGTCGTGCGAATCAGCTTCATGGGGTGAATGCTCCGTGGTTGGATGAGGGGCAGCGATCAGCTGGCGTTGCGCTCGGCGAGCAGCGCTTCATGCGCATCGCGCAGCGTCTTGGCCAGCGTGAACACGGTCGAGATCAGGAACAGCCAGCTCACGCCGAGGAAGGCCTTGTAGGTCGGGTTCACGTCCATGCGGTACAGGCCCCAGGCCGTGAGCGCCATCGCCAGCGCGAAGCCGCCCCATACGACCAGGCCCCACATCGGCGTGTCGGCGCGGCACGCCTCGTTGTCACGCACGTACTTGGCGAGCGCGAACGCGGTCGAGAGGCAGAACATGTAGCCCATCACCATGAACGCGCGGTCCAGGTCGGCCCCCGGCAGGTAGGCCAGGCCGGTCGCGCACAGCGTGACGGCGAGGCCGAACGAGACCCAGACCTGGAGCTTCCAGGCGGCCGTGTCTTTGCGGAGGGTGGGGTGCATGAGGCGGTCTCTCAAAGGTTTGTTGAACACGGCGTGATCTTCGGCGGCGCGCCGATCGGTATCAATCACCCGGAGGAGGGTTGCCGGCCGTCACGCCTTTGGTATCGTTTCAGGGTACTTTCTGACGGAGCATACGATGAGCACGACCCATGACCTCGTCGCCGCACTCAAGGCCGAGCTGAAAGCCGCCGGCATCACCTATGCCGACCTCGCCGAGCAGCTCGGCATGGCCGAGTCGAGCATCAAGCGCATCTTCGCGAAGGCCGACATGCCGCTCTCGCGCATCGACGAAGTGCTGCGCGTGCTGAAGATGGACTTTGCCGAACTCGCCCGCAAGATCGCCGACGCACAACCGCTGCGCCGCGAACTCACGCTCGAGCAGGAGACAGCCGTCGTCGCCGATCGCAAGCTGATGCTGCTGGCGATCTGCTGCGTGAGCCAGTGGACCTTCGAGCAGATGACCAGCACCTATGCGATCACCGACGCCGAATGCGTGCGTTATCTGCTGCAGCTCGACAAGCTCGGCTTCATCGAGCTGCGGCCGCTCAACCGCTACCGGCTCAAGGTCGCGAAAGGCTTTCGCTGGCGGCCGCACGGGCCGGTGATGGGGTACTTCCGCAAGCATGTCGCCGATGACTACTACAGCGGCGGCTTCGACGGCGAAGGCGAGACGCTGATGCTGGTGCATGGCCACATCAGCACCGCGCAGGCCGCCAACTTTGTCGAACGCCTGCAGCGCGTTGGGCAGGACTTTGCGCAGCAGCACCTGGCGGACCAGAAGCTCGCGCCCGAACACAAGCGACCCTACACGCTGGTCGTCGGCATGCGTTCGTGGCTGTTCGCCGCGTTTCGCGATCTGAAGCGGAAGTGACGCGCCCCTCGGCCCGCGGTCAGCCGTTCGTTCCGAGAACGTCGGCGTTGTCTTCGCCGAGCGTCGGTGCACGCCGCGTGATCGCGCCTGGCGTCAGGCTGAGCTTGGGCACGATGCCCGGCACCTCGACGCCCAGGCCGTCGGCCGTCGTCACCGTCTGGATCATGCCGCGCGCGCGGTAGTGCGGGTCCTCGGCGATGTCCTTCGCGGTGTAGATGCGGCCAGCCGGCACGGCGGCCTGGTTCAGCACGTCGAGCACGTCGACGACCTGGCGCGGCACGGTCCACGCGCCGATCGCGGCATCGATGTCGTTGACGCGCGCAACGCGGCCGGCGTTGCCCGCGAGCTCGGGGTCAGCGCCCAGGTCGTCGCGGCCGATAGCGTGCATCAGCCGCTTGAAGATCGAGTCGCCATTGCCCGCGACCAGCACCCAGCCGTCGGCGCACGGGTACGCGTTGCTCGGTGCGATGCCCGGCAGCGCCGAGCCGGCCGCCTCGCGCACCGCGCCGAACGCGCTGTACTCGGGCAGCAGGCTTTCCATGCAATTGAAGACCGCTTCGTACAGCGCCACGTCGATGACCTGCCCGCGGCCCTTCGGCGCCTCGGCGCTGACACTCGCGTGGCGGTGCTGCAAGGCCATCAGGATGCCGATCACACCGTGCAGCGACGCGAGCGTGTCGCCGATGCTGACGCCCACCCGCACCGGCACGCGGCCCGGCTCGGCGGTGAGGTGACGCAGCCCGCCCATCGCTTCGGCGACGACGCCGAAGCCGGGCCTGTCCTTGTACGGCCCGGTCTGACCGTAGCCGCTGATGCGCAGCATGATCAGGCCGGGGTTGGTCGCGCTCAGGCGCTCGTAGCCCAGTCCCCAGTCTTCCATCACGCCGGGCTTGAAGTTCTCGACCAGCACGTCGGCCTCGGCAATCAGCCCGCGCACGATCGCGCGCGAGGCTTCGTCCTTGAGGTCGAGCGCGACGCTCTTCTTGTTGCGCGACTGCACCTGCCACCAGACGCTGGTGCCGTTGTGCAGCAGCCGCCACTGGCGCAGCGGGTCGCCGGTGATCGGTGGTTCGATCTTGATGACCTCGGCGCCGAAGTCGGCCAGCGTCTTCGCGGCGAACGGGCCCGCGATCAATTGGCCGAGCTCGACGACCTTCAACCGGGCAAGCGGACCGCTTCCGGGTCGAACGGTTTCGGCAGGGGATTGAGGCATGGCGGCGATGTTAGGCGAGCCGCAGAACAACGGTGGCCACACCCGATTTGAGGGGGGCGGCGTTGTTGGCGGCACACGCCCCCCGAGGCCGGGGATGGGCGCCGTTGTGGCGACTCACCAGAATCCGCCCATCCCCAATCCACCACATCAGCCGAATCTTCGGCCACCAACAGGAAGCCCCATGCTGA
>Ga0307509_10001997_pt1 | contig 33690 bp, 27 predicted proteins | sample 10_EM_MG_FD_202245 | JGI IMG/M metagenome (GOLD analysis project Ga0307509, IMG submission 202245) | Populus trichocarpa ectomycorrhiza microbial communities from riparian zone in the Pacific Northwest, United States - 10_EM | ecosystem: Host-associated > Plants > Roots > Unclassified | place...
ACCAGAGAGACTTGGGGTGTTTGTGTTTTTTCCTTAGGCCGGTAAGAGGGGGTCTCACAGAGGGTTTGTTTACGCCATATCTCACCGATGCATGCGAGTTCTTTGTCCCTAGTTAGCTTCGCCCTATTGGGCTCAGCCGAAAACAAATGAATACATGACTTAAACAAAAAACAAAAAAAAAACCCTTTTTTGACTTGCCAAGCTCCACCTCCGCTATCTCCCTACCCCTACATTTCTCAACACCACATTGCTTCTGGTACAAAATCCCACGATACTCTGCACTCTCAGTGAGCTGCCACCTCTTGCACTCTCAGTGAGCTGCACTACGCCTAGCACTCCTCGTGAGCTGCAAAGATGTCCGTCCATGGTGCCCCTCAGGGTTTTCCTCTCCCTCCTTCCTCGGTGCCCTCCACCAGGCCCAGCTCTACCTCCCCTCCTTCCGAACAGATCATCTATGTAAGGAATTTTCTTGGTGAAACTCTCAACAAGCTGGGCTTCAACGATGTGGTCCCCCTCCCCACAAGCTCTGAGCTCGGCAGGGATCTCTCTACGGGCGAATCTATTATTCTCCCTCTTCTCTGCTCCACGATCAACGCATTGGCCTCTCTGCTCGAAAGGGTTGACACCCTCAACGACGGCATCACGCACACCCACGACTCCATCAGCCAGGTGGCAAACTCGGTCCCCAATAGGGATGAGCTGACCGCCTCCCTGGCCCCCATCACCTCTTCGGTTCGTGACCTGTCACATAGGGTCAGCACAGCCCCGCTATCACACAGACCTACACCCCCCTCGACCAATCAGGCGCCGGCCCCACCCCCCCCGGCCAAGAGACCCTCTGCCCCCACGCCCGGCTTACATCCCGACTTCCCCAGGCATGACCACGCCACAAATAAGTACTATGGCAACCCTGAAGCGTTTGCCAAATCTCACCCTACCTCTTGGGAAGCCTCCCACTTCGCCAATGGGGGTTACCCCGCCGTTTCCACTTTCCTCCCTGGGGTACAGGATCCTACCTGCCCTCGTCTGACCTACGCGCAAGTCACGGCCCCCCCATCAAAAGGAAGAAAGAAGTCCTCCCCCCAGGGTGTTGCCTCCTTGATCTCTCCTCCCTCCTCCTCCTCCTCTCCGGCCTCCTCCTCCTCCTCCTCCAAGCCCTCCACCCTCCCAGCTGCGGCTAGGAGGTTCTACGCGCCCAGACAGGATCCCCTCCCTCACCCGGATAGGGAGACCATTGCCGCCACCTTCCCTGATATAGCCGCAGAAGTACTACGCTCATCCAACTGCGCCTTCCCGCTCTCGTTCACAGCCAAAGTCAACACAAATGGTACGGTTACCCTTCTGGGGGTCTCCCCCTCTACGCCTGCCTCCGACTACGCTCCCTTCTTCGGTGCTCTTGCGGCACGTTTGAACAAATCCTTCCCATTTGGCTCCTCCCCGTGGCTCCCGTTTAGGCCCGCCCCCAACGAGAACCAGTTCGCCATCCACGGCCTCCCCCTTCGCTACCTCCCTGAGGACAATGAGGGTCTCTTCGTGTACCTCAAGACTGCAATACTCAATGCCAAGGGCGTCGAGATCACCTCGGCTCGCTTTCTTAACCCGGATCCTGAAGCCCGCTCTCTGAAGCTCGCCTCTTCGGTAGTTGTTACAACTACCCCTGAGGAAGGTAAGAAGATGGGCCCCAACATCTTCCTTCTCTCCCGCAAGAGGGAGATCAAAACTGCGCACTCTGCCAACAAAACTACCCGATGCCGCAACTGTCAGAGGTACGGCCACACAGCCCCTGTCTGTAAATATGAACACCCCGTCTGCTCAATCTGCGCCCTGCACCACCGCAAGTCGGAACACCGCTGCCCTAACCCCACGTGTCCTAAAGAGGGCAACCTTCGCCCTGTGGCTAATTGTTGCTCTGCTTCCCCCGCCCACTGTGCTAACTGCGGGGACGATCACCCTGCCACTGACCCTGCCTGCCCAGCTAGACCAAGCCGTCCCCCCCCCAATGACGAAATATCTCCTGCACAAAGCCACGCCGCCCCCGCCCCTGCCGAAGGGGACATGGATACAACTGAAGATGAGGGTGAGGCCGTTGCCGAAACCCCCAGACCCTCTGCTCTGTCAACTGTCAGAAGACTTCTCCCGGCCTTTGAGGTAGTCACCCCTCGTCCGACTCGTCCCTCAGCTCCTCCCTCGGTTTTGCGCCCTACTCCGGGGGCGGGTGGCCCGCTCCCCCAGGTGGCCCGCAGCCCCTCCCCTGCTCCTTCCAATGATCCGGGCAGGGCCCGATAATGAATTACAACAGTAACTCAACCATGTCCCCCCGGCCGGCCAGGGGGACACTTCGTTCCTTTTCCATCGTTCAGCACAACAGCCTTGGGAGCTGGGATGTGTTTTTATCCCTTATGAACAGTGTTAATCAGTTAGCCTCCCCTCCTATGATAATAGCCCTCCAAGATCCCCCCGTCAGGAGAGGCCAACTCCCTTCCTTCTCTACATACAAGTGTTTTCACCCCTCCTCCCCTAAACCAAGGGTGGCTTTCTATGTCCACCCCCACCTGCTAAACTCGGTCTCGCTTTTACCCACCCCATCCATTCGTTCCGATTTGTTTTCAATCGACATATTTGCCCCAGAAGGCTTCTTTGAGCTCCAGTTCGCTAGATTCAGGATCACCAATGCCTACAACCTCCCTCTCCGGTCCGCCCCCTTTCGTACTATCTCCCCCCCTGATTTGTTTCAAGATAACGCTTTCCCGACGATGGTGGTTGGTGACCTCAATGTGCATCATCCATCTGCCGACCCTCTACGCACATTTGACTCTAAGGAGTTCAACCTATCGCACCCCTATTATAGCCAGGCTTCGGAACATGGCTACTCTCTCCTCAACCAACCTGGATTGTATACATACTTCCCCTTTTCACACAATGCCAGGCCTTCGGTCCTGGACCTCGCCTTCGCTAATAGCCTGCTTTTCCCCTCGTTCTCGCATTGGCACACGCCCCTCCCCTCGACTGGCTCTGACCATGTCCCAGTGCTCATCACACTGGAATCTCCCAGGTTCAGGCTCCCTCCTCCCTCTCCCAACTGGTCAAAAACGGATTGGTCCAGTATCCTACCCGCCCTCCCCTCCCTGGTACCTTCCCCCCCTCCGCCTGTTTGCTCTTCCTCCACCTTTGAGGAATGGTTTGACACCCATGCCAATAGGGTCAAGACCCTCATCTCCTCCAACACTCCTGTGTCACGCCCGTCCCCCAGATCCAAGCCGTGGTGGTCCCCTCTTCTCTCCCACCTGAGATCTGCCTTCCACTCGGCCTCTCGGACTTACAAGGCTTCCAGGGATCCTTATGATCAGTCGGCTCTACGCTCGGCAAGACGTTCCTATTTTTCTGCCATTAAAAAGGCTAAGTTCGCCCATTGGTCTACATACCTTTCGTCCCTTACCCCCTCCTCAGTCTGGGAGGCCAGGAAGCTCGCCTCTGGAAGGCAGGCCTCAAGGTTCCCCTCCTTTCCCGACCGGGATACTCCCGAGGGCATCAACGAAGCCCTACTTTCACATTTTTTCCCCTCCACCCCTTCTCCGGCTAACGCCTCCCTCACTCTCTCTCCTTATCCTGACTACTTCCCTCTCAGTCAGGAAGAAATCGCCCTCGCACTTTCGAAATCCTCCAACACTTCCGCACCAGGCCCTGATACAATCTCTTATGATGTATGGAAGCAGGTTCACCGATCATGTCCCACCCTCCTCACCAAACTCCTCTCCCCTCTACTGCTCTACGGACACCACCCAACCTCCCTGAAGAAAGCAAACGGCATTGTCTTAGATAAGCCTGGCAAGGCGTCCTATGATACCCCTGCCTCCTTTAGGGTCATTGTTCTACTCGAGACTCTTTCCAAGATACTGGAACGTGTCGTCGCTTCACGCCTCTCCCTTCTGGCCAGGCATGTAGGCCTACTCCACCCCCCCCAAACAGGGTCACTTCCAGGTCTCTCCACTTACGAAGCCACATCTACCCTCACCCATGAGGTTCGCCTCCTCCAGAGACTTGGTTCCAAGGTCTCATCTCTTTTCCTGGATATCAAGGGCGGCTTCGACAATGTCGACCCTGGCCAGCTCACGTCGGCACTACGGGCCAAAGGGGCCCACAAATACCTCACCGCATGGGTTGGCAGTTTCCTTACCAACCGCATGTGTAGACTACTCTTCCAAGGTTCCCCAAGAATATTTTCGCCGGTCGCTGTGGGTACCCCCCAGGGCTCTCCCATCTCCCCCCTCCTCTTTGTTATCTACGTTTCCCCACTACATCCTGTTATACCTAAGGGTATAGTAATCTCCTATGTGGACGACTTCGTAGTCACGGTTTCCTCCTCCTCACACAGACGCAACGTTCAACTCCTTCAGGGCCACTACCGATCTCTTTGCAGGATCGCGGCGCCCAGGGGCCTTACCTTCTCCGTCCCCAAAACTGAACTCATTCACTGGCGCACCCCTCAGGAGCGCTCACCTCCCTCAACGGCGGGAGTCCGTTTGGACGACCTCTACTTCTCCCCCAAGGACACGGTAAGGTGGCTAGGATACTGGTTCACGCCCCCTCTCTCCTCGAGTGCCCACTTCAGCAAGAGACTGTCCCTCGCCCAGGGCGCTTTCGACACGATTAAAAGACTCTCTCCTCCAGGGAAGGGTCTCCCTCCGTACCTCTGCCATAGGCTAGCTTCGTCCCTTCTCGCCCCTGTTCTCCTATACGGCTCAGATCTCTACACTCCCCTCGTGGGGATGCTGGATAAGTTGGACGTTTTTTGGCATCGCGTTCAGAGATGGGTCACCAACTGTTTCTCCTCCACTCCGATCCCCGTGTTGGCCATCGAGTCTTGCCTCCCCCCTCTGGTCCTCCTAATTGAACACCGACAGCGCATGGCGGCCCTAAGGGTAGTCTGCTCGCCACCCGAGATTAACCCTGCGTCGGCCAGGCTACACAAACCAGTCCCAAACCGATCTTCCTATCGCTCCCCGCTCTGTCATCGCTCCCTGCTGGTCAAGTTGAACCCCGCCTATCGCCCTCTTATGTGGATGACACCTCAAGTGACGATCCGCAAGCACCTCCCCATCGATGAGATCGCCCACAGGGCGCTTCCCCTGCTTAAGGAAAGGCTTTTCTTTCCTTCACACAATCGTCAACTAGTCCCTACCCTGTCCCTTCCCCCAGCGGACTCTCCCGCGGACTCGTACATCGCCCTCAAAAAGGAATCCCGAGCGATTCTTCTCCTACAATGGCGCTCGCTAGCTCCTCCTCCCCCAGGCTATCCTTACCCACCTTCGCTCACGCCCCACCCATTCATGGGCCTCCCCAAATTTATGGCCGGTCGCTTCCACCAAATGCGGTCTGGCAAAAGCTACCTCGCAGCCCATCCTTCCTGGTTTAATCGGGACACTCCCTCTCTCTGCCCCAGGTGCCGCGCCTCTGCGGAAACCTTTGAGCATGCCATCCTCCACTACGAGGCCCGTCGCCGCCTGAAAGAGAGTCTCCTCCCGACCCTCACCTCGCTTGATGCCGCCTCGCCCCTATGGTCCTCCGATCACGATATCGCCAGCCTTTCTAGTTTCATCGCACTCACGGCAACCGGTTTTCCGCCCAACATGTTCCCCCCGAGCCCTACTTCCAGTACTGCCCACAGCCCTACTCCCTCCCCTTCCTTCTCCCCCTCGTCCCGCTTCAGGTTTTCTCCCGTGGAGGATGATTGATGTTGTTGGGTATTTCTTTACTTGTTGTTTCTTAACGGAGATCGTGAGGTCTGGTGGTTTTGGATATTTCTTTACGAGATTATAATGTTTTCCCTTGGTTGGTAATCGCGTCAAGGTTTAGCTACGCTTTGGAGAATCGGGTGGCTTGGAGTTTCCTTTGTTGGTTGTTTTATTATAGGTTTTGTTTATGCCATAGCTTACCGCTGCATGCGAGTTCTTTGTACCTTTAAACAAACGAATACATGACTTAAACAAAAAAACCCTTTTTTGACTTGCCAACGAACACCGCTTCTCTCCTCCCAACGATTGAAATCAACACCATGGTTTTTTATCGTCACTTTCTCTCCTCGCACTCTTAGTGAGCTGCACCCTCCGCACTCTTCGTGAGCTGCTTCTCCCTTCAGTCGCGTCGCTTCGCTTCAGTTATCTTTTGTTCTCAGTTGCGTTGCGTTGCTTCTGTCGTACTCTTCTCCCCTGCCTCATGGTGGGTCTCCTCCTCTCTCGGGCGTCTTCCCTCGTCAATGGGTCGGTCGCAGTTTCGGGTTATCGTCGAAGTAGTGGCCACGGTGGTCCTGCTGCCTGATATCGCACTCCCTTCTGGCACCATTGATCGCTACGGTCGGCTTTTCGAAAAGTCGTGATCCTGTTATGGTCCTCCCTCCCTCGCACTTCTTGGGTTGTTTACTCTCGTGTCCCGTGTCTCGTTCCCGTCGCTCGGTTACAGCTATCTACACTCTCCTTGGAGGCATCCTGATGCCACCCCCTCCCCTCACCGTCCACCTCCCCGTGGTGGCGCCTCGGCTCCTCCGTCGTCGTATTGCACTATCTCGGTGGCTGAAGTTGGCCTTGGTCCCGGAAGTAATGTTGGCTCGCGTCAACCTGTTTAGACGTTCTTGCCTTCCCCTTGCCATGCTTTGGTTTTCCTTACGGGTTGCTTTTATTTTTTCTTTTGTTCGGTTGGAACACGGCTAGGGTTTTCCTTTCATTTCCTCCCCGCTTTGTTGTTTAGGATTTTTGCTAGTTACATGTAGTTAGTAGATTTTCTTTTCTTTCGAGGTGGCTGGCGTGCGGTTGGTCTCAGACCAGAGAGACTTGGGGTGTTTGTGTTTTTTCCTTAGGCCGGTAAGAGGGGGTCTCACAGAGGGTTTGTTTACGCCATATCTCACCGATGCATGCGAGTTCTTTGTCCCTAGTTAGCTTCGCCCTATCGGGCTCAGCCGAAAACAAATGAATACATGACTTAAACAAAAAACAAACCCTTTTTTGACTTGCCTTTTCCTTCTCCAGGCGTCTCATGGACCAAGTTTGGAAGTTTCCTCTTTCCCTCGAACAAACCTCGCCTCCTGCTCTTCCTGTATTTCTACATTCCTTTGCCTGAAAATAGAGCTGACTTGGGTTGGGGTGTAAGTTAGGTTGCAGGATTTCTTTTGGGGGATCCCTTAACTTGAATCTTGCCACTGATATGCGTCTAATGAAACGACCGATGTAACAGCCTAGCAGATCTCATAATATTTATGGTACGAGATGCATTTGTTTTACCCAAACACCACAGCTAGTCGTCTTCTACCACGATGAATAAAAGGTACTTTTCTCTTTTCTTTTTCAAATACTTTGAAACCCCTAAGAATTCCTGTGAAATATAAAAACAGTCTAAAGCTCCTCAAGCTTTTATATATTTTTTCTTTTTCTTCAGAAACTGATTGGGCAATTGGATTCACTGGGGGGTATCCTGCGTGGGTCTTGCCTAAGACAAAGAGCCTGCACAGGCTACATTAACAGTTCCACCCTAGCGATACGAGGTACTGTGAATTCTCAAATGCAGCCGGTCGAGCTTTTCGTGACCTTTGGAAAGTCTACAACCGGATTTAACACCTACACTACCGTAAGTTACTCATCAACTTCTCCTACGGAGGTGCAATGGAGCGACACCGCAATGCCCGGTGGTAGCCTAGCCGACTTTCTCTTGAGGATTTTACATCCCTGTAACTCTTGGAACTTGGAAAATTCTCCCGCTTCGAAATTTCTGGGTGCTTCGAGGGCACCGTGTATGGCCTAATGCAGATACCAGAACTAATACAATACTAAATTTAGTACTCGAGTACAGTACTCGAGTACAGTACTCGAGTACAGTACTCGAGTACAGTACTCGAGTACAGTACCGATAATAATTTACGTACCAGTATTGTTGGGATACGAACATGATGGACCCTCGGCCAGTGAAGTGGTGCTTAGGTAACAGCTGTTGGCCTACCATCACAACTCGTGGCGGGACCAAATCATACCCGCATGTCGACCCCCTGCGGGTGATTGTGAGTGTATATGTCTAAGCAGCTGAGGCTCTGCAGGCCTCAGATGTGCGGAAGTAGCGGTATCGGGAACACGCAATGATCCGGAACGGTAGAAGAGCCCGAAGATTCGCCTAAGTCTCCGTAGCACAGGTATTTGGGTGGAAAGCATAAAATGTATAATAACAAGAGTTTTTTTTTCTTCTTTTTTTTTGGTTCTCAATATTTTATTGGGGGGGCGGCGGAAGCTTTCATTCTTTTTGGACAACCGGTGCTTGGCTTGGTTTGTGGCTAAAGCCACGAAAAACTGAATTAACAGTGGAAGAGGCGCGGGGGTCGGGGGCAATCAGCTGCATTTTTCTCGCAGATCTCAGTCACCCGGATAAACTGGTTGGACAGGTGATCTCCAACAAAACGGGAAGATGATGATGACCTCCTTTTCTCCAGCGTCACGAACTCTATCAATTGGCCGTACCGTGTTCCAGAACTCATCCTCTGAATCCTCTGCACCGAACCTACAGCCTTCCAAACGGCAAAAGAGAAATGTCGCAATCTCGTGTCGGGGGAAATTACAACTGTTTTAATAACAACACCAATTCTTTTAATACCGTGAATAACTTTGGTGGTGCCGATGAGAGGGCCGAGATTCTCGCATGGCTATCCTTACTCGAACCCCAGGTACGGCACAATGATATTAGAGCCCACCGAGTCAAGGATGTGGGAGTCTGGCTCTTTCGAACAGAGGAATATCAGGATTGGTTCCATGGCATTCGCAGTGGGGAACCCGGTAATTCAGTCTTGTTTTGCTACGGAGACCCAGGGGTCGGCAAAACCTACATCAGGTAAGAAATTATACTTCTATGAAGCAAAGGTGTTGCTAAGATGCTGTGGTGCTAGCTCTTTAGTAATAGATAGGTTATGCGACTGGGCGAGGGGACGAAATGCTGCGGTTGCGTGCTTCTACTTCGACTTTGCTGCTCAGAAGGAGCGATCCCCGACGACCATCCTAAGTTCTCTCCTAAAGCAGGTAGTTGGTGGACTCGAAGAGATTCCGGCGGAGATCGTCCAGGCTTTCCGGGACCAGGGAAAGGTGATCGGGGGCCGGAAACTGGAACTGGGTGAAATTGTACGGATGCTACAGGATATCTCGTCCTCACGGCCTACCTTCATATGTCTTGATGCTCTGGACGAATGCGTCGCCGAGGATCGGGCAGAGCTGCTGGATTCGCTAAAACAAATTCTACACAAGTCCTGTAGCACGCGGATATTTCTAGCCGGAAGATTGCATATCCGTGATGAGGTGGAGAAACATCTTACTGGGAGGGTAGCGGGTGTGCCCATTACCCCCACCAAGGATGACATCATTCGATTCCTCCGAGCAAAACTGAAAGAGGATATAACACCGGACGCGATGGACAGGAGCTTGGAGGAGGATATTATAACGAACATTCCCAAGACCGTTTCAGAAATGTGAGCAGGAAGCAAAGATGCTGGTGAAAATATATAAAGTTATGAGCTGACAGACCTCTAGATTCCTGCTGGTATCTCTAAATATCGAGGCCATCCTACAGGAAACGACACTCCATCGCAGGCGAGAGAAGCTCTGCGCAATGACGAATGGCTTGGGCTTGGGGGATGCATACGATGCGACTATAGGGCGGATAAAGGCTCAGAAAGGAGATAGAGCAAGACTCGGGATGGCTGCCCTGATGTGGATTTCGCATTCCGAGCGGCCTTTGAATGTGGATGAGATATGTCACGCCCTAGCTGTCGAGATCGGATCAGCCGACGTCAATATCAATAATGTGCCTTCGATCCGGACAGTGTTAGGTTGTTGCCAGGGGCTAGCCGTCGTCGATGAAGGGTCCTCGACTATTAGGCTGATCCATTTCACACTCAAAGAGTATCTTTCTGGTCATGCCGACCTGTTTGACAGAGCTCACTCGAAAATTGCGGAAACTTGTTTGACGTATCTGAATTTCCCAGCCATTAAAGATCTTTCGGCCAGCCCTTCTCCTGACCCCCGAGGCACACCCTTGCTAGGATATTCTTCTTTGTATTGGGGAACCCACATACGAATGGAACTCTCAGATCGCTCGAGATACCTCGCGCTCGACCTGCTTAATCAATATGATAATCACGTATCTGCCCAATTACTTTGGAGGTCAACCGTCGAGTGGTACTTTAATTCCCGCAAGCCATTTTCTGCCCTGCACTGTATTTCATACTTCGGCATTGCCGAAGTCGCAACTGATTTGATACGGACAAAAGGGTGTGATGTGAACGAAAGAGATAGTGCGGGTCTGACACCACTCATGTGGGCTGCAAAGTATGGACGTGAAGAGGTAGTAAAATTACTCTTGCACCGGAAGCATGCTCAACCTGATATACAGGACACGTGGCATGGCCGAACAGCACTCTCATGGGCTGCTGGGAATGGGAATGAAGAGGTGGTTAGGCTATTTCTTGGTCCGTCGTTTGTCAATCCTGGGAGCATAGGCGGATGGTGGGGAAAAGTGTTGCAAGTAATGAATCTACTATTTGGAAAGAAATACGTCAACCCTGACAGGCCGGACAATCGCGGCCAAACACCGCTCTCATGGGCCGCCGAGAATGGGTGTGATGCAGCAGTGAAGCTTCTGCTGGAGCGGGAAGACGTGATCCCCGATAGGCCAGACATTTCTGGCCGAGCACCTCTCTCGTGGGCCGCCGAGAATGGGCGTGACGGAGTAGTGAAGCTACTGTTGGGACGGGAAGACGTCAGACCCGATAGGCCAGATGAGTATGGTCGAACACCGCTCTTGTGGGCCACCAGGAATGGATATGATGGAGTAGTTAAGCTACTGCTAGAACGGGAGGACGTTAGTCCTGATAGGCCTGATGATTATGGTCGAACGCCGCTCTCGTGGGCCGCCCGGAATGGCCGTGATGGGGTAGTGAAGCAACTGTTGGGACGGGAAGACGTTAGCCCTGATAGGCCAGACAATGATGGCCGAACGCCGCTCTCGTGGGCCGCTCAGAATGGGCGTGATGTAGTAGTGAGGCTACTGTTGGGACGTGAGGACGTTAGCCCCGATAGGCTAGACAATAATGGCCGAACGCCGCTCTCGGAGGCCGCCGCAGGCGGGCATGATGGAGTAGTCAAGCTACTGCTGGAATGGGGAGACTTTAGCCCCGATAGGCTTGACAATTATGGCTGAGCATTGGTCTCGTGGGCAGCCGTGCCCTTTTGGATTAAGAAATACTTGATGACTGTTACTTACTACCCCCCCCCTCCGATTCTCATTCGGCCTTCCAGGGCGATGGGATTCTCTTGCGGATATCATTGTTTGTTAGTGCCAGAAATATTGAATAAATAGGTCGAATTTTTGCCATCATGTATGAGATATCTGCATGAAGTATATTTGCTTTTTGACTTCTCTCTTTCTTCCCCAAACCTTTCAGGACTAGATTTAAAAGCTTTTTTTCTTCGGATAAACCCCGCCTTCTATTCTTCTATTCTTCAGTTTCCTTTCTTGATAATAGAACGGACTTGAGTTAGTGTTCAACATATACAGTACTCTCATGATAGGATTTCCTTTAGGGAATCTCCCAACCTTATTTCTTGTACAAATGCAACATCTAGAAGATCTAACCAGATCTATTATGATACACTCATTTCCTCCTCACCATCCCCTCCGACCGCCAACAACTGAGTATATATAGGAGCCAGTTAGACAGAATACTGTAGGTAGAAAGGCGAAACTAAAAAGAGGACAACCGGAGTCAACAAGTGTCTCCGACTTGGTAGGAAATCTAAAAGGAAAGCTTTTGGCGGGATGTTTAGATTATCTGGAGATCGGGTGTTATTGGGCTGCGTGCTCGAGACGAGCGACAAATGGAGTAAATTGTTTTCAACTCCCTTTCGTGTCGGAATGTGACTACAAAATAGCGCAACAGTCGAACGCTTGAACTAGACTAGGGTTAGGCTATAGGGCCCGTATCATTGGAAACTTCATTCACCCTTCTTCAAACTATGATAACTTACCGAACAAAGTTATGATGCGAATAAAAATAATAAAATGCATCTTACTTATTCCATCGCTTCCCACACCCACCTATTCCTCTCCATGCATGACCCCATTTACCTGCATAATTCTGTAAAAATGGGGGGGGAGAGAAATGATCATCTCAGTCAATCCTCTCAACTCTAGAATGAACGAAATCGCCAAAGACATTGTCTACCGTTTTCTGTCGACTCTGACGGCTATCCTCGTTAGTCGACTGCAGCATTGGGATCCCAATCAGACGGGGGTAGTTTGCGGCACCGTAAAATTTGACATTTGTGTAAGCAGACAGGCTCCATATGAACTCACCCCCATTTCATCCGCTGGCATGCTATACCTCTATCTAGAAGTTTTTCGGGAAGCCGGAGTGAGAAATCTTAGGATCCTGCTAATCATATAGACACGAGAGTGTTGTTGCCCATGGTGTTCTCTTTCAGATTCAGGATAGCACCAGGTAATAGTAGAAACTTAATTAATCTACCCCCAGGAATACACATATATATATTTGCACTGGGGGCAGCATGTACAGAGTCGGTCGGGTTTTGGTTCTGTATTATTCCTGCTTCAGGCTTTGTTTTCGCCGGAATAGAATGTTTCAGGGAGGGTTCAGTCCTGGCTTTTACTGTTGCTTGCGGCTTTACAGCCCTGCCAATCACCTCGCCTTATTCGGGCTGTTGGTTGACTAGCACATTGGGTCAGCTAGGCTGGCACTGGAGCATTCATTGAGCCAATTGAGCTGTTACTAGTCTAGGATAGCTCCCTCTGCTCTTTCTTGACCTAGCTCCTGTCCCTTTAGACTACACCCCCCACTGTTGGATGGCTCGCCTTCCATTCACCTACCAGGGAAGGCGACAGCTTGGTTGAGGCTGACAAAAGCTCACCGAACCTTTGGTGCATACGTAACCTCGTAGTCTGGTAAGCCCCGAAGTAACTCATCGTGGCGGTACGATAGTCCAAGACAAAGGGCGGTTCTTCGCCGCAAAAAGTGGTGAGGCGCCAAATAACCTTGACCACCGTCGCTGCTCGCGTTATCTACAACAACCAATTCTAGCTAGCTAGGGCAATGTTGCTCTGTCCGTTACACCACCCTCTGAGTATGATATTTGTAACTTTTTTTCTTTTTCTTTTTTGTTGCGAAAGGTCTAAAGCTCCTCGAGTTCTGATTCTTTCAGAAATTGTTTGTGTAATTGGGTTTGCGGGAGGGGGAGCTATATCATATCTTGGGTTAAATAACGATCATTAGCTAGCTACATTGTTAGAACTCCACTATAATGGCTTAGGAATACACTGAATTCCTGAAATTTTCGATCCGCTATCACCGGTAGTTAAATGGTGCATTTCTAAAAAGGATCGCGGAAGTGAGCCTATTCGCAGCCTTTCGTGATAAACTTCAACGGCGGCGATACGATTGAACGAGTGACGTGCGGTGAAACGAAACGAATGCCAAGCAACTCACACCTAAACGATCGCACACAGGAGAGGGGAAGGACTCTTCACTATCTTCTCAACAACCACAGTCTCACGCTCAACTCCACGGCGCTCTCTATCTCGGTGCTCTATCTAACTAACTGGCGCAGACAGGAGTATATATCCACAGAGACCTCATATCTATCTATGAGGCACCACGCTACTCTATGTGAGTCTCTCCTTCCTCCGTGAGCACGCTTAGCTAACTAAAGGAAAACAAACATCGCTGTTCACGACATCCTTATACTTTCCGGCCGTCCTTACAGCCTATCCGCTTCCTGTCCGATCGCGACATTCCTATATAGGAAATACTTTCCCGACCGTCCAAACACACTCCCGAAGCCGTATCCATATGCCTGACTCCTCAGCGCATTTCCGAACGTCCGAACACACATATGCCCGAAGCCAGACCGCGTCCCCGGAAGCTATCTAAACAACAAAGGAAGTATCCTGAGAGTATGGCGAGCAGCATGGTTTCCAATATTTCGGAGGTCTACAATAACATGCAACACCTGTCGGTTCGTCCCTACATGGAACGGGTAAACGGTACAATGTATCGCGGGTGCTCCTTTGCTTGTTTGCTCTCGGGGATCTTACATTCGAGCTACTCTCTACACTCGGGAAATCCTCCCAACACAAACCCATTGAGGTTCGGAGGGGCATCGTCAATAGTGTAATTTACTACTATAGTGGATAGCAGGACCGATACAAATTGTTCGAACACTGCTAGCGAAGTGTGGTGACAACGCTGGCACTGTGCTGTACTCGGGCCGTCCCTGAATTTAGGGTGGGGGTTCCGCTTCTTGTAATGGTATTATGCTCGAGTGCTCGAGTATGATCCGTCTTGTGGCTTGCAGATCATGTTACTGTTCGATGGTCGGTGGCAGTCCCTGTTTGCGGCTCTGAGGGATTGGCGGCTCAGGTGGAGACTCTTAAGCCAGATCAACTATGATGTGGCTAGCACCTGACTTGAGTAACACCAATTAGGAGTCTCCTGCCGAATTAAGAACGCTGGTCCTACACATGTTGCCGAGTGCTGAGTTATTCACGTGATCTTCGATCCCCAACCATTCCGAATTCCTCGACACAGGAAGTGAGAAGAATGTTCAAAGGAAAGCCTTGACCCTCCTCACATACTTAGCCAAAGAAGAGAAAAAGAGAAGCTCTCAATTTCCTATCAAAATCGTTGGCAAATCCGAAGCGAAGATCACGTGACCAACCCAGCGCTCGGTAACAGTAGTATGCAATAAATTTACCCAGTTGGGGCTCTCTTTAGGTGATTATTCAGCAAAACCTTTTCCTTGCGCAAGTGCCAATGTCCTCCATCCCAGACAGCCTTTGAAAGCTTCTCCAGCCCCGACTAGAAGACTTGAAAGGGGAAGCCTCTCTAAATATGTTCTGGTAGCTAGCTGGGGAAGCTTTACGGAATGACTTCTAAAAGTTCTATCTGTAGGAGCTGTTGTAGGTTGAAATAATGGTCGATGTTGGTTGTTATGAGGTAGTCTAGGTTCTACTTGTAGGGTGCCACCAGCATACCGTCCTTATTCTTTCCACATCGGGAACCCGGGGTTGGTCAGCCACGCCGAGTCCCTACACACTCCTCAGTATGGTGAAAATCTACCGTGTATTCAAGGAGCTGATGATCCAGGGACCCCTATCTCGCCACTCACCATGCCTATTCATACACCTAGGAGTGTCAGGAATCTGCGGTGCTCCAGAAAAACGGAAGACCTTGAGAATTCGGCCCAAGAGCCCTGGTTACAGTGATAGCATAGTACCAGTATCTGTATGGAAATTCGGGCAAGGAGTCACATTTTTCTATTTAGTTTTGAAGGCAGGCGATTTTAGAAGTTCACACAAGCCATGATACGAACTTGAAGTCATATTTCGGGAATTTGGATATGCTTACTGCGACCCTAGGAGACCTGGTAAGAAAAGGGTAGACCTTATGAACAACTTGTGCTAGTGCTGCAGAGCTATGAAGAGCGGCATTTTGGGTCTTAGATACAGTAAGGTACAGTACACCATAGACGGTCAACAACCGTTCCTGATACAAGTATCTCGCGGGACTTAGTCCTGTCCTCGAGTGGATGTTGCACACGGGATAAGCTGATTGGGCCAGGTTTTTGCCAACAAAAAGGTAGGGTGATTGCGACACCTCTTTTCTTCAGCCTCACGAACTCTCTCAATTGATCCTACCCTACCCAAGAACCCATCTTCTGAATCCTTCCTATCGAATTTACAACCTTTCAAACAGCGAGGACAAACGGGAAATGTCGCATTCTCGCGCCGGAGAAAACTGCAACTCTTACAATAACAACATCGACTCTTTTAATACCGTGAATAGCTACTTTTGCAATACCGGTGAGACGGCTAAGATTCTCGAATGGCTATCTCCACTCGAACCCGGAATACGGCACAATGGTATTAGAGTCCACCGGGTGAAGAATGTGGGGACTGGCTCTTCCGAACTGAGGAATATCAGAATTGGCACCATGGAATTCGCGATAGGGGACCCGATAATTCAGCCTTGTTCTGCTACGGAGGTCCGGGGGTTGGCAGGACATACATCAGGTGAGGAGTCATATCGTTTATGAAGCGGGGGCATTGCTAAGAAGCTGCGGTGACAGCTCCTTAGTAATAGATAGATTGTGCGACTGGGCAAGGGGATGGAGTGCTGCAGTTGCGTGCTTCTATTTCGACTTCGCAGCCCGGAATGAGCAATCCCCAACCACCGTCCTGAGTTCCCTCCTAAAGCAGGTTGTTAGTGGACTCGAAGAGGTTCCGGTAAAGATCGTCCAGGCTTTTCGAGACCAGGTGAAGGTCACCGGGGGCCAGAAGCTAGAACTAGATGAAGTTATAGAGATGTTGCAGGATATCTCGTCCTCACGGCCCACTTTCATATGCCTCGATGCGCTGGACTAATGCGCCGCCGAGTATCGGGAAAAGCTGCTGGATTCGCTAAAACAAATTCTACACAAGTCCTGTAGCACGCGGGTATTTCTAGCCGGAAGATTGCATATCCGAGATGCGGTGGAGAGGTACCTTGCTGGGAGGGCAGTTGCTGTACTTATTGTACCTACCAAAGATGATACCATTCGATTCCTCCGAGCGAAACTGAAAGAAGATACAACACCGGACGCGGTGGATAAGAGCTTGGAGGAGGAGATTATAGAAACCATTCCCGAGACCGTTTCAGAAATGTAAGTAGGGAGCAAGAGCGCTGGCAATAATCCCTAAAGTTATGGGCTGACAGATTTGTGTCTAGATTCCTGCTGGTATCACTAAACATTAAGGCGATCCTACAGGCAACCACACTCCATCGGAGGCGAGAGGAACTTGGTGCGGCGACAAATGGTTTAGGTTTGGCAGGTGCCTACGATGCAACAATAGGACGGGTAAAGGCGCAGGAAGGGGATAGAACAAGACTCGGGATGGCGGCTCTGATGTTGATTTCACATTCCGAGCGGCTGTTGAATGTGGGTGAGATATGTCACGCGCTAGCTGTCGAGATAGGGTCGACAGACATTAATACCAACAATGTGCCTTCAATCCGGACAGTATTGAGCTGTTGCCAGGGGCTAGCCGTCGTCGATGAAGGGTCTTCGACTATTCGGCTAATCCATTTCACACTCAAAGAGTATCTTTCTGGTCATGCCGACCTGTTTGATAGACCTCACTCGAAAATTGCGGAAACTTGTTTGACGTATCTGAATTTCCCAGCCATTAAAGATCTTTCGGCCAGCCCTTCTCCTGACCCCCGAGGCACGCCCTTGCTAGGATATTCTTCTTTGTATTGGGGAACCCACATACGAATGGAACTCTCAGATCGCTCGAGATACCTCGCGCTCGACCTGCTTAATCAATATGATAATCACATATCTGCCCAATTACTTTGGAGGTCAACTGTCGAGCGGCCCTTTAAGTCCCGCAAGCCATTTTCTGCCCTGCACTGTATTTCATACTTGGGCATTGCCGAACTTGCCGTTGATTTGATAAGGGGAAAAAGATGGGATGTGAACCAAAGAGACAGCGCGGGTATAACGCCACTCATGTGGGCTGCGAGGTATGGGCATGAGGGGGTAATGAAGTTACTCTTGCAACAGAGGCATGCTCAACCCGATATACTGAACACAGGATATGGTCGAACGGCACTCTCCTGGGCTGCTGAGAGTGGGCATGAAGGGGTGGTTAGGCTATTTCTTTGTCCGTCATTTGTTAATCCTGGGAGCATACGCTGTGTGTGGGAGGAAACACTGCAAGTAATGGGACTACCATTTCGAAGAAGATGCGTCAGCGTTGACAACCCGGATAATGGTGGCTGAACACCGCTCTGGCTATCCGCCGGATGTGGGCATAGTGGGGTAGTGAGACTCCTGTTGGAACGTGAAGACGTTAGCCCCGATAGGCCTGAAAATGGTGGCCGAACACCGCTCTTGTGCGCCGCCTGGGCAGGATGCAAAAGAGTAGTGAAGTTGCTGTTGGACTGGGGGGACGTTAGCCCTGATAGGCTAAGCAATAACGGCCAGACACCCTCTCTCATGGGCTGTCGAGTGTGGGAATGATTTAGTGGTGGAGCTGCTGAGGGCCCGGGGTGCAGCTCCCAGGGCAGTATAAATTCCTGGATATATGACCTCTTCGGTCTCCTCGAACCTATCCATGTGCCCTTTACAGCATTAGGAAATACTCTACCACTGCTACTTACTATCTCCTCCTCTGCTCCTCATTCGATCTCCCGCGACAATGAGATTCTTTTCTATGATACCCTTTGTTAGTATCGGAAATATCAGGTGAGTAGGCTGAGTTTATGCCGTGAGGTATGAGATATCTGTATGAAGCACACTCACTTTTTGGCTTACCTTTCCTTCTCCTGGAGTTTCGTGGACTAAATTTGGTTCTTTTTTTCATTTTCTTTCAGGGTAAACCCGTCATTCTGCGATTCTTAGGTTTCTCTACACTTTAGCTTAATAATAGAACAGACTTGGGTTGGAGTGCAGAATATAGTAAAGCCAATGGACAAAAAACCCGAGCCGACGGCCATTTTACACCAAAACCAAGCACTCTTTACCAACCATTTAATCACCCCCGATGAATCTTGATGTTCCACTTTAGGCCAAATCAAAGTGGGGAATAGGTAGAGAGTAGTTTTTAAGAAGAAAAAAATAGGTAGAAGGTTTATGGAATTGAGAAATCAGAGATAGCCTATAACAAAGGTGGTTGCCATGTATCTTTTGTATTGCGCCCTCATACAAATTCCTAAGTCACTTTCCGATCATTGCACACCATTGCACAAAAGATCATGGGTGATTAATTTGCAGGCCAGATATTTTCACTACAGAAATAAATAGTTACTCCCATTGTTCTTCCAATTTCTTGAATTTTCTTGCTTGGGGAGTGTTGAGGTAGGAGTTTCTGAAAATGACTGTTTTTTGGTGTAAAATAGCCAACGGCCCGAGTTTTTTGTCACCCGACGTTATTATGGCAGAATTTGTTTGGGGGGTCTCAACCTAGTCCCTTATATATCGAATAAAAAAACAAATGTAACAAGATTTCACGCCTGTGAATTCCTCTTCACAATGCTCTACAGGTGTTGCCCCTGCTTATACCCCGGTGACTTTTGGACCCAGGAAATTATCCCGGTTCTATTTTTCCAGCGGTTTTGAAGGGCACTGTGTAAAGTACTGTACTGTACACTCCGATTGGCGATGTCTTCCCGGGAAAAGAAGAACTGGAACGGGGGCTTTTATTTGATTAGTTTGGGCTTTCTGGGTGGCTAGGGCTTTGTTTGGCCGGCTCGGCTCGGGCTCGCCATCATTTTAGCACGGTATGAGCCAAGTTAAAGAATTTACAATTTACTGCCCGGACCGATGTGGCGTGTGAATCATTGACTTCAGCTGCGTGCGACCCGCAATTAGTAATTAAACCGAACATTTCCGAGAAAAATCAAAAAAGTGAGTTTTTCGCGACCCTTAGGAGATAGTACAAGTAGCATGCTGCGCGCAACACCTGTCAATTACTTGTACTGGTATGGCCCCGATGCTGCAACCCCAATCATGTCAGCTCAATAGCCGGTGGCGGCTCTGATGTTGCTCTAGCGGTTGTGGTTCGGGGCTCTTACTCGCGTGAGAATAAGTCCCCAGACAACAGGCGCAGCCATAATGCTACCACCCACAACCATCGCAACAACTCAGATTGATGCCCCAGTCAAAATAAAAGGTCTTACCACTAGACCCCATGCTCCTAGCGAGAGGATGGGGCTCAGATATATAGACCTTAGTAGTTATAGTGATTATAGTTGTAGTTATGATCGCAATTGGTATGGTGGTTGGAATGGTGGTTGAGTTGAGATGGTGGTTGCGCCCGTTCTCTGAGGACATATTCTCGCCCAGAGTAAGCAAGAGACAAATTAATACGGCATCAGTTACCCTCCATGTCCGGCAGCTGCCGTTAGTCTGCCATCCCGAGTATCACCCCCCCCGGTTATTATAGAGGTGTATGTTCGAGGAGCTGAAGGTCTAAGGACCCTGCCCCCACCCTGACACTCATGATATTCATCCGTGTGGGAATACCTGGAATCTGCAGTGCTCCAGAATGACGGAAGAGCCCAAAAACTCAGTTCAAGCACCTACTTGAGATTACAGACGCGCCAGTATTCGCACGGAATTTGATGCAGGAAGTCATTTTTTTCCTCTTTTGAAAGCTGACGATTTTAGAAGCTCGCACAAGCTACGAAAGTGGAGTCCTATTTTTTGAAAATTCATGTGCTTATTTCGATCCTAGAAGTTTTTGTTAGCAAAAGATGGACCTTATTGAAGAGCTTGGGCTAGTTGTGCAATGCTATGAAGAACGCCATTTCCAGTCTAAGGCACTGTGGGGCTACGGATCTGGCTATGGGGTCTATTTAGACAATTGTTTTATTTCATACACGGGGAAGGTTTACATGGTTAACTAGGTAGCTAGAAAGGCAAGCGGTGAGCGTTGGGGATCGGATTGGAGTGATTTGTAATCACCAACTAGTGAGGATCGTAAGGTTTTTAGCGCGGGATAAGGATAGGGGATGACGGAAGGCGGGACTTGACTTTGTATCTACACGGACACTCTCTCCACTCATTAGTTCTGCAAGTTACGGATTTCTTTCATCAGCGGTTTTCTCTTGATCATCATCGACGAAGGTTTAACTCCCCATAGTGTGAGCGGCGATAGCCCACTTTGGTTCTGTTACGTGCTTTCCCACGATTCGATCATTTCTCTACTTTAGTTTTTCTTCTTTGTTAGGCGCGGAACTCTACGGGAGATTATCTTTCTACCGGACGAAAGTAATCGTTTCAGTACCCAGCAGGCGATGGCCGATTGTACAGCTACCCGTAGGTTGGAGAAATGGGTCCAGTAGATGCAGCACCTAAGGAATTCAACCCCGGGTGGAAAAAACGCTTTTGGAGTGCCAAGGTTCTAGTTGATCTGTCGGTTTTATTTGCAAAAAGGCATCCCATACACCAAAGGTTTTCGACTCGAATACCTTGCATAACCGTTTTTCATCCCTGGTGCCGAATGCCTCCGGTGCGGCACCGGGCGAACGAGCTGATTGGGTCAGGGTTTTGCTAAAAAAAGGCAAGGTAATGGTGACCCCGCTTTTCTTCAGCCGCACCAACCCTATTAATTGACCCTACCGTACCCAACAGCCCACCCTCTGAATCCTCTCCATCGAATTTACAGCCCCCCCAAAGAGCAACAATAAAAGGGAAATGTCGCAATCTCGTGTCGGGGAAAATAGCAACTCCTTCAACAACAACACAAACTCTAATATCGTGAATAACTTCGGTAGTGCCGATGAGAGGGCTGAGATTCTCGAATGGCTATCTCCACTCGAACCCCAATTACGGCACAATGATATTAGAGCCCATCGAGTCAAGGATGTTGGAGGCTGGCTCTTACGAACAGAGGAGTATCAGAGTTGGTTCCATGGAATTCGCCTCATAGAGCCCGATAATTCAGTTTTGTTTTGCTACGGAGATCCGGGGGTCGGCAAAACCTACATTAGGTAAGAAACCGTATCCTTCTTCATGAAGCAGGGGTGTTGCTAAGAAGCTGTGGCAGCTCTTTGGTAATAGACAAATTATGCGATTGGGCAAAGGGACGGAATGCTGCAGTTGCGTACTTCTACTTCGATTTTGCTTCCCAGAATGAGCAATCCCCAACCGCCGTCCTGAGTTCCCTCCTAAAGCAGGTCGTCAGAGGGCTCCCAGAGATTCCAGCAAACATCGTCCAGGCTTTCCGAGACCAAGGAAAGGTAATCGGGGGCCGGAAGCTGGAGCTGGATGAAATTGTGCACATATTACGAAATATCTCGTTCTCACGGCCCACCTTCATGTGTCTTGATGCCTTAGACGAATGCACGGCCGATTATCGGACAAAGTTGCTTGATTCGCTAAGAAGAATTCTACGCAAATCACCCACCACACGGATATCTCTGGCGGGAAGATTGCATATCAAGGATGAGGTGGAGAAATATCTTGCCGAGAAGGTAGTGGCTGTATCCGTTACACCTACCAAGGATGATATCGTTCGGTTCCTGCGAGCGAGGCTCGAAGAGGATACGACACCGGACGCGATGGACAAGGTCTTGGAGGAGGACATTATAAAGACTATTCCTGAGACTTTTCCAGAGATGTAAGTAGGGAGCAAGGGCGCTGGTAATAATTCTAAAGTTATAAGCTGACAGATCCGCGTCTAGATTCCTGCTGGTATCTCTATACATAAAGGTGATCCTGCAGGAGACGACACTTCATCGGAGGCGAGAGAAGCTCGGTACGATTACAAATGGCTTAGGATTGGCGAATGCATATGGTGCAGCCATGGGACGGATAAGGGCACAGGAAGGGGATAGGGCAAGACTCGGGATGGCGGCTCTGATGTGGATTTCACATTCAGAGCGACCTTTAAACCTGGATGAGATATGTCACGCCCTAGCTATCGAGATCGGATCAGCCGACATCAATACCAATAACGTGCCTTCGATTCGGACAGTGCTAGACTGTTGCCAAGGGCTTGCAGCCGTCGATAAAGGGTCTTCGACTATTAAACTGATCCATTTCACACTCAAAGAGTATCTTTCTGATCATGCCGACTTGTTTGACGGACCACACTCGAAAATAGCAGAAGCTTGCTTGATGTATCTAAATTTCCAGACCATCAAGGATCTTTCGGCGAGCCCTTCTCCAGACCTCCAAGGCACACCTTTCCTGGGATATTGTTCTTTGTATTGGGGAAGACACATTCGGATGGAGCTCTCAGATCGCTCGAGGTACCTCGCACTCAGGCTTCTAAATCAATACAGTGATCATATATCTGCCAAGTTGCTTTGGGGGGTAGTCAATGACCTCCAATTTACTGGCTACACTGGATTTATCGAGGCATTTTCCGCGCTTCACTGTACTTCGTATTTCGGCATTGCGGAAATCGCCATTGATTTAATAAGGGCGGAAAGATGGGATATGAATCAAAGAGATAGCGCGGGTCTGACGCCACTCATGTGGGCTGCGAGATATGGACATGAGGAAGTAGTGAAATTGCTTTTGCAACAGAAACATACCCAACCCAATGTACCAGACACGCGATATGGTCGAACAGCACTCTCCTGGGCTGCTGGGAGCGGGCACGAAGGGGTGGTCAGGCTGTTTCTTGATCCATCGTTTGTCAATCCTGGGACCATAGGGCGTAGGTGGGGGGAAACACGGCAAGTAATGAGGCTACTAGTTGGAAGAAAGTACGTCAACCCTAGCAAGCCGGACGATAGTGGCCGAACGCCGCTCTGGTGGGCCGCCGGAGATGGAAATGATGGGGTAGTGAGGTTCCTGCTGGAACAGGGAGACGTTACCCTTAATAGGCCTGACAATTACGGTAGAACGCCGCTCTCGCGGGCCGCCGAGAATGGACAGGATCGAGTAGTAAGGCTCCTCTTAGGACAGGGAGATCTTGGCCCTGATAAACCAGATAATAATAGCCGAACACCCCTCTCGTGGGCCGCGGAAAATGGAAACGCTGGAGTAGTGAGGCTGCTCTTGGAACGAAAAGATGTTAACCCCGATAGGCCTGAGAGTGGTGGTCAAACACCGCTCTCATGGGCCGCCGAGAATGGGCGTGTTGGGGTGATGAAGCTACTGTTGGAACGGGGTGACGTCAATCCCAATAGCGCAGACACCTTTGGTCAAGATACACTCTTGTGGGCCTCTAAGAACGGCCATGATCAAGCAGTGAGGCTACTGTTGGAACGGGGAGACGTTACCCCAGATAAGCCTGACAAATATGGCCGAACGCCGCTCTCGTGGGCCGCTCGGAATGGGTGTGATGGAGCAGTAAAGCTGCTCTTGGAACGCGAAGACATTAATCCCAATAGGCCAGACGGTTTTGGCCAAACGCCGCTGTCATGGGCCGCCGAGAATGGTCATGTCGCAGTAGTAGAGCTACTCATGAAACGGAAAGATGTTAGTCTTGACCAGCCTGTGAATCATGGCCAAACGCCGGTCTCGCTTGCTGCCGGGAATGGGCATGTTGTAGTAGTAAAGCTGATTAATGCCCGAAAGGCTGCAACACCCAGCAGTGTTCCCAACGTTCCAGCGGAGATCCAAGCGCCCGGACCCGACTGGGCGATGAATGATATCCTGTCCTCGTCGACAAAAGCTAAAGATGGGCGTTATCACCCAGGACGACGGGTCCGGCAGCATGGTGCAATAGTTTGCAGGGGTTTCTGGAGCGGGAGGTGCATAACGGGAAAGGTAGTCGACGGCGGTGGATGAGTGGGGACGGCAGGGGACTATGAGTGACGACAGGTGACCATGGGGAACGGTTGGCAATGGTGGCAGAAGGTAGGGGACAGTGGGGGACTGCAGATGGCCACTGGGAACATGAAGGAAATGGAGGGGGATGGTGGTTATGTGGCATGCGGGGAGACGGCAGGTGGGAGTGAGGGATGATAGGGGGCCCTAAGTGATTATAGATGACGGCGGCAAAATACAAGAAGCAGCTGATACTAGTGGGCTAGAGTGAAGAACAATAATACCCGGACCCTAATAGCGAATAGAGAAGTGTATGAGATAATTATAGAACCCAATTAGCTATGTAGTATGCATAGCTTGGCTTGCATTCGAAAGATGGGGGAAAACGTTAACCAGCCACCTCGTATTAAAGATAAAAGTAATGTAAAGCGAGAGTCCTCGTGAAGAATCTCTTCTATCAAGCAATTACATAGAATGTTTCTTTTTTCATTTGTTGTTCTTGCTTTGATAAGCAAGTGATGGAGAACATGTGCGGAAGAAAGTGGCCATGGTCCATGAATGACGCAAGGATGAGGATGACATTGATTATCTTTTCCTCCATACTTGTCTCGTTGCAGTTAGTTTACCAGGTGAGATGAATAAGAACGAAGTCGTGCACTACCCACCACGGATGCCATTCGCTGCCCTATTGTTCATTCCGTCGAATACTCTGTCATTTTACTCCTACTTGTACTTGAAGCAGGAATGCCAAAAGGTGTAACCGAACAAACTTAGATCCTTGCAGGATAAATCAAAAAAGGCCAAACCGAGACATTACAAGGGGTAAAATTATAGTGGGGGGCTGTGGGGCCCGAATTTCTCCTCTAAATCGTCCTGCTATTTTCTTAGAGGACAGGATAGGGCGACATAAAGTCGGCTGTCTTCATCCTATCTCAAGGCAGACGGACAGCCCCATTGGGAAAACAAACACCCAGTATGCATATGGTCCTAAGGATATGACCACTTTCCGCACCTTGGAACCTAACCGGGTCCTCACTCCTCGCCATGCTCTGGCCAGAGTCTCACTATTTGTTTCCCTTAGCAAGGATTCTAGCAATGCATTGGTTAATGGATTTGTGGGACACTGTGATCTGCAGGATTGAATAGGGGGGAGAAGGGCTCCTTGTCAGGAATGTTTTTTGTTATCATGGGAGTAGAGGAGAGGAAGGAATAGAGGTATGCGCAGAATGGAATGGAGATGTGTGGTGACCAATGGAAGGATTTGTAAAATTTGATTATCCTTCAGGTTCGACTTCTTCTTGGATAAACCCTCCTTTTGCAATTCTTCTATTTTTCTATTCGTTTCCCTAATCATGGGATAGGCATAGGTTAAGATGTGGCATATGGTATTGTGGTAGAATTTAGTTTGGGGGGGGGGACTCTTAATCGTATACCGTAAGAAACCGAAATAATCGAGAATGGCGCTAGAACGTCCTGAATTTCCAGCTTTAGATTAGGGGGAGACAACACAGGGAGAAGATTCTCTTCCGCCCTCAATTGAGACACAGGCATTACTAGGATAGGCAACTCCAACGTCCTAGCGAGATTCTCAATTAGTTCGGTTATTACGGCATGTACTGTATAGAGAAAAGACGAGTGTTGCTGTCTAGAAAATTTAATTACTCCTCGGATCATAAAACCCCCATTCACCCTAAACCTCACAAACCGCCGTGGCAACTAACTGACCCCAACTCAGTGAATTTTAAAAACAAATAAATAATAGAGAAAAGAGAAAAGTATATTTCCTATGGTATACTTACCACCAGTACTACTCAGAGATCCCATAATGGCAAAAGTCCAAGTTTTATCGTATAAAAACTGTGAATGAATCGTTGTCATGGAGGCTTACTGGGTCTAGGATGGATGCTGACCCTATGATCCGGGGAGTAGATATATTTCTCTTCTTTCTTCTATACTATCTCTCGCCAATGACAGAGCATACCTGCGAGGCTGGGCGAAATAGGCTGAAAAAGGAAAAACCTAAAAAGGTAAAGATATCTTATTTTGTGGAAAATTTAAAAGAAAACTTGCAGGATCAAAGCATGATCTGGAGACGGGGTGTTACAAGTCTGTAGGAAGGCAACCGGTTACTAATAGAGCAAGTTCCCTCCAAGTTCCATGAGATCTCAAGAAGACTGATCTAGCCCTTAGTGCCGTGAGATTTGGTGGTCACCAAAGTGAGCCCGTGCCATAATATTCTAGTATAATACGATACAGTTCAGTAACTTATCGTAAACCCGCCGCAGCATTGGTTGGACTAATACAGAAAATTCCATTTAAATCCTAATGGATACGAAGGAGGGTACGAGGGATTTGCGCAGTAGATGCGGTACGGAGGAAAAGAAGGAACTCAATTTAAGTTGTTAAACACATAATTAGCCCCAGTGTTCCTAAGCGTCCCGTCCGCCCTGTAGGCACCTACAGGACTCTAATCCCGGGCGTCTCGGGCGTCTGTCTCAAGTTGTAGGGCATGAGTGTCAGTCCTTTGGGAAAGGCTGCCGTCTAAGAGGGTGACTGTAGGTCCCTACAGTCCTCTAACGATCAGTAACTCCCGAAGGGTACCTGCAGTCATCTCCCGTCATGTACAGTCCTCACCCGTAATCTGCAGTTCTCACCCGTCACTTACAGTCCTCGCCAATTACCTGCAGGGCCCACCGGTTACCTGCAGGGCCCACCCGTCACGGGAGTCATCCGGCGAATTGCGCCACCTAAGACACCTGCAGTCCCCACCCGTCCTTCTGGGGCAGTCATCCGGACGGACGCTAAGCTACCCGTCCGTCCCGGGCACCCTTTCAAGTACTGCCGTCACTCCCGCCCTGACCGAAGACGGATGGACTGGACGCTTGGGTCCACCGATTAGCCCCAGGCACCATTTAAAAGCACAATGTCGATCCAACTTGGCTCTCCTTCAGCACACCCTTCTTATGCACAATCCCCTTCATGCTCTGCCAAACCCCCATACCCAAGTCTTTTTCCCAACCATTCTGTTATCTTTACAGGCTAGCGGTCTAAAATCTGCATGTCAGGAGGGGGGTTAATTTACGGGCACTTTCTGGGATGTGAAATGGTATCTCTAAAGGAAACTAACTACTCGTATCAAATTTTGTGCCACAGGGTTCCTTCTTCTTCCGGCAGTATACTGTGCCTATCGCTATGATTTATGATAACGTACAAAGTGCCTACAATATAGTGACTTTCACCGGGGTGCGTTGACAAGGTAAATATTAAACGCTGATCGACGACGGCTGCAATACAAACGAGTGACTAACGGTGAAACGAAGCCAAACACCAATGAACTCACAACGAACACGATCGCACACTCAGGGACGGGGAAAAATATTTTCACGAATGAAAACCACAGTCTCACGCTGAACGACAACTCCACAATGCTCGATACTCAAACTAACTAAACTAACTAGTGGCAAAGACAGGAGTATAAATAAAAACAACAACGATGCCATCCTCCTATCTTTCTACTTTTGGATCAATCACGACACAGCTCCATTTCCCTCTTTTCTACGCACGTTCCCTTTTCCCTTCAGTTAAACCCTCATGCTAACAAAGAACAAAACAAACACCAGAAGGAAAACTTCTTCACCGTCCATAACCTCCACCCATCCAAATCTCTCTTCCGGCGCTGAACCGATCCCAAGCGCTTATCCAGAGGTTTGCAGAAGGATTCGGGATAGGCTGTGCCCAAGCTGAGCGTGCCAGACAGCATGAAAGGCTTTCGCTTTCTTTCCGATGGATGTATCGATCCTGGGCGCATGTCCGAAACTTCTTTGTCTGAACGATAAGAGGACAGGCTGTGTAAGTATCCGACAGGTTGAGCACGCCGAGCAGCATCAGAAAATTTCAACATTAACCCTCAGCGCTCTGCAATCCGCTCTCGACCTTTCTTCCTGGCGGTTTTTCTAGGGGCCGAGCATCGTACAGCAATACAGAATGAATCCCCAGGAACAATACCTACAAAGAGACGCCTAACCCAGAAGGCGTTCCTCTTCATTTATGGCATCTGGCTATTCTGTTTTCCGTGCTGTGGATATTTGAATCACGAAGGGATGGCTTTCGTTTGTATTTTCGAGGCCGACCCTCATGGTTCCTTCCCTGTATTTGGCCTCCTTCGAGTCTAGTTCCACAACCTGCGCAGTTATAATCTACTCCGTCTCTCTTCGTCAGAATAGCAGTCTGCTGCGTAGCAAAAGAAGCTCAGGATTCATGAGGTTTATACTGTGACACTTTCCTTGGAGATTGTGAGAACGGACAAAACCATAGTAGCTGAGTTAGTGGCTCCTGACAGGAGGCTGGTTAAAATAATCACCTTTGTTTTCGCCTCCCCCCAACTGTAATATCTTTGCACTAAATTAAGGGAGTTTTTAGCTCACACTAAAACCACTTTCCACTTAGTTCCCTGCTTGATCCCCACTATTTCTACAATAACATAATGAGCATTATCGAGCAGAATATTTTTAATCCGTGCCTTCATGAATATGGGTGCGTGGACAAAATTAGCCGCGCATCAATGAAGATGAAAAACTCCGGCCATGACAACAGCGCTCCCCCACCAGCCCCAGTATCATGACCAAAAAAATAAATAAGAAATGTAAATTCACAGTAGAATACATATTAGTAGATACTAATATTGGATCTGGAGAGATTTCTTTGGGTAGTGGTGGAAGTGCAGAGTAATGAATAATGTTGCGTTGCTATCACAGGTCGGTGGGCGGCTAATTTTGTCCAGGCACCATAGAATGAGACCTGTTTGTTCTGGGAAAACAAGGCGGGACGGGACGCTCAGAGGCTAGAAAGTTGGTTGGTTGGGTCCCCGCTTAAGCTCTGCATGTGAGGAGAGATCCCGCTGTTCGGCAGCCTAACCTACCTAAAAGTTTTATCAGTACAGTACATATCCGAGCGGTTGGATTGCTCAAGGACTGTTTTACTCAAGGGCAGTATTGTCGGTGGACAAAATTAGCAGCAGGTCAGTGAGAGATGGCAAGGCACTCCTCCTCATCACACTGCACTTTCAACACCACCTAAAGAACTTTCGCTAGCTCAAATGTTAATTTCTACCATGTACTTGTACTCTACTCTATGCTTAACTCATCCTTTATTTTTTTTCTTGGTTTCAGCGAAGGTGGGGCTGGCGGGGAGTGTTGTTGTCATGGCTTAAGCTTTTCCCTCTTGCCGATCTGCCGCTGATTTTGTCCACACTCAATACTCGATAGCTCATCACATAAGCGGACTGTCAATTTAGACCGCCCGGGGACCGACAGATCCTTGTGAAGTTTTATCCCTGCCACATTAGATCAGACTGGTTTTTCATTCGGCTGGACGAATGCCACCGATCTCATTCATTAGAAAGTAGTTGATTTGAGGAAAGAGGCTTATCCATTGCACTGCGAACACCCCACGTGAGACGCTGGTAGGTGGTATTGTTACACTAACAAAGCTTGAATTTTTGAACTGTATTTAGATACTATTGTAGGACCACTCCGTGAACACTCCCTAGTGAGTACCGTACGCCTCCCATAGTCATTCAAATATATTGTACTCACCAATGAGCGGTTGTCTCTGGTATGTCCTCGCCAAAAAAAAAGAAAGAAAGAGTTTGTCCTCGACTTTTACCTAGACTACGCGAGCATTACACAAGTATAATTCACTCTGGCACAATAGCCTCAGGGCGCAGGACGAAAAGAGATTTCACAACTCTAGTGCCTGGAGAAGCTGCAAGGGTGAAATGATGCTCTCTGGGGTCCTTGTTACCAATACCGGTACAGTAAAAACCCAGTTTGCCCAGAATTTACGGTACTAGGACGCCATCTGTTGCCAAGAGGGATGCGAAAAACAGAGAGACCGGGCAACAGTGTATCTACTCTCGGAAGTGAAAGTAACTACAAATCACCAATTATCACTGATGAAAACAACATAGAGAAAAGAAGTCACACAATCCATAAACGATTCAGGTCACCCAAGCTAATCCGCAACCCTCCTCCCAAGGCAAACCGTCAGAAAAGAAAAATCCCAACTGAAAAGAAAGCCCAGCCTATCCCAGTTGTCCGACTATCTATTTACAGGTGGTCCTCCTCTTGTTATGCACATATCGATTTCCCCCGTCTTTTGACCATCCAAACCCTTTCTCTGTTGACCGTTGTGGTGGTTCAATTATAATTTATTACTATGTAAAAGGTGGTGCTCCACGGTGGTAGAAAGGAACGAGAGAAATGAAAGATCGCTACCTAGACTACATACAGTATGGTACAAGTACGTGGACAAAATTAACTACCTGAAAACGGTTGATGTCAACGCAACCCAGCTCATCACCGAGCACTTCCAACACCACCTGAAGAAAATTTCCCAGACCAATTTCGGTTATGTGTTCTACTATATATTTACATTCTTAATTTGTAAAAAAAAAAAAAGGTTTTCTAGATTGTGGGGTTGGCGGGGGAGTGCGGTTGTCATGGCCGAAATTTCTCCTGTTGCCCAGTGGGCGGTTACTGGCAATTTTGGTCAGGGACAATAGATTCACCTCACCCCCCTCCCCTGTCTGCCAAGCCTGAGCTAACAACCCCCTGTTATCAACATGACCTATGCGGCTCCGACTAAAGAGCTATTATCAACCGTCATTCTTGTTCGCCCAATGATCTCCCACCAGCTAAAAACATTCTAACTAAGCAAAGGTAAAAATTATTCGCAACAGTATTCGACTAGTCTGAACTACCCTCTCTCTAGCGCGCGAATAAAGGTTGGGGACAGACTTTTCTTCTTCTTTTCCTGCGGGTAGATGGGCCTATCGCAGTTCAGTTCTATGGCTTATCGATGGTGGATTGCCCGTGCGGCCAGCTTGTCGATTAGAAAGGGGGAAAAATTCCGTTAACGCTTTATAATTTTTTATTTGTTAAGAGGGAAATCTACTGTTACACGACCAAGATAGAGAGACGGCCTTCGCAGATTGACTCTCACCCGAGTACTAGTACTGTGCAGTACCGGTAGTCGGAAATTACTTTCCCCGGAATAAATTTACGGAAGAAAAAAAAGGCGTCAGCGGCAGAGTCCCGTCTGGAGCGTTGCAGCAAAAATTGAGAGATCGACTACTTACCGAGAGGGGAAAGCCGCCGGTAAACGACTTGCGAGACTGACAAATAAGGCTGTGCGTACGAGTAGTATGCTTTTGTTGTGGAAAGTTAACTTACTCTCTGGTATAGTATAGTAGCTACTGTATTGGCACAGCGCTCCAGGAAGGAATGCGGGTGCGCTCGGGAAATTCCCGCACAATCCCCCACGCTATATTAGCTAGCAGATGTATAAGTTAAGCCCCTCTAACCGTTATATTCCGAAGTATTTCTTCTCTTTGTAGTAATGATATTTTACCGACACCTGATATTTTCGGATTTCTATCGCAACTTATTAGTATTTACACTCAAGTAGAGTACCCAATCCAACCCTTAATATGGGATGCTTTAGGACTTACTGACAATACTTTTTTGCTGTAGAGAGCTTGCGAGTATCAAAACTTGGTGCACTGGCAGAGAGAGCCAGCGAGAAAGGGAATAGCCCGGCGATATCATCCATCGATAGGTCTCCTCTCACCTCTATCGGGGCGGCATTGGCAATCAAGGGGGCAGGACTGATATTAACTTAGCAGATAAATCTTCTCTCAAACTCTCATCTGAGCCTACTCCTCTGCTCTACCCGAGTACCCTAGCACACCATACCATTATCTCATCCCCTGCCGCCACCCGGTAATAAACATAAATACTCTACCGCTATAAAAATACCATATCCAAAATCTCGGTAATGGTGATCCCTCTCCGGGAACCGAAATCCACCCTTTGTGTCCATAGGGGTCCGGAACCCTTCCGGGCCTTAACAGTAACCGGCACTGGCGCTAGACCAACAGGGATAGAAGGCCGGCACCCTGGATGTGCTCCGGGGTGTCGTAGACTATTGAGCGTCCTGGCACTTACACTTTAGGAAGGTCCATGGCTGGAGCACCTGCCGGGAAGGTGGCCAATGCATTGTACTCGTATGTTGATTTCGTAACAGGCTTGCACACATACCTACAGTATGACCGTCAATTGATGACGATACTGACAAGGAATAGTCTCCGAATGCCGATTTTAGGGAGTTTAGGTTTATTCTGTTCTGTGGAAGTTGGGGATCTTTGACTTTGCACTTTTTCCTTGTAATGTTTTCAAGAGGACTCACAATCATTTCTTTTCCTTTGTTGTGATGAAGGTGTGCGATGGAATGGCGGTTAGGGTCTAGGGGATTTCATTCCGTTACTTCTATCTTTTTTTATTGATATCAATTTAGGGATAAAGTTGATGAGCACATCTTTTAGATTTCTCCAAGCGCATATCTCTACGCTGTAGTCTAGCTCGTTCCGAAAACCACTACTCGGAGGGGATAATATAATAACCTGAGCTCTGTAGATTCTTTTCTCTTTGCTTTTCGAACGCCGGGCAGGCGCGACACTAACTAGTAGAAACCAAAGGAATATTCCTCAATTATTCTAGGTCACGCACAAAGCAGATATTATTCCGGTTAGAAAAAGTGTTGGAAATGATGCTGCTCGCCATACTCTGATGATACTTCCTTTGTGCAGATGGCTTCCGGGAGCGCGCTTGCTTGTGGCTTCGGAAATGCGCTGAGGACTCGGGCATATGGCTTCGGCTTCGGGCGTTTGCTTGGACATTAAGGAAAGCATTTCCTGCGCAGGAATGTAGCCGTCGGAAAGGAAGTGGAAGGGCTGTAAGACAAGCCGGAAAGGACGTAAAAGGGTTTTACATCCGAATGGAACAGAGGCGGGTATTGTGAGTAGTGGTGGTGGTGTTTGTTTTCCTTTGGTTAGTCCGGGAGTCATGACAGGGAAATGGGAGACTCACACGGAGTAGCATGGGCGTGCCTGCTGGCTCATGGGTGGATAGGGCGCTATTGTTGATATATACTCCTGTCTTTACCGATTAGTTAGTTAGTTGAGAGAGCCATCGTGGAGCCATTGTTGATCGTGAGTCTGTGATTGTTGAATGAAAAGATTTTCTCCGAACTTGAGTGTGCGATCGTTTTTGTTCTCAGTTGCTTGGCGTTTCGTTTCATTCCACGGCTCGTCACTCGCCTTGTTTGGTTGCTATCATCGTCTATCTATTGCACCTTAGCAAAAGTAACCGAATATCGCGATGCAACGGTGCACTTGGCGCACTTCCTTTTCAACACGAGTTTCTCACAAATGGCTATCAAAACTGAACCAAAAGATTATTTAAAAATAAAATAAATACATAATCCTAATTAATACTTTGTATACCACCCATCTGCCTCAATAATTGCCTCAATTCTGTGAACTATAAAT
>Ga0307509_10001998_pt1 | contig 33690 bp, 36 predicted proteins | sample 10_EM_MG_FD_202245 | JGI IMG/M metagenome (GOLD analysis project Ga0307509, IMG submission 202245) | Populus trichocarpa ectomycorrhiza microbial communities from riparian zone in the Pacific Northwest, United States - 10_EM | ecosystem: Host-associated > Plants > Roots > Unclassified | place...
TGGAGGTACTGGTACAAGGATTTGGGTATACTTTGAACTGAAAAGGTTGTACTGGTACTTTCGTTGCCACCATGACACCGCCACAGTACCTGTCCTTCCGCGAAAACTTTGCGAACGGGAGTGTACCAGTCCCGTATCGCTCTTACCGAAAACTGCTATTACCAGAAAGGTAACCGTTTTGCTGATACGATACAGGATAGGAACCTATTAACCGGAACAGACAGGGATTGCTTCCTGTAAGTTGGTACGAATATATTATATTAAAGGGATATATTTGCCTAGCTAACCTTGAATAACTGTCCCATAAGTTACTGGACCATGTATAAGCTAGGACTAGCTTATTGTATCTCATTTTTTGAAGTTTATTGTGCTTTTTATTTCAATTTTAATATTCCAACGACTGAAAGTGGGAATATGAGTGATGATTTATGATGATAAAAGTGAATGGTATCATAGCTGATCAGGTCAGCTTGCCACGTGATCTCTGGGTTCGCGTAGAGGCGAAACGCGTCTTCTAACTTCTAGCTTTGGAGAAATTGACTAGGACCACCTCTTCTAAACAATCACCACCTTTCCCTTTGTTAGCGACAGGGGAAAACGACAGGAACAACAAACAGCAAGCGACAAACAAGCCCCGGCGTCATGGAGTCCTCTATAACCCCTTCGGCAGGAAAGCGCTCTTTCGATTCCCCTGCTTCCGAGCTATCGCCTCCTCCAGAAGATTCGTCACTGATGGAAAGATCATCGAATATAGATAACGATGGTGGCTCCGACTCCGGGTTTAGTCGAGAATTCAAGAGCATTGTGGGTGGGGATCTGTCTACAGATGCCTTGGGGCAGTTGGAGGAGGTTTCAGGAGGAGACATTCAGAGAGGTGAGGCAATATTCCTTCTTCCGCTTTTCTTTCTCTTTTTTGTTACTGATGAATATTAACAATCCTTCATTATAGCTATCAATATGTATGGTGCCCTTGAGACGTTTCTGCTAGCTTTTTTTTTTACTGAGATGCATAGGTACTTTGACGGATCCTGGGAAGCGGCGGCCCCCAAGAAGCGGAAAGTATTTCACGATATGTCTGTGTCGGCAGCCATTACCGGTACTGGCAGTTCCAAACTACCTAAAAATATTCCTTCTAGGATTTTTTTTGGTCAGTTTGGTGCGGACGGTTGGGCTACCAGAAGCGGCACAAAATTGCTCTCGTTTGGTGATGTGGTGAGAATTGAGCGCCAAAGAATGCGGTTAGGAGATACTATACCAAGCGCCGGAGGAAAATCGAAAGGAAAGGCGCTCGTTACAGATAGCTCGCAGCAAGGCGGAACGATGGGCAGCAAATCCACACCGCTAAGACAGCGTAAAACTCAGGACATCGTCGTTCGATTTACAAACTCTAAAGGAGAAGAAATAGGCCGACTCTCTCAAGATACTGCTAGTTTTGTGTCAACTCTAATTGATCAGAGAATTGCATGCTTTGAGGGGGTCTGCATCCATGCCGCAGAAAAAATTCGGACGAATGATACAATAGATTTGCAAATTAGCTGCTATTTGTTGAAGGAGTCATTTGAGAATAGCAGCTTTCGTCCTGCGGATACAAATCGCGTTGCAGATATTTTTGCGGCTAAAGAAACCCAAGATGAGAGAGTTTTAAGATTAAGGCAGGTGGCATTGGTGAAGCTTTTTCAAAGGATGAACCTTGAACCTAAATCTACAAACCTTGTTACGCAAAAGCACAAAGCTGCAGGAATTCTCCAAGCTGCGGAAATTGCGGAGCAGCACGAGATTACGAATATTAGTACAGCAAGTAAAGCTCGTAAAACTATAACAATAGATGCTGTTGATGAGTCTGGCGATGAGGAGAACCCAAGCGTTGAAGAAGAAGGAAAGGAGTTAGAGGAGGACCAACTCAATGCACTTTATCGTTTGTCGCACCTTCAAACATATTTTCGAACAAAGTTACTAATTTGTTTTATTTGTTTAGAGAAAGCACAATCCTTTAATTCCGATACCCCAGAAGCAGAGCCTGCTGACACTTTTGCAATGAGTTTACGTCGATACCAGAAACAGGCCTTGCATTGGTTTCTAAGCAAAGAGAAGAGTACGGACAATCGTGTAAATGAATCAATCCACCCTTTGTGGGAAGAATATCAATGGCCGAACACGGAGGAGGATCATAAAAAAGTTATTCGCGATTTAGGTCAAGATAACTTTTACGTCAACCTATATTCTGGGGAACTCTCTCTCAAATTTCCAAAGCAGGAACAAAATTGCTTAGGCGGGATACTGGCTGATGAGATGGGTTTAGGTAAAACGAGTGAGTTACCTGCGCTATAACGAATCAGATTCAGAGTCCGCTAATTGTTGTACAGTCGAGATGTTAAGCTTGATACACACCCATCGCCCATCACCTCCAAGCCCTAGTATACACCCTACTAGTAGTTTCGGTAGACTACAAAGGCAAAGCGAAGAGGTCGTACCAGCTCCGTTTACAACACTTGTTGTCGCTCCAATGAGTCTATTAGCTCAGTGGGAGTCTGAGGCTGAAGCAGCTTCAAAGCCTGGAACTTTAAAGACTTTGCTTTACTATGATTTACAAAAGAAGCAGAATCTCCAAACATTATGTAATGCTTCAAATGGTACAAACGCACCGAATCTCATTATAACTAGTTATGGGGTTGTGCTCTCAGAGTTTGGTCAGGTGGTCGCTTCAGGTGGAAAGCGTGGAGCACATGGAGGCTTGTTCTCTGTAAGATTCCTTCGGGTTATACTTGATGAAGCACATCATATCAAGAACAGGTAAGTCTTTCTAGTAGTTCCAGTTCATCCAGATAATACTAACCGTCAATAGGACAAGTAAATCAGCAAAGGCTTGTTATGAGCTCAGCGCAGATCATCGATGGGTCCTTACGGGAACGCCTATCGTCAATCGGCTAGAGGATCTTTTCAGTTTAGTAAGATTTTTGCGGGTTGAGCCTTGGAGTAATTTCTCCTTCTGGAAAACGTTTATTACAGTACCTTTTGAAGAAAAAGACTTCATAAGAGCCCTTGACGTCGTACAAACTGTTTTAGAACCACTAGTTTTGCGGAGAACGAAGGAGATGAAAACCCTTGATGGGGAGCCGCTTGTTCCCCTTCCTAAGAAAACAACAGAGATTGTATACATAAAACTTTCTAAAGCGGAGCTTGATGTTTATAGGCACATTGAAGCTAGGGCAAGAAGCGATCTCGCTCGCAGTATTGAGGTAGGTGTAACTTAATAGTAAAAGAAGAATGACAATACGGATGTGCTGACGGATTATAGATGGGAACAGTTTTGAAGTCCTATACTAACATATTTGCGCATGTCCTGCGGCTTAGACAAGCTTGCTGTCATCCGACATTGATTAGAAAAAAAGAGATTGTCGATGATGAGATAATGGCTGAAGCCGAATATGATGCTGCTAAGGGATTTAGTGATGACATGGACCTGAACGCTTTAATAGATCGGTATTCAGCTGAAGAAAGTAATGCTTCGCTTAATCTTTATGGTGCGAATGCCCTCAAAGAGATTAGGGATAGTGTAGAGAACGAATGTCCCATGTGTCTGTCGGATCCGATGCCAGATCAAACCGTAACAGGCTGTTTACACGCAGCATGCAAAAGTTGTTGGGTTCATTTGATTGAGGTACGAGTAAATAGTTTCTCTTCTCGATGGTAGAGAGGCCAAGTGTATTATTGCTAACATTTTGGTAGACTGCGAAGGCTAAACAAGAATTGCCTAAATGCGTGAAGTGTCGTGAGCCGATCAATGAGCGGGATCTTTTTGAGGTTATAAGAAACGATTCCCCAGTCGAAGAAGGCAGTCAGCCTCGCAGCTCTCAAGATCAAGCCGGTATAACCCTACGCCGTGTCAACTCCCGTTCTTCTGCAAAAGTCGAGATGCTGGTTGAGAAATTGTCGGAAATCGGGAGGTCTTACCCTGAAAGGAAAAGCTGTGTTTTTTCACAATTTACAACCTTTCTTGATCTCATAGAAAAAGAGCTGCAGAGGTATGTTGCACTAAGAGATGCCCGCCTAGTGTGTCGTGATGAAAATTGACAAGAGATTCCAGGCGCCGGATCACCTTTCTCCGTTTTGATGGGTCAATGTCTCAGCAAAAGCGCGCTGAAGTCGTTAATACTTTCAAAATGGGCCAGGACACTAAGGTTCTCCTGCTAAGCCTTAGAGCTGGTGGAGTAGGGCTCAATCTGACAACTGCGAGCCAAGTTTTTATGATGGACCCTTGGTGGAGCTTTGCCGTTGAAGCTCAAGCCATCGATAGAGTTCACAGGATGGGTCAAACTTCAGACGTGATGGTCCACAGATTTGTTGTTGAAGGTACTGTGGAAGAGAGAATGGTGCATACAATTCAGGCAAGGAAGAAGTTTATGTAAGATGTTCTATGCCAAGTCGAGTGCGTTGCTTCCTACTAACGTTCTCTTTGCTTCTGGTAGAGCCTCCTCCTTGGGGATGATGACTGATGAAGAAAAGAAGAAGGCAAGAATGGAGGATATCAAGATTCTTCTGGGTAAATAAGTGATAACGGGAGTGGGACATAAGGTTTTGATATTTATTGTATTACCGGAGGTCTTATAGAGTTTTGGGTTTCGTTTTTGTTCTTCGCTGTTTTTATATATACCAGATGCACGGTTGTGCCCGTGTACTCGTACAGCTTACATTAGCGATCAAGGTTATAAGCTGTAATTTTAATAGCACAATCTTTTTCTTTGATCTGATGTTGTACTATTCCTCCGTCCGTCTGCGCGAGCGTTTGTTTACAGCTACGGGCATCTTTGTTTTACTTTACTTTTATTCCTGGCCACACGGCTTGTTATGCGAAAAGCACGGGGTCCAAAGCCCTTCTCGGCACTCATCCTTCCGTCTCCGGTTATGAGAAGCGAATAAAGGAAACCGCGTGAGTGACGGAGAGAAAGTAAAAATCACGTGTAAAGGGAACTGTTGGTATATGGTTTTTTTTCCTCCTCTCAAATGCTGCTTTCAGCTTTCTAAAATTTCTGTTCTCAAGCCGGGTACTAGTTCGGACTTCTTTATACTTCCTCTATTATTCCTTTTTTTTCCTTCCTATATGCTTTCTTTGAATGTCTTTGTTCCTTGTCGCCGAATCTGGGTGGTAGAAGTAGGACTGAATTACTCCATTATGTAGCTGGTCTATTATATCTTTTCCTATCATTCTAGTAGTAGTGGTTCGCAATAGTTAATGATCTTGACCGTTACCTATTATCACTTCTCTGTTGAAACGATCGCCCTTTTGTAACAGGAAAGGGAGGGGATCCTCCGAGTGAGAGACGGTGATTTTCGACATACCCTTGCTTTTGGATAGCATCATAGGGGAGCAAGCGGAGAGGGTGACCGAAGCAAGTAAGAGATTTGTATTGCTTATAGAAAAGATAAGAAAGGAGGTTCGGGAGAAAAGAGAAGAAAAGAAGAAGAGTATGAGTAGGAGAAAGTGGGGCCTAGAGAGGTGTAGACAGGTGGGTGACGTAAGTAGTCACAGGGTGTCACTCGTGACCGCTGAGAATATAAGAGAGCAGCACTATTTACAACATTGGTTATATTCTCTACCGGCCGTGTGGGGGAACTCTAGGAGGGAGAGGGGGGACACCAATCGGTTGGGTTTTTGAGCGGTGGTTTTGGTAGGGGTCCTTAGTCCCTCATTATGGGGGGTGAGAGGTACAGCACATGTCCGAGGCCACAAGTTAAACGGGAAGCGGAGGCGGTTATAAGCTAGAGAGGGGATACACCAGCTGTACGGAATGGTGTTCGGAATTCTGAGGGAGTGGCTGTGGTTATTTAGCCTGGTCGCTTGTAATGCCCCTCTGGAGCTACTAGTTGAAAGGAAGAAGGACAATCTTAAGTCGCTTGAACCCTTCCCGCTAGTTGGAGAGATCAAGAACTATTGCTTGCGGACTCTGGAGGTGTCTGTGGGATGTGGCACAATTTGGCCTTGGTGTGCGTATCATAACACGAGTGAAGAGAGTTGACAGGCTTTGGGGGAAACCGAGTATCCACTCACGTGGGTGCCTGACGTGATAGACTACGATAACATATCGGGTAGCTATGTAAGTGCCACATCAATGTCTGAACCGTTTAGATTTACTATCAGGGTAAATTTCGCTACCATAACTAATCCTTGACAAAACAAGAAAGGAGCAAAAAAGAATAATACACTGCCACCAAAAGAGAGATTCCTTCCGCGCAATGAAACGCACACTAACTTAAGCCCGTAACTTCTTACAATCCCATAGATGAAAACTTATCAAAATATTTCACGAATTCCTGCGCCAATCCCCGTGCCTCGTCATCCTTCCATCTAGTCCGGGATGCTTCTTCCCTGCACCGAGCTAGCTCCTCCATCATAACGTCGAGGGCTTGCAACGCATTTTCGCTGGTGAGTGGTTCGACGAAAGGAGCGATTGTACTTTTCCTTGGTGTCGGCTTCGATTCCTTGGTTGCATTGGCCGCATTGAAGTATACGTAGGAGGCCACACCTATGAACGCTGCTAGCGATCCCCAATGATTGCCATGATCCTTGCACATCAGGCCGCCTATGGTATCCAACAGCGGTTTGATTGGTGCGGCAGCCTGTGGTAATAACGTTGCGCCCAGTGTGTCTTTGCTGATATCGGACGCCTCTAGCTCATAGTCAGGGAGCGGGTCTGGGAGAGGTGGGAGAGAGATCTGGTTCTGCTGGGCGATTTTGATGAGCCCAGCAGTAATGTCACAAAGGGTTTTGTAATAGGGAATGAAGCCTTCGTTGCGGAGCCGGGCTTCAGTAGATGGTATATTCTTGATCAGATGGGAGACGAAGTGAGCGGCCCAGCGGGTGCAGCAATAAGTGGTGACCGTCCAGGAAGCCAACTCTGAGGAGGAAGTTGAATTAAGGATAGAGGGGCGAACATCATCGCCTGCAGGAAAAGTAGTGTCTAGAGACCATGCCGCAACAAGAGATGGGGTAGCCATTTTAACAAAGAGTTGGGATTTGTGAAAGATAGAGCTCCAGTGTTGAGCAGAGGGAATTGGGGACTGGAAGGCGTGAGCAGAGAGGCAGCTTTTTGATCACCTCGTCAGATATGAATAAGAATTGCCAAACTCAAGATAGGAGCGCCTCGTCGCTCTGTTTCGAGTTCAGTCTGCATGAAAGGACGTCATGGGGTAGACATGGTGCTTCCGAGAAAGTGGGGTAAGTAGTTAATGCTGCTCAGAATCGACTATTCCAGTACTCATGGATTGCGATTTTGAAGATGCTTCTACCCGGTATAAAATTTCCTCTAACTTGTTTTCCTGGTGCGGATGCATCAAGAGCTTAAGCCAATCCCCAGTCTCGTAGTGAGCATCAGTGATAGAATTCCTCCACCTATTAGGGATATCTCCCTCCTTTGATCTTATTCTGGTAGCTTCATCTTGCCCCCGCCGGTACGTCATTTTCGATCAAAAAAAACAAACAAAGCGGAGAGTTGACTGCGGAAGATCGATTGTCGGCAATCGCAACTATCATAAAGTTAGAAATTGTAATAGATATTGATAATCGTGCGAAGGTTCCTGCCGCTTCGAAGGGCACTCGGCGACCATCGAAATTGACGGCACTCTCAATGGAGTGCCCCGTAGCTCCAAGATCCACGGCGGCTCAGCCATACTCTGTTAAACTGGTGGGGCAGTATTAACAGTTGAGGGCCGAACACCGTAAAAGAAAAGCCTATGAAGCTTGACCTACAGTAGTTTACTGAGGTACTGGTGTGAACCCTCCTCTTAGTCTTTAGTTAATTTCCAATTAATAGGAGGTTTATCATAGAAAGATTGACGGCCATTCCAGCCTGCGCGAAGAAAGGTCGCACTAGCACCTAAAATCCGCGAGCTGCTGCGACTATATTGGGGTTTCTTCCTTCCTTTAGTCTCAGCTGCTTGCTGAATTCGTATCTCTATCTCGGAATATGATGTTCTAGACATGGCATCTGGGGTGGTGGGAAAAGGCCTTGTGAGGTGATTGAAGGATGTATTGCCAAGCTGTCGTGTATCGTTGGGAAATCGGACACTCCATTGTGAGTGCCGTCAATTTTTGATGGTAGCCTAGCGTCCTCCGAAGTGGCGGGAACCTTGTTACGGTTAAGTGCTTGCTTTTGCTGCTGGTAAAACTTTCCGGGCCTCAGGAGGGGAGAACGGGAAGTGCAAACCACACGATCCATTCACAGCGAAGGTAGGTCACATGATTGAATTTAGTGTGCAAGGAGGAAGAAAGTAGAGCACTAGTACAGTGTAGCTAGCACGGGCTCCTTGAAATCTCAAGCGAGTTGAAGACAATTTTTCTCCATTTTGGCTGGTTTGTATCTGCAGTCCAATAACACTCGTCTCGAGATGAAGTGGAGATCTTGCGGGGGGCGTTATTTGTATTTTCCACCAGATTGGGGGTATTTGTTGGCTCTATATTTGCTTTTTGGACCTTTCGCTTCCTCCGGCCATTCCACCCATGCGCCCCAGGTGTGCTTTGTTGTTGGTAGATGGGAGGGGATAGGGTGGTGGGGGGGAAGGTGTGGGGTGGATTCGATAAGATCTTCTAGCTCGGTGCTTTTGTCTTCTGATTGTCTGGCCGTACGGGATACCTTGTTTCCCTACGTTGCGAGCCAGAGTAGCGAGCATTCACCATTTATTGGCCCGCCTGTCGTGGGTTGTCTGGCTTTAGATCGCAGTTCAAGAATTTTGCAAGGCAGTGCTCTCCGTGCCGGATGCTCACCACGTAAATTAGGGAGGCATTGTATAAGATGTAAGGTTAATATCAATGTGGGATCTTGGCTCATTCTAGTGCATGGTTATATATTAGCGCCCTGCGGCGGAACCGGAATTGCAGGTGAATGCAATTCCAAATACGAGATATTTGGGAAATACTTGGGGGGTCATTGGAAACCGGGAAACATAACCCTTGTTTCTGTGGGAATTCTGTGGGGTCGGTAGAAAAAGCTTTCCCGTTTTTAGTGACGACCCCAAGCCCTTGTAGCACTCGTCTACTAGTACTGCAGCGTAGCTTCTGAGGCGAAGGGGAGCCTCATACGAATTCACCGGATTCGTGAGATCTAGTGGTATCATATTTAGCTGCCAAGTTACTATTCTGTTTCTGGGGGTTCTTAAAATCGGAGGTAAAACCTTACTCATGAAAGTGGCTGATTATGTGAGGGGATACTGGAAGTGTGCAAGAAGGCTCGATTACATACCGGTATTGTGGTTTGGTACGGCAAGGTATTTTTTTGGGCACTCTCTGCGCAAAGAAGTCATCTGGTTGGCGCTCTGGGTCGGTTGGGCCCAACTGGCTGGCCGGGAACTTGTGGTACGGCAGCTGGAGCCGTCGGGGCGGGGAAGCGGGGGGATGTTTTCCATGAGACGGAGATTATTTGTGAGCTATATACATGTGTCAGGGATATTGTTCGGATACTTTATCCCTGGTCCTTGTAAGTTAACTCCATACTTTATCGGGGCACTTGTGCTACCTGCTCTTTTCGTTAAGGTCTGATTGGACCTTAGCCCAGCGAAGTCAATGAGATGGTACAAAGGCCCTTAAATCCCCACGCTCAAAACGAAAGGCGAAAGGTAATCGGGCAGGCCTTCCTGCTACCCCATGGATAGATATATTCTTCACTGAATTTTTCTTATCAGACTTGTGTGGCGAATATATCGGTCGGCTGTGCTGGTTGAGAGGGGGCAGAACAATCTTGGACCGCCTGCACCACTCTAGCTAGGTGGAAATATCCTGGATCTTGCAGGCTCTGGGGATGACTGTAGAAGGTGGTATATAGTCTACGATTTCACGCTGGCGTATCCACGTGAGAGTTGACGGACTTTAAGGGCAAGGGAGTAGACTAATCATATGGGTGCTTGAGGTGATCGGCAAGTTGAATTAGGCGAGAGCTTATACTTGGAGGGGTGGATTATTAAAAACGGGAAAACCATTTCTACTGATCTCTTATAATTCGCAGCAGAGAAAAGGGTTATGTTCCACTTTTTTAGACTAATGACCAGCCCAGGTATGATACAGAACTCGGGTGCTTAGTAATGTTTGGGTGGGATAAAATCACGGTTCCACATGGGGCAGCTATGTCTCACATCGACGTCCAAACTTCAGGGTAGATTTCGCTATCATAACTGATCCTCCACAAAGCAAGTAAAGAACAAAAAAAAGATACACTGTCCCCAAAAGCGAAATCCCTTTTCGTGCAATGTAAGGCACGCTAGGGCCGTAACTTCCTACAACCCCATAGATGGAAACTTCTTAAAATATCTCACGAACTCCTGCGCCAATCCCCTTGCCTCCTCATCCTTCCATCCAGTCCGGGATGCCTCTTCCTTGCACCGAAATAGCTCCTCCCTTATGACCTTGCAGGCTTGCAACATCTTTTCGGTGGTGACAGGTTCGATGAAAGGAGCAATCGTGCGTTCCCCCGGCGTCGACTTCGATTTCTTGGTTATATTGACCGCAGTGAAGTATTCGTCCGCGGCCACACCTATGAATGCTGCTAGCGATCCCCAATGATAGCCATGATCCTCGCGCATAAGGTCACCCATGGTATCACACAGCGGCTTGATTGGTAGCGCAACCCGTGGTAGCAATGTTGCGCCTAGCGTGTCCTGGCTGACATCGGACACCTCCTTTTCGTAGTCAGGGAACAGGTCTGGGAAAATTGGGAGAGAGATCTGGTTCTGTTGGGCGATTTTGACGAGCCCAGCAGTACCGTTACAAATGGCTTTGTAGTAGGGAATGAAGCCTTCGTTGCGGAGCCGATCTTCGGTAGATGGAATGCGGTTGATCAACTGCGCGATGAAGTGGAGGGACCAGCGGCTGCAGCAATAGGTGGTGACCGTCCAGGAGGCCAACTCCGAGGAGGAAGTTGAAGAAAGGATAGCGGGGTGAACATCATTGCCCACAGGAAAGCTAGTGTCTAGAGACCATGCTGTAGCAAGAGATGGGGTAGCCATTGTAATAAACGGTTGGGTTTTGTGAAAGATAGAGCCTTGTGTTGAGTGTAGAGTAGAGGGACTTGGGGACTGGGAGACGTGAGGGGACGGGCAGCCCTTTTATGTCCTTGCCAAATGCCGGGTGGATAGGCATTGCTAAACTCAGGAGAGGAGTGCCCGATCTCCGTATTTCGGTCTGCATGAAAGGATGTAATCGAGCAGGTATAGTGGCTCCAAAAAAGTGGGGTAAGCAGTTAATGTTGTTCATGATGGACAGTCCCGGTCCTCGTGGGTTGTGATTTTGAAGATGCTTCCATAAAATTTCCTGACCTTTTTTCCTAGTGGTGGTATGCACCAAGTGCTTGAGCCAATCCCTAGTCTCGCAATGAGCATCGGTGGTAGAATTCCTCCACCCATTAGGGATATATCTCTGGATATTATGCTTATGGTCCCCTTCTCTCGCCGGACCGTCATTTCCAACTAAAAAATAAAGAAAAACAAACAAAGTGAAGAGGGTTGACCGCCGAGGGTTGGCTATCGGCGATAGTAAAGATCATAGAAATGATAATATATATTGATAAGTGCTTTCTTTTACAGTATTACTGATACTGCCCGGGTTTGAGATCGAAGGGAAGCCGGGGAAGCCGGAGAAGAGCAAGCCCCACGACCCATTCACCGCAAAGATAGGCACATGATTGGATTTGATGTTCGGGGGGAGGGGCAGGAGGGGGGAAACAGAGTGCAGAATAGACTAACGAGCACGGGCTCCTTGAAATCCGAATGGAGTTGGAAACGATTTACTCTATTTTAGCTATTTTTCGCCTAAAGTCCAATAACACTCATCTGGAGATAAAGTGTAGATCTTGCAGAAAGTATTCTCTGTATTTTACACCAAGCCAGCGATATTTGGTGGCTCTATTTTTACTCTTTGACCTTTCACTTCCTCCCATTCCACCCATGAACTCCAAGTGCGCTTGATTGTAGGTAGGTGGGGGGGGATAGGATAGGAGGAAGAAAGGAGTGCTATGGCTCTGATAGGATTCTAGGTCTTTGCGTTAGTCTTCTCATTGTCTGGTCGTATGAGATATGAGATATAAGATTAACGCTATTGTGGAATTTTTCCACTCATTCTAGCGGATGCTCATGTAATGGCTGCCTAGTGTGGATTTGTAATTGCAGATGAGCACAATTCCTAATACTGGACGCTTGAGAAATACTCGGGGGGGCAATTGAGAACCGGGAAACATAACACTTGTTTCTGAGGTAATTGTGTGGGATCGGCAGAAATATCCTTCCGGTCTTTAGTGACTTCCCCGAGTGCTTGTAGAACTGGTCCACTACAGCATATAGTTTCTGAGGTGAAGCAGAGCATCACACTAGTTCACCATATTCGAGAGGTCTAGTGATATCACATTTAGCTGTTACTATTCTGTTCCTAGGAGTTTTATCTTAAAGCAGAGATAAACCCTGCTCATGGAAATAACTGATTATATGATCATACCAGAACTGTGCTGGAAGGCTCGATTACTAACTGCTACTGTAGTTGAGTATGGCAGTGTAATTCTTTGGGCCTTCTATACGCAACGATGTCATCTGACTGGCGTTCCGGATTGGTTGGGCCCGACTGACTGGATAGGAGCTTACTCGAGTACAGTACCGTACTGTACGGCAGCAGGAGCCGTCGGGTGCGGAAGCGGGGGAAGTGCTTTGTCAGAAGATAGGGATTATTTGTGAATTAATGTCAATTGGCTACCGCTAAAAATTCAATACGTTATTGGGGGCACTTGTACTACCTGATCTTTTGGTTAGGGTTGGATTGGAGTTTGGGCTAACCGGGCCAATGGGATGGCATGGCCCTCAAATCGCCGCACTTTAAGCGAACGGCAAGATGCAATACGACATGCCCCCCAACTAGTGCGGGGGAAGATATCTTCCTCACCGGATTTTTCTCATCAAGTTCATGCGACGGATATATCTATCGGCAGCACTAGTCGAGAGGAAGCGGAGAGATCATGAACTACTCTCACTCTTTCAAGCTAGTTAGAAAGATCCGGGATCATTGCTTGCAGACTCCGGAGATGTCTGTACAAAGTGGTAGAATTTCGGGTTAGTGTGCGTATCATATCACAAGTGAAGAGAGTGACGGGCTTTAAGGACAGGCGAGTATACCGGTACAATCATATGGGTACCTGACATGATGGACTGGCTGAATTAGATGAGAGCTTATCTCTTGGACTGCTGGAAGGGTGGAAAAATTTATGCTGCCCCTCTAAGTGTCTGAGACACAGGTTAATAAGCAACTTTTGTCAACTACGAGCACTACAAATTCGTAGGTGCGCAAACACCGGACCATAGCTAATGTTAGTATCATAATATCATTGTATCATACTTACACACATCATCACTGAAGAATACCGAGAGAGCACCTTAGTTATCCCCGCCTCGGGCTCTGAGAGGGGTGGCATAAAAATTTCCACCCTTTCAGCAGTCCAAGAGATACTCAGGGGGGTTATTAAAAACCGGAAAACTATTTCTACTGATCTTATCGTAGAAACTCGAATGATTGGACTATGTGCTATGTTGTTGAGCTTTCCTCTCTCAGTAAGGTCATTATTTTTCTGTCTCCGAAGGGAGAAAGGGGCTGTGTTTTCGCTGTGTTACTTGCTTTTTTTCCAGAGAAGGGAATTTTGGGCTTCATAGCACAAGGTTCAATTATTCGAGTTTTACGGTGTCATATCCCTGGAATTCGCTCCCAGTACGCTAAGACTGTTTTCGGAACAATATTAGTATGAAGAGTATTTAAGATGACCCAGAGCGCTGAGCCATTTGAGCATTGAAAAGACTGAAAAATCCAATTTCCCCACCTAACATAGCCAACAGCTGCCCAACCTGGCCTTAACGTACGGGAGCGAATATCACTGTTTCACACCCCCAAGGGATAAGTCTCCACAGAGAAAAGAGTTAAAGTAGGAGGAGGGTCAACGAATTGGGGGGCTCAGTGAGCCCTATCCTAAAAGTGACTTGGAAAAAACATAATTGGAGCGGTGATTTTGTTTGGTGTGTTCATTGAGCCCTCCTCTTCGTTGGTGCCCTTCCTACGAGTAGTTTTTCCCGTTTTTTAATAACCGGCTCAGGTACAGTACAGTACAGTACAGCGCTCGGGTGCTAAGCAATGTTCGGGTGGGACGAAATCACGGTTCCACTTGGGGCAGCTAAGTATGATATATAGCTCATCAACGTCTAAACCCCTGGCTTTAGGGCAGATTTCGCTATCATAACCAATCCTCCATAAGCAGGTATGGAACAAAAAAATACACTGCCCCCAGAGGAGAGATTCCTTCCATGCAATGCAAGGCACGCTAAGGCCGTAACTTTCTACAATCCCACTGATGAAAACTTGGCAAAATGTTTTATGCATTCCTGCGCCAATTCCCGTGCCTTGTTATCCTTCCATCCAGTCCGGGATGCCTCTTCCCCTCACCGAACTAGCTCCTCCATCATAATGTTGCAAGCTTTCAAGGGATTTTCGCTAGTGAGGGGTTGGATAAAAGGAGCAATTGTGCGCTCCCCCGGCGTCGATTTCGATTCCTTGGTTGTCTTGATAGCCTTGGAGTATGCGTCCGCGGACACACCTACAAACGCTGCTAGCTATCCCCAATGATAGCCGTGATCCTCGAGCATCAGGACACCTACAGTATGGTATCCAACACCGGCTTGATTGGTGCGGCAGCCTGTGGTAACAACGTTGCGCCCGGTGTGTCTTTGCTGATATCGGACGCCTCTAGCTCATAGTCAGGGAGCGGGCCTGGGAGAGGTGGGAGAGAGATCTGGTTCTGCTGGGGGATTTTGATGAGTCCAGCAGTACCGTAATGTCACAAAGGGCTTTGTAATAGGGAATGAAGCCTTCGTTGCGGAGCCGAGCTTCGGCAGATGGGATATTCTTGATGAGATGGGAGAGGAAATGAGGGGCACAGCGGGCGCAGCAATAGCGGGCGCAGCAATAGGTGGTGACTGTCCAAAGGGCCAACTCTGAGGAGGAAGTTGAAGTAAGGATAGAGGGGCGAACATCATCGTCTGCAGGAAAAATAGTGTCTAAGGACTATGCTGCAGCAAGAGATGAGGTAGACATTTTAACAAACAGTTGAGATTTGTGAAAGATAGAGTCCTAGTGTTGGGTGTAGGGCAGAGGGAATTGGGACTGGGAGGGGTGAGAAGAGAGTTAGCCTTTTGATCTCCTTGCTAGGCACTACGTGGATAGGCATTGCTAAGCCCGGGAGAGGATCGCCTGATCCCGCATTTTAGTCTGCATGGAAGGATGTGATCGGGCGGACGTGGCGCTTCCAAGAAAATGGGGTAAGAAGTTAATATCATACCGGTCAGGATTGGCTGCACAAGCACATGGATTGTGATTTTGAGGATGCTTCCGGTCTTCCTAGTGGTGTCGATGCACCAAGAGCTTAAGCTAATCTCCAGTCTCCCAATGGGCATTGGTGGTAGAATTCCTCACCCCATTAGAGATACCTCTCTGCTTTGATCGGATATTATTCTCGTGATTTTCCGCTCGCCCCCACCGGCAGGCCGTTTCCGATTAATAAAAGAGAAACGAACGGAGAGAAGAGAGTTGACTGCAGAGGGTCGACTATAGGTAGTGGTAAGGATCATAGGAATGGAAATAGATATTGATAAGTGCTTGCTTTTGTTACTGATACTGCCCGGCCTGAGGTGGAAGGGAACTTGGGGAAGCGCAAACTACAGGACCTATTCACGGCAATGATAGGTCACATGATTGAATTTTGGTATGCACGGGAGGGCGGGGGGGAAGTAGAGTAGCTAGCACCAGCTCCGTGAAATCTGAAGGGGGTTGAAAACAATTTACTCCATTTTATCTAGGTGCGCCTGCAGCCTAATAACACTTAGCTCGGGTTAATGTGAAAATCTCGAGTTAATAGAGGCATTCGGCCCTGGGGCTGAGGAAGCGTTTTTCTAGTTGATCGGTCAGTTTTGTATGCAAAATGGCGTTATACACACCAAAGTTTTTCGACTCGCAAAGCCTCCATAACCATTTTTCAACCCCGGGGCTGAATGCCTCCAATGTGGAAATCTCGTGGGAAGCGCTCTATCTATTTCCACCGAGGTAGAGCTATTTAATTGTTTTTGCTCTTCTGACCTTCGTTTTCTCTACCTATTCCACCCATACATCCCGAGTAGGCTTTGTTGTTGGTGCTCGAGAAGGTGAGAGGGGGTGGGATCGAAGGGAAAAAGGGGCGCGGTGGATCCGATACGTAGGATCTTCTAGCCTTTTCCGGTGCGTTCGCCTTCTTACTGTCTGGTCGTTTGCAATATCAGATATAAGCTTAAGGTTATTATGGACTCTTGGCACTCATTCAAGCTCATGGTTATGTATCTGCAGCCTGAGATGGAGCTGAAAATTGGAGATGAGCACAATTCTAAATACCAGATGGATGGGATGGGAAGCAGTTGGGGGGTCATTAGAAACTGGGAAACATAACCCTTGTCTTTGAGAACCGTAGGGATCGACAGAAATGGCTTTCCGGTTTTTAGTGACTCTTCCAAATACTTTTAGCACTGATCCACTACGGCATAGTTTCTGAGGTGAAGTAAAGCCTCATACTGGTTCACTAATTTCGAGAGATCTAGTGATATCACATTTAGTTGCACCTAATCTGTTTCTAGGAGTTCTATCTTAAAGCCGAGATAAACCTTACTAACGGAAATAGCTGATTGTATGGAAGGATACTGGGACTCGATTACCTACTGCAGTTGGGTACGGAAAGGTACTTTTTTGGGCCTTCTCTATGCAAAGTCGTCATCTGGCTGGGCTCTGGGTTGGTTGGACCCGACCGGATAGGAACTTGCGGTAAGGTATCATAGCCGTACCACGCGGGTGCTTAGTGATTCTTGGCGGGGACAAAATCACCGATACACATCGGGTAGCTAAGTTCCACATCTGGGTTCAAAACCCTTGGCTTCGGGGAAGATTTCGCTATCACAACCAATCCTTCAGAAAGCAAGTAAAGAACAAAAAAAGACACACTGCCCCCAAAGGAAAGATTCCTTCGGTCCAAGGCAATGCATGCCAAGCCCGTGCCTCCTACAATCCCGCAGATGAAAACTTCGCAAAATGTTTTATGCATTCCTGCACCAATCCCCGTGCCTCGTCATCCTTCCACCCAGTCCGGGATGCCTCTTCCCTGCACCGAACTAGCTCCTCCATTATAACCTTGCAAGCTTCAAAAGCATTTTCGCTGGTGAGGACTTGGATAACTGGAGCGATTGTGCGTTCCCCCGGCATCGACTTCGATTCCTTGGTTGCCTTGGCCGCACTGAAGTATGCGTCCGCGGAGACACCTATGAATGCTGCTAGCGATCCCCAATGATAGCTTCGATCTCTAGGCATCAGGTCGCCCATGGTATCTAACAGCGGCTTGATCGGCAGTGCAACCTGTGGTAACAATGTTGCACCCAGTGTATCTTTGTCGATATCGGACGCCTCTCTTTTGTAGTCAGGGAATGTGGCTGGGAAAGATGGAAGAGAGATCTGGTTCTGCTGGGCGATTTCGACTGTTCCAGCATTAATGTCATAAAGGGTTTTGTAAAGGGGAATGAGGCCTTCATTGCAGAGCCGAGCTTCGGTGGATGGGATACTATTGATCAGATGGGAAAGGTAGTGGAGCCCCCAGCGGCTGCAGCAATGGACCGTGACCGCCCAGGGGGCCAACTCTGAGGAGGAAGTTGAAGTAAGAATAGCAGGGCGAACATCGTCGCCTGCGGGAAAAGTAGTGTCTAGAGACCATGCTGCAGCAAGAGATGGGGTAGCCATTTTAACAAACAGTTGGGTTTTGTGAAAGTTAGAGTCCTAGTGTTGGGTGTAGGGTAGAGGCAATTGGGATTGAGAGGCGTGAGCAGAGAGGCAGCCTTTTGATCCCCATACCTGGAGCTACGTGAATGGGCATTGCTAAACTCAGGAGAGGGGCGCGTGATCTCCGTATTTCAGTCGGCATGAGAGGGTGTCATCGGAGAGACATGGCGCTTCTAGAGCAATAGTATAAGTAGTTAACGCTGTTCAAAATCGGCGCTCCTAGTACTTATGGGTTGCGGCTTTGAATGTGGTTCCATGGAATTTCATCTAATTTGTCTTCCTAGTGGTGTGGATGCATTAAGAGTTTAATTCCCTAGCCTCCTTTGGGAGGATCAGTGGTAGAATTCCTCCTCATGGAGATATGTCTCTGGTTTGATTGGATGTTATTCTGGTAGCCTTCATCTAGCCCGCACTGGGAGGTCATTTCGATCGACAAAAAAGAAAAACAAACGAAGCGAAGAAGGTTGACTGCAGAGGGTTGAGTATCGGTAATGGTGGGGATCAGAGGAATGGTAATAGATATTGATAAGTTCTTGCTTTTGTTACTGATACCGCCTGGGTTTGAGATGGAAGGGGAGCTGGGGGAAGTGTAAGATAAGGGGTCCATTCGCGGCAAAGGTAGGTTAAATCATTGAATTTGGTGCTCAAGAGTGGGGAGTGATAGAGTACAAGTAGAGAGTAACTAGCACGGGCTCCTCGAAATCTCAAGCGGGTTTAAACAGTACTCCATTTTAGCTAGTTTTGGCCTGCAGCTTAATAACACCTGGCTCGAGTAAATATGAAAATCTCGAGTAAATAGAGGCATTCAGCCCGGGGTTGAAAAAGCGTTTTTCAGGTGGCAGGTTTCTAGTTGATTTGTCAGTTTTGTATGAGAGGCCTTACGCCAAAGTTTTTTCGACTCGGAATGTCTCCATAACCGTTTTTCAACCCCCGGGCTGAATGCCTCTAATGTGGGGGTCTCGCGGGGAGCGTTCACTGCATTTCCACCGAGTCAGAGATATTTGTTGTCTATTTTCGCTCTTTTGACCTTCGCTTCCTCCACCTATTCCGACCATCCACCCTGAGCACACTAGAGTTCGCTTAATCCGTTGCGTTCGCGTTCTCATTGTCCCGTCGTATGCGATATCAGATATAGGATTAAGGTTATTCTGGACTCTTGGCACTCATTCTAGCGCATGGTTACCGTACCGATATCTATCGACAGCCTGCTATTGAGCTGAAATTGGAGTTGAACACAATTCCTAATACTAGTTGTTTGAGAAGCGCTTGGGGGGGCACTAGAAACTAGGAAACATAACCCTTGTCTTTGAGAAATGTATGAGATCGACAGAAATGGTTTTCCGGTTTTTAGTGACTCCCTCGAATGCTTCTGGCACTGATAATCTGTATTAGACCGGGGTAGCCCTGGCGCCCTCAGCGAGGTTTGACAAATATTGGCAAATATCATACAGTAGAGAACTGGTTGGTAGTTTTAGTTGATTCGTACTGAACGTGCGCTTCTTTTAGTCCCAAGCCTCGCTGAGACCCCCGGTCCGCAGCATAAAGTTACCTTCTGGGGTGAGGTGAAGCTTCATACTGGTTTACCGGGTTTGGGAGATCCGGTGATATCATATTTGGCCGCCACTGTTCTGTTTCCAGGAGTTCTATCTTAAAGGGAGATAATCCTCACTCATGGAAATAGCTGATTATATGAGAGGATACCGGAACTATGCTGGAAGGCTCGATTACCCACTGTGGTTGGGTACGGCAAGGTACTTTTTGGGCCTTCTCTATGCAAAGATGTCATTCTGACTGGCGCTCTGGGTTGGACCCGACTGACTGACTGGATAGGGACTTACCGTAAGGTATTTGTAGCACTCGGGTGCTTAGTAACTTAGTGCTTGGCCGAGATAAAATAACCACTACTCATGCTTCTCGGCCAAGATTTGACTTCCCTTTTTGTCGCAGTGAGGTTGGTCAGTTTTTTTGTGCCGATGAGGTATATTGGGTAAGTAGTGCATGACCAGTGGGTTCCTAACGCTCTGCTATAGCGGATTCGATGAAGAGGTAGCAGTTTACCAACCCCGGTTCGCGATATGGACTCTGAGCTGGAAGACTTACAGCTGGCCAATGGTCATACGAGCACACAGCTGAAGGGTGGAGGGCAACGATACCTGCTTTAGTCGACTTGGAAAGGTTCTTTTTATGAGGTATTGTGAACTGAATTTGATGAGGTTGAGCTTTCTTGCTACACGCCTCTCTAATATTGATCCCCCGGACACTAGTATGGGCTAGTTTTACGCTACCGCCACAATTATTCTTCTTTGGTGGAAAAGAACTAGCCCAAACTCACTATGACAAATGGAGAAGGCAAATCTTGGTTGAGAAGCACGAGTACACCTCGAACAGCTAAGTGCCACATCTGGGTCCAAACCCCTTGGCTTCAGAGCAGATTTCGCTATCATAACTAATCCTTCACAAAGCAAGTAAACAACAAAAAAAGCCACACTGTCACCAAAAGAGAGATGCCTTCAATCCAAGGCAACGCATGCTAAGCCCGTAACTTCCTACAATCCCACAGATGAAAACTTCGCAAAATGTTTCATGAATTCCTGCGCCAATTCCCGTGCCTCATCATCCTTCCATCCAGTCCGGGATGCCTCTTCCCTGCACCGAACTAGCTCCTCCCTCATAACCTTGCAAGCTTCCAACGTATTTCCGCTCGTGAGGGGTTGGATAAAAGGAGCAATTGTGCGTTCCCCCGGCGTCGATTTCGATTCCTTGGTTACCTTGAGCGCATTGGAGTATGCGTCGGCGGACACACCTGCGAACGCTGCTAGCGATCCCCAATGATAGCTTTGATCTCCACGCATCAGGCCACCCATGGTATCCAACAGCGGCTTGACTGGTAGTGCAACCTGTGGTAACAATGTTGCGCCCAATGTGTCTTGGCTGATATCGGACGCCTCTTTTTCGTAGCCAGGGAATGTGGCTGGGAAAGGTGGAAGAGAGATCTGGTTCTTCTTGGCGATTTCGACGAGTCCGGCATTGACGTCGTAAATAGCTTTGTAATAGGGGACGAAGCCCTCGTTGCGGAGCCGAGATTCGGTGGATGGGATACTGTTGATGAGATTGGAGAGAAAGTGGAGGGACCAGCGGCTGAAGCAATAGGTGGTGACCGTCCAAAGGGCAAGCTCTGAGGAGGAAGTTGAAGTAAGGATAGCGGGATGAACATCATCGCCTGCAGGAAAAGTAGTGTCTAGGGACCATGCTTCAGCAAGAGATTGGGTAGCCATTTTAGTAAGCGGTTGGGTTTTGTGAAAGATAGAGCCTTGGTGTTGGAGTGTAGAGCAGAGGCAATTGGGGACTGGGAGGCATGAGCGGAGAGGCAGCCTTTTAATCTTCTTCCCAAACGCCAGGTGGATAGGGATCGCTCAACTCAGGAGCGCATCGCTTGATCCCCGCATTTCAGTCTGAATGGGAAGACATCACCGGGTGGACATAGTGCTTCCAAGGAAATTGGGTCAGTAGTTGATGTTGTTCAGAATCTGCAGTCCCAGTCCTCATGGATTGCAATTTTGAAGATGCTTCTATAAAATTTCTTCTGGCCTTTTTCCCTAATGGTGTGTATGCATCAAGAGCTTGAGCCAATCCGAAGTCCGTAGTGAGCATCCCTGGTAGAATTCCTCCACCCATTAGGGATGTCTCTCTGGATATTATCCTTGTAGCCCTTCTCTCTCACCGGAGAGTCATTTTCAATTTAAAAAAAAGAAAGAAAGAAAAACAAACAAAGAGAGGAAGGTTGACAGTCGAGGGTTGGCTCTCCGGAATATCTATCATAGGAATGGTAATAAATATTGATAAGTCCTTGTTTTTGTTGATACCGCTTAGGTCTGAGATGGAACGGAGGCCGGTGAAGTGCAAACCTCATGATCCATTTACGGCAAAGATGGGTCCACGATCGAATTTGGTGTAGAGGGAGAGGAAAGTAGAGTACAGCGTAGCTAGCAGGGGCTCCTTGAAATCTCAAAGGGGTTCAAAACAGTTTGCTCTAATTTAGCTAGTTTAGGCCTGCAGCCCAATAACACTCTACTCGAGCTAATGTGGAGATCTCGTAGGAGGCATTCCTTGTATTTCTACCAAGTCAGAGATGTTCGTTGTCAATTTTGTTCTTTTGCCCTTTCGCTTCCTCTACTCATTCCACCCATCCACTCCAGGTATGTTTTGTTGTTTGTAGGCGGGAGGTGATATAGTAGAAGGAAGAAAGGAATGCAATGGATTAGATGGGATCTTCTAGCCCGTTGCGTTCTCTTTCTCACTGCCTGGCCGTATATATGATATGAGATATAAGATGTGCGAGTAGGATTAAGGTTATTGTTGAGTCTTGGCACTAATTCAATTGCTAGTCAGGTGTTGGCTGCCTGCGATTGAGCCATAATTGCAGACGAACCCAATTCCCAATACCAAATGTTTGAGAAATACTCGGGGGGTCGTTCAAAGCCGGAAAACATACCCGTAACCCTTGTCTCTACGGGGAATTGTGTGAGCTCGGTAAAAATAGTTTTCCGGTTTTTAGTGACTCCCCCGAATACTTGCAGCACTGACCCACAATAGCATACATCTTAGGTGGAGTAGAGCCATATGCTAATTCGCTAGATTCGAGAGATCCAGTGATATTGTATTTAGCTACTGCTATTCTGTTCTAGTTCCAGTATTTCTATCTCAAAGCTCAGATAAAGCCTACTCACGGAAATTGCTGACGTGTGAAAGGGCACTGGAAGTGTGCTAGAACACTCGATTATCTACTGTAGCAGAGCGCGACAAAATAATTTTCTGGGTCTTCCATGTGCAAAGATGCCATCTGGTTTGCGCTCTGGATCGGTTGGACCCAACTGACTGGACAGGAACTTTGGATGTGGCAGTAACAGGAGTCGGAGTGCGGAAGCGGGGGAGATGCATCTCAAGATGACAGGGATTTTCGATGACCTAATCTACGAGTAAATTAACTACGGTACCAGTATTCAATGCTTTCGGGAAGGCACTTACTTGTACTACCTGAGATTTTCGTCAAGGTCTGATGGGAGGTTAGGCTAACCATGCCATACTTTTAAGCGAACAGCGAAAGGCGGTTGGACAGGTCCCCCTACCAGGGCCGCGGATAGATATCTTTCTCACCGGATTTTTCTTATCAGAACCATGTGACAGATGCATCTATCAGTCGCACTAATAATAGCACAAATCGGGTTTTTAGAATACCGGGGGATAAGGTAGGGCGCGCTGGTTAATACTCAACTACGTGAATTATAGAGAGGGATTGGATGCGGGGCACGGAATACAGTTTCTAGCAAAGAATCAAATGTGTTCACAGGGCTTCTTCTCACACAACGGCTTAAATTGGCCTAGTTGCATCTCTTGACTTCGGCCGTTTATTGAGACACTCGTAACTCGATCACTCTCCCGGTACAGGTGCGGTACTATACTTGAGTACTCTTCCCAAGAGAGAACTACCCAGAAACAGGGATCGAAAAATATCTGGTAAAACCCCTGCGGTTGCCTCAGCGCTCATACAAACTCAAAACTCGCATTCTCGAATGCTTCTTCCCTGGGACGAGTACCCCATTGTTCACCTTTTTCTTATGCCCCTACGTGTGCTTGTGGCCCTCTCGTGACTGGTCGAAATGTAATATGACAGCCCGAGATCAGTAAGTTGGGAATGGGTCTGTGAAGAGTGAGGGAAGTGTATGATAGGCGGAGCTTATCATTATGACTTAATATGGCTTCTCTCAGCATTGACAATCTCCCGTACTCTTGGTGCCATACTATCTGCGAGTACATCTATTACAACCTATCCTGTAGCATCTATTCTTCTCCCATGATTTCCCACAATTCGCCTCAGAACGCCGTTTCCTATACACATTCTTTAAAGATAGCTTTCGAGACCGTGCTCTGAAAGCGTGTGGGGAATTCCCCATAGGATTAGGGTCTGGCGGGTTTGCCTCGAGTGGATTATTTTTCCGAATCCCAAAGCGGTTGAAATCACTCGACTTGAACCTGCCCGTGGTATTTGGCATTGCCGTGTTTCTCAGCTAGGGTTTGGTTCCCCTATTTGTGGCGGCGGGTATGAGCTAGCTCTTTTCCGCTCAAGGAGTATAGATTATTGGTAGTGCACAACTTGTAGGGGGTTCACTATTCGGGGAATTGTTGGTAGACCTATCATAGCAGCTAGAGGTTCACCAGATGAATTTTTAAACTCAATATATGCTGAACTGAGGTGTCAAGACTGGGGTAGAATATGCTAGGGAACTAAGCACTGAGCTTATTCTCGTTTCCTTAAGTTCGGGCTTGCGGGGATTGGGGTGAAAATTCATATAAAAGTGATCAACTAACTCCTGAGGATGTATGGTAGATTTCGCTGACATTAACTTAGACTAAGTTCGCACCCGGAGGGTCTCTAGGTGTCGTACCAACATCCCACGCAGGCTCACACACCCCCACTCGGGCGCGTATGGCAAGGGGTTTTGTTTCAATAAGTTCAGGTCATTACAGCCTTGCAATTGGCACTCGTTCTTCCTGGCTCGAAGCTGGTGCAAGGTGCTTATCCAGCAACTTTTCACCATCTCACATTCTAACTTCCCTCTCGGGTTAGTGTGCTTACCAACACTTACCTCATCAAGCCAGACTGGTTCGTATGCTGCTTACCAGCACTTACCTCATCAAGCCAGACAGTTGTCTGCCAACCCACTTTAATCTAGCGAACACGTTGTTCCCACCACCACCCCCGCCTATTCCTCCTGGGGCCACTAGTATATCGTTTCTTCACTGCTATTGAGAGCACGCGGTCAAGACCCCTCGGTTATCCCACTCATTAAGGCCCCGCCAATTCGGAGAGCTAGTTAGCCCAATATGCTCCCGGCGAAGAAACTCGCTGACACTCCCGGAATTGTAGGTTCCGCTCGGTGCTAGTCCTTAGATGTTCTTTGTGAGCTGGCCTGGGCGCGGAACATCGGAATCGTTACCCCGCATTCGATATCTTTTCACGACACCTTGTATCGCAGCGACGGGAGCTTTTTTGTATTTTGTTTTTTCCTTCCATATTCCATGCCGGAGTTTGATAGGATGCCGGTGCCGCGGTTGGTATCACGTCAATGCGTGGGGAAGCCAATGGCGATGCCGCGCTTGTTAGCCCATATTCAATTTTCTAGCTTGGGCTGCTACGATATGTTTTCATCTAACAAACGGGGGTATGAGAACTACCGTGAGAACTGGAATAGTTGAGCCTCACGCTAAGTCGTCTGAAATCCCCTCTCTTGGATAGGGGGTTAGCGCATAGTGAAAACTGACCCCTTAGACACAGATTAAGACAGAAAAAAGAAAAGAAAAAAGAGCCCGACCTTACCGGGAAAGGCAACTCCAACGTCTCAGCATGAGGTTCAATTCTTCCAGTTCTTACGGTAAGCCAGCGGTACTACAAAGGGGACCACTTGGCGTTCTGGGATGGTTGAGCAAAAGTCGGAAAACTTATTCTGTTAATCTCGAACAAGTCTCTACTCGAGTATGCAGCCGCGGGTTATGTTTTGCTACTTTTTATGGGCATAAAGTGTTTTAGGGGGATGTTGCATTGTGTGGTACTTGTATCGGCGACACCCAGACCCGTGGTTGAGAAATATTTATGGAGCCTCAACGCTTTGATGTGTGTAACGTCTTTCTGCATCAGGCACAAAAATGACAGATCAGATCAACTCAAAACTCAGCGCTCGAGACACATTTTTCAATCCCGGGACTGATTGAAGGACGTCGGCGAACACGGCCACTATTGCATGACGCCCAAATCTAAATAGAGAAGTTGATTTCTGACGGTGTGTAATAGCAGTGGTGCCCACAAATCTTGTTCAATTATGAGAAATAGGGTATAGAACAGTTAACCTGAACGACAGGGATATGTTTGTCTGGTTAACCTTAAATAACCGTTCAATCACCTCTTACCGGACCCTGGCATTGCACTCTCATCGCTACAGCTGCGGCTTTGTGGCAAATAGGCATGCAATGCATAACGACAGCCCTCGAGTAACACCGCATCGAACCAACATGTCATTATAACTAGAAAAAACAAAATGTTCTTGTCGGTTGGGCTCAGCACAGAGTAGAGAGAGAGAAGGGGTACATTCAAAATTCAAGCCACCAACAAGACCTGAATAAGAAATACTATGATCTTGAACTTCAAAACCACTTTGTTTGCTTTTGGCGCCCCAATAGAGAGCCTGTGCAGAGAAGCTTTGGTGGTGTTAATACGAGTGGATTGCAAAGCTTGGGGATATGGTTCCTTGGCCCAGCTTGGTCGAAGTGTATCATAACAAATATTGGATTGGGCCTGCAATGGAGGTCTTAAATACTAGGTTCGAATACACTTACGCTTTACTAGTGTATGATTTTGTAGCTTTGCTTATTAAGTATATTTTTGACAAAGTGGTTTCGGGGTACCCGGGAGTTGGCCATGGTATGGACCCTAGAAGGAACCGAGTTTAAAGATGACTGACACCCCTCGGGGGTCCCACGGTCCCCCTGCCTGAGAGACAACACCCGGCAGAATTATTAGCAATTCCCGCCTGTGCCAGATTGCGCAAACCCTCTAACGACACCAAACAGGCTCTTTTCAGTCTAGCGGGGGGTGTGAGCCTACCATATCTCTGCCTCTCTTCTCACTCTGGGATCAACCCAATTGACACGAGTTCTCCCTCGTGGCAGAAATATTGGTGCGCCTGATTTCTAATAGCATACTTTTACATACTGACCGAATTTACTAGTTTCTATCCCCTAGTGAGCTGGGACAGTAAAATTCGTCACTAGGCATGCTAAGGGGGGATCGGTCAGCTGTAAGCTGTGTTTAGTCAAGAAATGTGAATCTTGGATACTTTTTAATGCTCAAACTGTGGGAGCCGACAGAACCGGGTGGTGGGTTGTGGCCAATTGTGGAAGTCACGGGAATGTTGTGGGCAGCACCTTTTGTTCTGGAGTTAGAATGATTTCTAGAGAAGCCCCCACGATTATGTCTTTCCGCTGCTATCACTGGAGTAAGCGGGGGACACGCATGAAGGAAAATGAGTAGGTGTGAGAATCAATGGGAGGACAAAGACGATTTCATTACCTTTCGCGTATACTCCTACTTTTATCATTAGCTTATTCGGGAGGCTAAACGAGAACGAAGTTTTTCGACTATCTATAACTAATCTATATTCTTTTTGGCTCATCCGACAGCGACCTCATTTACCAATTATCCTCCACCACACACGATACAGCACTTGGGTTCAGCACAAGTAGGACATACACAGCACTCAAGCCGCCCTCGAACAAGCTTAGCGTGCCTGGCAACAAATTTCGTTGTTCCAGACCTCCCAAAGGCTTTGTAGAGTTGCGGCTCCGATTGTGATTCATCTTCTCTCTCTAGTAAGCATCTTTTGTTAGACAGAGGCTTGCATGCATTAGGCGTTTAAGCCAATCCAGGGCTCCCGGTTCATCCCCTTGTGCCGGCGATGTCGGAACGTTTTTAGCACCTTTTCCTTAGATCGGGGTGATATGTAGGCGGGGTGGCCTGGCCTAACTCTCAAACATCCCTCTCTGTCTCCTCTCACAGTCCAGTGGTCGCCCGCAAGACCTTTTCAGGTTACCGGCATATATGATATTGGGGGAGTGTGCTGGATGTGATTAAGCCGTGGAGTGTTTCGCGTATCGGATACTATGCAATATGTCGATATATACCTCTTTGTTTCCCACCGCCCACCACAATTCCGCCCAGGGCTACACCCATCTGCAGGAAGTCCCCACACCCTCTCGTGTTCCCCCGCAACTACTCGCGTATGGTGCCACAATTTACAGCATAAAAGAGGGGAATGTTGGTGCAAAACCGGCCGAGTTGGGGGGGGGAAGTGATTTGTCTTAAGCACTAGGCTATGCACAGAGAACACAGTACGACCTGGTGAGGGACCTGAAAATGCTAGCCCCGGGTAATCCAGTATCACGCCTCCTTTTACTAGTTGTTGGCTGGGAATGGGAGGTGGGGGCATAGGTAACCTCCGGGGATTAGCAGTCAAGACACTAGTATCATATTATATTTGTTGGAAATTGGGCTGCTCACCACATGCAGATGTTCCCATCCTCGCAGGACGAGAAACGCATCTACCATCGTCTGTTACACACTAGTGCCTAAAAGCTGTTACACCACCACTAGCTCCATACCACCTGCAACATCGACCCTGCATACTTGATGCGACAACTCCAAACACCAATTATACGGCACTGAAACAGGAACACTCACGATAACCGAACAACCTCATCCTTGGCTTCACACTCATTGCGCGGCTGGCTGCCTTATACCCTCGGGAATTCTGATTCAACCTCGGAACTAGTTCGGAAGTCAACACGCCACAACTACAGAATGGGAGACACCGAGAAGAAAGATGGTGCATGCGCAGGTAGCATGGCCCGATGGAAGGTTAGGATATAAGGAAGCTTGTTTTCCCTTTGATTTGTTCACTATCACTTCATTGCATCTCGTTCTTGTCTGCCTTCGTCTTATCTTATTCTTTACTTCCGTTTGATCACTTTCGATTGTCCCTTCTTTTGCCTAGTTCTTTGTTACCTCTTTTTATATCAGCTATATACATTCAACTTGCATATATCCGTATCTGAACTCCAAATCCTCTGAATCCGCTGTGCTTCAACCCTGTTGTTAAATAATATTCAAATCACAATTTTTTTTAGCTTCTGTTGCGCTCTAGTATCCCCAACTCTTTTATCGAAACAATGAAACCCCACCGAAGCGTAGACCTTTGAAACGAGCACATATAGAATGGGTGAATTGTGCGCAAGTGCACCCAATTCCGGACTGCAAGAACAGCTGACCTGATGTATTTTTCTCTCTACTGCGCTCGCCAAGTAGGCTAATATGAACTTGTATGTAAGCCATATAGAAGGGGGTACTATACTCCCCTAGTCCTGGGCCCTTCTAAAAATAAATCAGTCTCAATCACAGGCTCATCATCTATTATCACTCGCCGTCCAGAGGGAGATAAGATCGTCATTCCTGGCTGGAAGATCAGATATGATGCCCCCTCTGGTTTTATGGCTTGGCAACACACTTGTGATATGATATGAGGGATAATTACAAGATCCCTAGTAGCGACAGCAATCACCACTCCATCGGGCCTCCTCGCTTCCTCCCCCCTCCCCCGGGCTTCGCGCCTTTTTACATTCGCTGAATGAAATTCTGCTAACAATTTCATTTCAGCTTCATTTCAGCTTCAGGCTTTTCGAGATTATCTCGTGCTTCTTCTTGCTGCTCTATAGGATCTGATTCATTTGACCATCTTGCTGATGGAGCCTAAAGGAATGCACGAAGAAAAGGATCGATCATGAAATCACAAAAGACTCTAGGTGGAACCGTGGATGAAGGGGGAACGAACGTCTGGATGGCTATCCTCTCTCTAGCTAAGGACAGGCTAGGAGATATATCTCTCCGTCGAACTAACACCAACCTAACACTCCCGAAACACAACAAACTCTCTAAAGAAACACACGCAATCTAGAACTATCCTGATCTCCCTTCATCCACCATGCTTCTAAAGCCTGTGCCCTGTCAGCACGCCAACTCCCATATGCCTAGTGACATAGGGTATGAAAGAAACAAATGAAACCAAATACCCGATGCCTGATACCCTATGACATCAACAAAACCATAAAAGAAATATCCTATGCCGAGCGGCATAGGATGTGAGAACAACCCACAACAAAACAACTAACCACCGGAAACCACAAAGCCATATGCCCTATACCCGTCCGTCTCCTAACCGCATAGCCGTAAACCTGCATATCCATCTATCCGCACAACTGCATAACCCCATGCCCTATAGGCCACTATCCAACACTTGCGTCTTATAACTTCTTAAAGTGAATTTTCTAGGGACCCCAGCCTCTCCTTAAATTTCTCCTCCCGGGCAATCAGCTCTTTGTACGAATTTTCCTACGTCGGTCTTTAGTAGGGTGATATGTTATCCGATAATCCGATCTTAGATATGGAGGCACTTTTGTTTGCTTGACATCAACTGATTGATAAGCTCGAGTCCGGATTGTCAAGTGCCGTAGAATCTCTAATAAGCGACACCCTTTCGAATAAGCCCCCCCATATTTCTTTATCTCTGAGGTTATCTTCGAGAGCCTGGCCATCTGCCCGATTCACGTTTAGCCGTGTGTCGTTGTCGGAAGGACGTTATTGAGTACTTCTTGACCGCACAAATTCTGAAGGGTCATCAGGTTCCTCGTGGCGGAACCTTCCATGAGGGTCTGAGTGATTGTGTGAAGGTATAATATTCCTAAGAGGAGCCGGTCATTCCCGTATGCCGCCGAGATCCAACCGGCGATCTCCTGCAAGATCTCAATATCGCTTCTCGCTGGATTATCAAATCCAGGAGTGTCAACCATTGTGATTTATACCCCCTCATAGTGAAAAGAGTAAGGCTGCACCTTGCTGGTACCTTCTTCCTGTTAGCATTCGAGCCCAGCTACAGCGGGGACATCCTACAAGAATAAAGACCATTGCTCACTTCGACTGCTAGGTTACTCGTACCTCCTTGATCAAGTAACCTTTACCCAGCGTTCGCAACCGTCATGCCGGGGTACGGATAGCCGGTAGATGTACAGTCCGGCCCGGCCAGGTGAAACTGAAACTGACCTGGGATTTGCGGGCTTTCAGAATATGCCATCAATTAGCAAATATTTTCCGTTTGTGGTAGCAGAGACCGTTAGATGCCTGCAATATCTCCAGATATCTAAAGATACCCGGAAATATCTGAAGATGCCCGCAGATAACTGAAGATACTTGTAGATATCTAAAGATGCCGGAAGGTATCCGCAGTCCGGCTCAGTCCTGTCGGGTAGGCGCTGAAAGCCGTACTGCGGCCCGCGGGCCGGCCACCATGGATCTCAAGCGTGGCCACTTGAGAACGCTGTTTGTACCTACTCTTGCCACCTATTTTAGCTGATATATGTAGGTTTCGGGTAGACTTTGGATTTTACCCGTGACTCCCATTACTGCTATGATGATTTCTGTGCCGGAGGGGTAGGAGCCCGGTAGGCGGTATGCTGATGGCTGAGATAATTTGGTTTCCCAAGTGTCAGATATCGGGCTTCGGGGGCCCGGGGAGGGGGCTACCGAGAGCCCCAGAAGGGGCTGGACCGCCTCTAGCGGCCTGTCCAGGGCAGCGAAATCTCAGGACGGCAGTTTTTGGCTCTGACCGCGGGTCATATAGGGTGTGACAATGCTTTGGGCTAGTAGGGGTAGGACTGCAGGCCTGCCCAGAGGGGCCGGGAGTGTGTGGGATGGCGGGGGAATGTTTGGAATATAGGTGTCGTTTGCAATGGAGGTAGTGACTGGACGGAAGGATTTTACAGAGTGAAGCGAAGTGGTTCGAGTGAAAGAGAGTAATTTGTTTCCGAAGCGGTTAAGGAGTTGTGAGATGCCTTGAGCAAAGAATGGAATGGAAAAGAATGGAAAGGAAGGACGGGAAGGGAGGGGATTCCATGGGAGAAAAACTTTCAAGCCTTGAGTGTCCTACAAATGCATACGCGTACTGCTCCCTACAAGTGCGGGCATTTCGAACGTTGGGATTATGACGTCAGAGAACACGTTTGGCAGAGGTTTAGCGAATAGCTCTTATTGAATTCGAAAAGTGAGAAAGAAAGAAAGGCACTATATAGCGAATCAAAATTTAGGGCAATGACCTGAATCCAGGAATGCATACGCATCACATAGCTATGTATTCCTAAGCCAAGGGAACACAACATAGCACAGAATAACAACTGGCAAATATAGATGGCTACAAAACAATCAGCAAGAGCAACTCTTGGTCTATATTATACTACCAACAAGGTCAGCGGGGGGCCCACGAACCATCTCCCCTACACCTCCAGCGATTGAAATCTCAACACCAGGGAAATCATCGTGGGATCCACCACCACCCTCCTCTCCTCACCCTTGATGGCTTCTGCCTAGGGGAGTGACGCTATCTCCCCTCCTCTCCCTTGGGTTCTACCCCCTCCTCTACGGGGTTCTTGTTCCTGTTCATCGTTTACTCGCTCATGAAGTTCAGTTCTCCCCCTTACCCCGCACTTCCTTTGCACCTCGCTTAGGTTTTGCACGGTCGGCATTCTGTCCTCTTCGCTCACGGTCAGCGCTGAGCTTTCCAAGCCCTTTGCGAAGTACCTTTCTGTCTCGGTTATGTGGTCCTGTCGGGGAACACTTCAGTTGGTAACTTAAGCACCTCGTCTTCGTTTCGCATTCGGAAAAGCATCAGCCGCGGTTACTCTAGTCGGTCATCTCAAGCGTTCAGAAGTCCTTCCTCCTCCCATCCTCCTTCCTCTACCTTCTTGGTCTTCGTCCCGTTGCTCGGTTACAGCTACTCCCATCCCCCCTCTTCCCACCCCCTCCGCTGGCACCTTACTGCTCCCCCCCCGCGGTCGATCTTCGGTCGCTATACAAGAATCCACCTTGGTTACGCCCGTCCTTCTAGCCGTCACTAATGCCACTTTGGCACTCCCTCGGGCGACCCCTCACCAGAGTCGCCTCCATACACTGTCCTATCCTGCCATCCTCCTCACCCCAGGAAACATCCAAACCCCCAAGTCCCTCTGGTATGAGACCAACCGCAGATCTCGCCTATCGCCTAACCAAATCCTACGAACATACGTGTATACTGAAAGGATGTAGAAAGGAAAGAAACAGGCCGGAAGGAGAGGAGAACCCTTAGTGACATCTACAAAAACCATAAAGGTGAACAAAGGAAATATATGAACCCCTGACAAAGGAAAATTAGGTCTGATAAGTGACGTGTATCAGCCTGAGCTAGGAAGTGAGAGTATAGACCTGCACACTGGAGCGGTGCCGGGGGACAAAGCGGTGCCCGATGGCAGGATGGGACGGTGTATGGAGGTGACTGTGGTGAGGGGTCGCCGGAGGGTGTGCCAAAGCGGCATTAGCGATGGCTAGGAGGACGGGCGTAACCGAGGGGGGCTTTTGTATAGCGACCAAAGATGGAGCGCGGAAAAGGGAGCAGTGAGGTGCCAGCTGAGGAAGTGGAGAGAGGGGAAGGGAGGTAGCTGTAACCGAGCAATGGGACGAAGACCAAGGGGGTGGAGTAAGGAGGAGGATGGGAGGAGGAAGGACTAGTCCAAACACTTGAGACGACTGACTAGAGTAACCGCGGCCGATGCTTTTCCGAATGCGAAACGAAGATGAAGTGCTGAAGTTACTAACTGAAGTGTTCCCTGACAGGACCACATAACCGAGACGGAAAGGTACTTCGCAAAGGGCTTGGAAAGCTCAGTGCCGACCGTGAGCCAAGAGAACAGAATGCCGACCGTGCAAGACCTATGCGAGGTGCAAAGGAAGTGCAGGGTAAGGGAGAAAACCGAACTCCATAAGTGAGTCAACGATGAACAGGAACAAGAACCCCGTAGAGGAGGGGGTAGAACCCAAGGGAGAGGAGGGGAGATAGCGTCACTCCCCTAGGCAGAAGCCATCAAGGGGGAGGAGAGGGGAGTGGTGGTGGATCCCATGATGATTTCCCTGAGGTTGAGATTTGAATCGCCGGAGGTGTAGGGGAGATGGTTCGTGCTAACTACTATAACCATTTTGATTTTTTATTTTTTTTATTTTAAATCATATGCATTTGTTTAAGGTACAAAGACACCATCCTCCGTCTCCTCTACACACCCGGCGATTGAAATCTCAACACCACGAGATTATCACCACTTTTCTTTTCTCCACCCCCCGCCATGAGCTCGCTCTAGGGGGTGGAGTCATACCTCCTCTATAC
>Ga0307509_10001999_pt1 | contig 33683 bp, 34 predicted proteins | sample 10_EM_MG_FD_202245 | JGI IMG/M metagenome (GOLD analysis project Ga0307509, IMG submission 202245) | Populus trichocarpa ectomycorrhiza microbial communities from riparian zone in the Pacific Northwest, United States - 10_EM | ecosystem: Host-associated > Plants > Roots > Unclassified | place...
ATTAAATGTAAACTCCAGATTCTGATTCTCCATATTTAAAAGTACTTTTTAACAAATTTTCAATATGGTATCACTACTAGTTGTCTAGATAATAAAATGTACATTTGGTGTTCCAGTGGTTGCCATGCTGAGCGGCATCTGGGTACTGAGCGGGAACCCCGTAAACTACGTTAGTCAATTGCAACTTCAAAGGGGGTTGCATAAAGCTGAGATGTAACAAGTTTCTCAAACTAGATTATCATTATAGTATCAGAGTAGTGAGGTTGGCAAGTAATGAGAGCCAGAAATATTCACACTGGTATGATACACCAAAAGTGACTGAAACTTAGGTATCATAACAAAAGACAAAATTTTCAAACCTGCTAACTCCAAGACAGAAGACAGGATTTACACGTGTGAAAGGGTCAAGGGTTTTGGACAGTGGGGACAAACTGATCAATAGCGTGTCTGTATGATACTCGTATAAGTCCCCAACAACGCCAAAGCCGTCCGGCCCCCTGCCTCCTTTTATCACAGTGTGCGAGAGAAAACTCAAAGCACGAAGGAATAATCCGGGGCAAAAAGATCGAGCCCGAGCTTGTTCGCCCCTCTGAGTTTGGGAGGACCGAGCTCTCATAGTAGCCCAGACTAGAACTGTATTTCTAATATTCAGAACCCTTTAGATATAATAGCTCAATCCTCACCCCCCGCATAGCCAAACCATTCCCCTGCGCAACCAATTTCCCAAATTGTAGCCTGCCCTTAGGATATTGAAACCGCTTGACCAAAGACGTGATAGGCATTCCTCCAAGCATGACGTCCAAGAAAGAATAGTGACTTTTCCGCCTAGCTTTCCCATGATACATCTCCAAGCTCCTGTCAGAGAGATCACTCTGCCTCCCTTGATAATAACAACGTTGTACTACGGGATCTAGAATTAAGACTAGCTCAGATACTTGATGACTATAAGACTAATAGTTTATAGGGCAGGGTAGGAATTTACTCACCATGTCACGCTTATTAGATCACGCTATGAATACTATGATCAGATATAAATATGATACCATGGTTAAAGACTGTGACCCTATAATAGGTAATGAGGGCTCACCCAGGAAAAAACGTCACTCACAAGTTAACCCCAATTGCGTATGCAACGCGTCCCCTCACAAACAGAGCCTCCCTCAGAGCCACCTTACTCCATCCTTATCATTGACCATCCTCGTACCTTATCCTTTTGAAATTGCTATAAGACATCCCACTCTTCTCTTTCATCCACCACTGGGAGCCTCTCCACACCTTAATTCAGTAAGCGCTCTCCCCCACTCCCCCGCTCTTCTCCTCCTTCCCAACCCTCATACTCTCACATTTCTTTCCCCCTCATCACCTCACACCCCACTATACCCCAAAGCAATCATCGGCACCTAAGAAAGGTAACTCAAAACGCTGAACCCGCAGCAAATCCCCCTCCCCAGTGCCAACGGAGGAACTCCTCAGGAAACCAACCTGAGGTAGCCAGGCCTCCCTCACCGTCAACCCTGGAAGTTTTACCTGCAGACACAGCACAAACTTCCAGCGCCCCTTCGGAGGAAACGGGACGGAGCAGAAAACCAAGGGTGTCAGAACACAAATCTGACACAAAGATGCCCTTAGCAATTCCACTGCTACTTATTAATCCACCAACACCGTTCTCGCATTATATCCACGAGAATACTATTGCTGCATCAGCACTCGGGGGACGTCGGCCACTTCAACCTCTCCAGATTCCGTCTGCTGCGATAATAGACTTCCTCCATAGGGCCTTCGAAATGGATAGAATCAACAGTGCAAGTTTTCCACACCCATATAGACCCTTTCCAAATTAATCTACAGCGCGCTAATACCTCATCGAGCAGGGATACCTTCATCTAATGAATTTGATCGTTGAGCGATTTAACATAAATGCTCTTCCAGCCACTAATGGCCATCCACGGATGTATAGCTCATTATTCCTAGGTCTCGAGCCTCTAAAATCGAAAAGGAGGGATAGAAGGGTTTCGTATGCCCAGGGAGTTGATCCTCTTGCACACACCCTCACTCGAATCTTTCTCCCCGGCCGCTGTGAAACGACAACATGCAGAGAACGATATGACGCTTTTGTACTTAGCATCGAGGATTGTGAGTGGTCTAATGCTAAGCTATGGGTCAAGTCCATTGAAAACAATCGCCATGAGCTCAGCTATCTCTATTCCGTATTCCATCACCGAGCTCCGGACGCGATCATATCGATAAGAATGGAGAGGTGGATGGTGAGAGTTCTTGGCGGAAAATTGGAAGAACTCATGTTTGTTGAGAAAGGTCGCACGGGGAGTTCTCGTACCCAAATCGTCCCTCTCTGGGACCAGGTTCCAGCAATCCACCCAACCCTAATTGATGAGGTGCGCTCTAAGACACAGCCGGTCCAAACATGCAAACGCCCAGAACCCAACACAGCGCAACCACTTGGGCCGGTTAGATGGGCTACATGGGGCCCTCACCAGCCCCAGCAGCCAAGGGCTTCTCATCAACCGTTTCAACATACACCCCGTACATATCGACAGCTCCAGACCTCCCATAGCTTTGACACAGCATATCCTAGCCTTTATTCTCAGAAGGTCCAGCAAGCTCCAATATTCCATAACGACTTATACTTCAGTAATCGATCTGTTGCAAGCCCTCTAGCCAATGACGATTCTGATGGGGGCACCAACCCCACTCCTAGCGCCGCTTTAGACAGCGGGCGTCAGGGGCCGTTCGTTAGGAAAACAAAATCCGCTGGATTTAGTGGAAGCACCGAATGTCCAAACTCAGAAGCCCCAAAAAAACCACAGCCAGCTGCCCCACCTCCTCGAGTCGTTATACCCAACCCGAGTGGCAGAACAACCCCCCCACATAAGAGAGGGATGGCCCCAGAGAGGAAACAAACATACTCGGAGGCGAGCCAGAAGGTGTCAGGTAGGGTCATTCATTCTGGATCACCAAGTAAAGGTGAGGGCAAGGATGGCCTGTTGACCACGAAAGGCTCTGATCCCTCTGATAGAAGACAGCAAAATTTAAGACCCATCAGATCAGAGGGGTCACTACCCCCGAAACCCCCCGCCCCGGGAATTGGTAGAGGTAAACCAAGGGGGGGGGCAAACAAAAGAAATGAGGCGCCTCCGGTCGTAGACCCCAAAGTGGACAAAACACCTGCCCCAGTAACTTGGAGCTCTGTAGTCAAAGGTAGCCCTGTATCAAAACCTGCTAAGGAATCACAGATAACGCCATCAAAGCCTCCCAAGTCAGCCGGCATTACTCAATACACTAAGAGCACTCATACAAAACCGCAGACTCCATCAAGATCAAGCGAGCCAGTCGACACTGCTAAGGAAACGCAGATGGATATGCTCGCTGAGCCCAATCCGGCCGAGACTCAGTTTACCAAGAAAACGCAAAAGGAGTTACAGCCTCTGATAAGGGCAGGCGAAACCATCGAGTCTATTAACGAACGACGAGCAAAGCCATTGGGCTCTCCTTGGTTTACCAATGCCCCTCAAGAAGCTCCCAACTCAGCAGTAATGGCGCTAACTTCACCCACCCCGGCTGAGGTATCCAGATCTACTAAGGAAGCCCAGGCAAACACATATACTTCTCCCTGGGCAGCTAGTAGCTCCCAGTCCCTGGGGAAAGAGGCAAAGTTACCTGTCACCCCTACCAGTAGACAAGCTGATATTCCAGATGCTGCTAAGGAAGTACAGATTATGGGGGTAACCCCACCTCCACCATCCCGCACCCCCCAGCCCGTGAGTCCGCCACATGTAGAGCCACTCACCCCGCCTAGACGGACCGTGAGCCCCCAACAAATCGGAGATGAGACATCGAAAAAGGTCGTGGATACTCAACTCTCTGCTCTGGCAACGCCATTCAAGCCAACTCCCCGGCCCCAAGACCCAACCCAAGGCAATCCCGAGCAGGTGGAAACGAGTGCTATTCGGCCTACTGAGCCCACTTGCCCAAAGCCGGCACTTCCCAACGATGATCCGAAGGTCTTAGCTCTCATTGAGGGCTTCTACAGGACCCCACAGTTTCGAGCCTATCTAAACAAGTCCCATCGTCATTTGCTATTCCAGGAAAACCTTCTAAGGGTCCAGTACCTCAAGATCAAGAGTGTTTTCGAAGACGAGTGGGCACATATTAGCCCCAGACACAGGGAAGCCGTTGCCATCAGGGCGCTTTCAAACTTGGCCGAGACAAGGGACACAGTTCAGTTTGGTGAGGGTGGAATTGATAGCATGCTATGGAGACTAGGCTTGAAAGCAGAAGGGAGAGGAGTATCCCTACAAGAACAATTGGTGAGATGGAGGGCAGAGTATTGTTTCGAGATGGATCCTAAAGCAATTGGATCCTCTCCATTCTGGCTATTCAGCATCATTGGCTGGATCATCGGGGGAGAGCCGCCACTCCAACAAGCATTTGTACCGGCACCCCATGAGGTTGTCCCGGGAGATCAGAAAGGGGATGCTTCGGATAACCCCACTGGATGTAACTCCTGGTGCCCCGAGGACTGCCCACATTGTGGAAGCCCAGTCGACTCTGACGGATCTTCGACGGGCACCGTGACACAGAGTGACCAGAATGACAAGCACAAGTCAGGAATAGCACCCACTTTCCCGGGGTGGTCATCAGGACATAAAAGGGGAATTCCTCGTTCAATTTCCACTCAATGCCTCAGTGCCTTCCCCTCCGAAGAAGCCAAGACATCGGAGGAGTTATTCGCAGAATCATTCCCATCTCTCCCTTCCCTATCTATACCGGAAACTTTACTTCCACCCCTTGAGGACGTCCGCTTTATAAGCAACGAGATGCTAGATCCGATCTTCCAGCACGACAGCAGGCCAGCGGAATGGCACCTGACCCATACCGGCGCCTCCCAATTCATAAAGCTCGTTCAAATCGACACAGCGCTCTTCTATTGCGACTTTATCGAAGAAATTCTCCGAATTGTGGACTCGATCCGTCGCGAGAGGGTCTGGTTCCGCCTTCCGACCACCACAGACTGGAATGACGGTGGGAGTATTCCCACAGACAATACAGATCATGAGCGCGGCAGGCACTTCGGCGGCAGTTCGAGCTCCCTCCGCTACCGCTCTGCAAGCCCCGGGAGTAGTGTCGGCCCAGAGTGCCAGCGTCAAGAGAACACCTCTAGAAGAGCCGAGATCGAGAAGGTGATTGCGGGGGAACGTGAGCGTGTTTTAGCATTTGTTGGAGAGACCCAGCGCACCGCCGATCATTTCGTCCTTGGCATAACCCTCGTTGATGATATGACTGGTGAGCCGGTAGATAGCGCACATGATGGGGGACTCTGGGGTATCCCTATCAAGGACGAGGAACTGCAGGCTGTGTATGATCACTGCGAAAGGTTGAAGGCGTTGCAGGGAGACTAATCAGTGTGCGATGTGGTGGCACAATAGGGCAAGTTGTGCAGCACCATAATCCCTTTTCTAAAAACGCGAGCTGCAGATATAATTCGCAGTTGTCGGAGTACTAAAACCAGGAAATCCCCAAATGTTTCAAACAAAACAAAAATAATAGGTATCTAGCTTTTTTAACCGGTTTCTTCTGTCCTCCCCTTTTCCTCCTTTCACTCTATTATACCCCTCTTTTCTTTTCTAAGTTTACACCCGTTGTCCACTCACTTATTTAAAAAACAAACATACTCGAGTACATACCTCTGCGCATTAGCATCCAGGGCAGAGTAGCTTTAACTTTTATTCCAGTTCATATGCCATTTGGGAGGCTGGGAGGGCACTTTGAGAGTTATTTTCGTTTAAAATATTCTATTTGTTTGGCTTTTACACATAATGTCTGTTCTTATTTTGCTCCCTTCTTGCCCCCCGCTTTTCTCTGCCTTGTTTTGCTTGCTGTATCTACCATAATCAACTGTTATATCATACACGAGCACATAAAGTACTGTACAGCACAGTACTAGTAGAACACTATTACTACTACCAATGGGACAGAGATATATTTCCAGTCATATCCAGAACCAGATGGCACTGCACAGTACAGTACGTACACACCATATCTATCTATCTATCTATCTATCTATCTAACCTAACCTACCCGTACAGTAACCCACGACATATAATACAAAACTAAATTACCATAACCGATTATTCCACCCCCCTCTCTCCCACCACACACACACACACACACACACACGCAGTCACAGACACAGACGCAGAGGCAGACAGGGCATGTATGCAGCGCGGTGTTTCGTTCTGGCAAGGACGTGGGCAGTGAAAGTAAGTACCGTACGGTAATCTAAGTAAAGGAGAAGCCAGAAACAACCGGATCACCTTCATGTCATTGACAAAACAGGACGTTGTACTGTACTCGAGACACAAGTACTGTACAAGTGAGGGCCCATTATATTATAATACAAGTTAATCCGTCACCAACACTTAAAAACGAAAAGCGAACGAAAAAAGGGCTCTTTTTTTTCTTTTTCTTTTTTCCTCCTCTTCTCTTCTTCTCCCCGCACCGTTTTATCTATCTATCGGAAATGAAAAAGAAAAAAAAATGAAAAAAAATGAAAAAGTTGGGGGATGGTGGGATACAGGGAATTCCGGAGAGTCTTGCTATGTGTGTGGTTGAGTGATATTATTCCATTCCTTAACTTCCTTTCCTTTCCTTCCTTCCTTTCAGGTGTTGGTATGGTTAATCGGTGGGGGGTGGAAGAGGGATGGATGGTGAAGGTATGATAGGTCTTGCTGGCTGGCTGGCTGGCTAGCCAGCTTAGCTAGCGCTTACACCTGTGTTCTACTACTATCGTGTAACGCGTGTGGCCATGGTACGGTATGCAGGGCACGATAATGGGTGAGCGCTAAGGGCGAGGGCGTTAAGCGATGGGGTGCCCGGAATATGCATCAAGAGGGAAGGAGGATATGGTAGCGGCCTGGTTCATCTGCCCGTGTGTAGCGGGTTCACGTAGGCAGTAATGGGATGAATAGACAAATATGGAGTGGAGGTGGAGGTTACGGTATTCTCGTACAGTTATATCATGAGGTTGACTAGACTAGAGTATTATCATGCGTAGGTATGGCTAGCAGGTAGGATGAAGAAAATTGTTAAAAAGTAAGAATAAGGAAGAAGGAATACAAGACAATACAAGTTAGAAATGAGAATGAAACACGGTCAAAGTGTCCAGCACAAAAGTAAAAAAGTAAAACGTAAAAAAGAAAAAAGAAAATAAATAAAACCCATCGACAAAACCCAATCCAATGCATCCTGCTAGGTTCCTCCGTCACCTCCATTCCCCCTCCCTTCCATTCCATTTCCATTCCAGAAGAAAAAAAGAAACATGAAAAAGAAAAAACCAAAACCAAAACCTCCTCCATGCAGCCATAAAACGAGGGCAAAAAAAGGGAAAGAAGTAAAAGGTGAAGCGAGAGAAATAAAAAATAAAAAATACACAAATGAATATCAAAGTTTTTCAAATGCCACCCAAAGACAGTTAAAAAGAAAACCCCTTGGAAAAAGAATGAAAACCAGCCCACGAACAAAAAGAGTATGCCAAGAGCTATCAAACAGTGCAACCATCAACTTCCTAACAAATCCGTCCAAGAACCAATGAATAAGAAACGCCGTCAGCCTATTAATGCTGTCATTGTCGCCAAACGCCCATTTTGTTCCCAATCGAGCAAAATCATGTTCACGTAATGAGCGCTTGTTGATATGATAACGGCGTCTTCATCTCAGTTCTCAAAAAGGGATATGCCGATCTGTAGGAAGTTTGGAAATCTGCTGCTCGAAAAACCCATACCGCTCTCATTTTTGCTCTTTTTTACCAACCAAATGAAACCCCCAAAACCCCATATCTCGCCCACCTATGAACCATTTTTGTTGCTCCGAATCGAAAAGAAAGTACTGCCCGAAATTATTAAGAGTAGTAATGTTGATAAATGGATATTTTTTCGTATCTCCTTTCGTCGTGGCGTCCAACTTTCGTGAGCTTTTTTTCAATCGGAGATCCTCCTCTTACTGAGAATTGAAGAGCAATAAGAATAAAAAGTGAATGAAAAAAATGAAAAAGACAAATCACAATCCCTAAACATAAGCGCCGCATTAACTTCTTTTGTGCCTGTCCCAACCCCAAACCACCGCCATTCCCCTGGTATCCAGGATCCTCAATCTCCAGGTGATAAGGAATTGAATAAATTCAATGTGGAAGAAAAGAAGCGATAAAAGGAAAAAATAAAATAAAACAATAAGAATAATAGCGCTCGAAAATCAAAGATGATTTCGCTATGCTAATTCATGCCTAGGCACCTGTCGTGTTACCATTACTCGTCTCTCTTTCTCTTACGCCGGCTCTTCTTGGACTCTGATGAGGACACAGAAATCTTATCCTTGATTCCCGACGAGGCCTGAGCTGCATTGACAAGGACAATACCTAATGATTCGCTATGCTCTGAAAGCATATCCGAATCATCCTCGCCCAACATGTCACCATCAATGAGGGTCATGTGGATGGTAGTACTTCCATGAGTTCGTGCGTGCTGACTCAGGTTGTCGGAGCGTGAGAACTTCTTGCCACATTCGCCGCAAGAGAAGGGCTTATCTTTGGTGTGGAGAGAACGGAAGTGCCTCTTGAGGTGTTCCTGTCGACGGAAGCGGCGGGAGCACAAGTGGCACACGAAAGTCTTTGAAGGATCCTCAGTCAAAGACTGCTTGCGTCCACGGCGGACGACGGGTGCTGGGGAAATCTCCTGCGAATCCGAAGACTCATAGAAGGATGCCTCAGTTGGGGCTGGCGTGATCGACGATTCGTGGCAGCTAGAGTGGGAAAAGAAATCACCATCGCAAGCATTCTCGGGGTAACCGTTGGCTCGAGCGTTCGCAATTATCTCGTCAAGCTCTGCTTCCGAGTCCTCATACGTTTCAATCTTGACCTTCCTCTGAACCTTACGTTGCTTAATGGGAGGGACTGCCGAGCTTCCTCGGGACGAATCCGATGGCGGAGGAGACAATGGTGCTTGGAATTCCTGGTTGTCCATATCACCAGACATGCTCTCGTCATCACTCAGATCATCCATTTCCCAGCCCTCCTCCTCATCGAAGCCGTCACGCTGACGCTTGCTCTCGAGAAGATCAGCGGGGTTGATAGTGTTCTGTGGCATATTCATCAATCCCGAAACAAGCTCGTTATCAGACTCGAAGTCGGAGAGCTCCTCAAGACCAAAGAAGCCGTGAGTAAAATCCTTTCCCTCTGTCTTAATATCGTCCTTTCCGACACTGAGCATGAAGTTGTGCTCGTCATCGTCATCACAGATGGAAGGAAGAGTAGCAAACTCCAAGTCCTTGTCAGAAGCAGAGGGATTAGGCGACGGATAAGTAAGCTTTCGTGGGTCACAAAAGTCAAGCTCTGAAGATGACGAGTGGTCCGAAGCTGGCGACAACGATGGGCAAGCCGGCAAAAGGACCGAAGGGCTCGAGTGAGTTGGCAGTAAACTAGGAGGATAAATATATGCTATCAAACAACCATCTTAGCCAATTGACTCAAAATTAGATGAATTCGATAACCGAGCAATACCTGGAGTCATGGGTGGGCTCTCTTTCCACAGCTCCGGAGTGCCAGGAAGCTGGATATCTGACGGGGTAATAGTACCATTACAGCCATCATCCAAGGACCACGAAGTAATTAGAGGTGTAGTGGTGACAGTGCTCATTGGTGGAGTGTTGACTGAGTTGCATGAAAGTGTTGGAGTGGAGGGGAAAAAGTACATATCACTGCCATTGTGTCCATCCATACCAAGAAGCGTGGGAGATGAAGGTGTAAGAAGGCCGGTCTGTTTCTGAAGAGCTTCTGGCGATAAAGTACCCGCAGCCAGAAGAGGTGTCGGAGGTGCCTGCAATGTGGGTGGCTTCAGATGGGATGACGTGGGCCTAGAGTACACCAAAGAAGACGGGTATGGCACACTCGAATTCGTTAAGTTCTGGTCGCATTGGGAAGCAGACTGCTGCTGCTGGTGTTGCTGCTGCTGCTGGGAATGGCCATTGGGATGAGGCAGGAAATGGCCATGCTGCTTTGTTTGGGAAGTGATATCCGGAGTATAGTAGAAGAACGATGAGGATTCCATTGCCGATGTTGTTGTTGTCGTGTTATATAGTAGTGGTAGTAGTAGTAGTAGTAGTAGTAATTATTAGGTTGTTATAGTTGTAATTGAGAACTAATCGATTAGGTATGGCTTAAAAACTACGAGTGCTGTTTACTAAAGGCGTATATAATATATGGTGTGGTGCTTCGTGAAGTTGTGTAGGTAAACGTCACTGTTATTATTTCGAGTATCGTTTTGTGAAAGAGTGTAGCTTAGTGAATGTGGTCAGTGGGATTCCAAAGGAAAGTGATTTTCGTAGATATGGCTGGTTCGTGGTTGCGCGATTTCGGCAAGTTTGACGAATTAATATTAGGGTTGGCTCGTTGAACGTTTTTTTTTTTTTCTGTCAAATAATGAAAAGAAGGAATTCAAGGAACTGGCGAGGAGCTCCAGTGGGTTTGTGTATATTTGATAGAAGAAGAAAAAAAAGTGGACAAAGAGCACGTCCTTCAAGGTAGTCGTCGACTCGGTGGAGGGCGAAGTAGGAATGGGAGAGAGAGAGCTGATGCCGCGCAAAGAGAAGACCAAGAAAATCAAACAAACTTTAAAGGAAGGGAAAGGAAAACCCGAAAGCTCACACAGCACGAGATGATGATGATCCAAAGGAAATAAAAGAGGGTGAAGGTGGGAAGGGAAGAGAAGGACGGTCAAGTAAACCAGAAGGAGATGGGGCGGATGGTGGGGAAGAAGAGGAAAAGAGGAAGAAGGGAAGGAGGCTGTAGCTCCCAGGATTAGTAGGACTTATTTTTCGGGGTGTGTGTGGGTGATGGGTGATGGATGGATGGGGTGGATGAGTGTCTGTGATGGGTGGGAGGGATTGTGGTTGGATCATCTTGGGGGGGCGGCGACGGAGCGAGTTGCTCTGCTTGCCTCTGGTGCTTCTGCTGCTGCTAACTCCATCTCTTCCAATTTGGCCGCTTCACACAGCTCAGACGGTCACTCACAGGATATCACAGGTACCGGAAAAAGACCGACAGGGCCCTGCTTCCAGTTGCTCAGTCGCCCGGAAAAGAAACCAGCAACAAGAACACAGCCAAAGAAAGCAACCAAAGCAACACAAAATCCAGTCCCGGCAACTGGAAAAGGCAAATGTGGGCAAAAAAAAAAGAAAGCAAAATATGATATATTTGCGGATTGGGTGAAATGGGTGGATGAGGAGGATGATGATTCCAGCAACAGTACGGTAACTGCAAGTTACGGTAAATCACGGTAGCTGGCTTGCTGTGCGAGTTGAGAAGCAGGAGCAGCATGGGTTCGACATTTGACATGGGAGATGTATCTGGTTAGGGGGAGTGGGTGGTGGGTGTTAGGTTGTGTAAAAAAAGGATATTTGTGGACCGAACGATCCACTCACACACCCTCAAGTCAATATCTCTTGTGACGATTGGAACAACCACTCTCCTCTCGCCGCTCAGAAAGAACGCCAGTTCTGCGCATGCTATGATGGTCAGCTATCCATCCAATCACATCCCAGTACCACCGCCGAGAAAGGGAAGAAATGAGGCTGCGGACTGCGGTGATGAATAAAAGTTTTGGTCAAAATAATAATATTTTCCTTCTCGCATCTTACCAAATTGATTGTACAATACAAAAACAGTTTCTTTTTTTTCCCTTTTCCTCTTCTCTCTCTTGAAAAAAAAAAATGGAAATGGAAAAGGAAAAGAAAAGAAAAGGAAGGAAAAGAAAAAGAGTAACAACACAGTTTTGGAACCATTCTCGAATTCACTTTTCCACCACTTTAATTTTTATAAATATCATTTCTTGTACCTGTATCGGTGCCATGATCATTTTCCATTTTTCCTTCTTTTTTTATATTACTTTTTTTACATCAAGAGGTGAGGTGTGTGTCCAATTGGAACTACTTTCCTTCCCAACTGCTCAGTTGGGCAGAAGCAACACAACCCAAGGCAACACAACGCAACATGAGATTAGGAATAGAAAAAGAGCCGAACAAGGGAATTTAATATTTTTACGCAGTGCATCGACGATTAAAATACTTGTATCTTTTTTTTCCACCCTCCAACTCAACTCGTGCATCGCAGTCGATACAGCTCAGGTACTCTGCAGTGCAGCAACAGCGCAAGCCCCCGAGAGTGGGCTGGCAGGTACGATGAAGTCAAGATACAGTTCGCTAGCTCGATACTCGCTGAACTGGCTGCTGGAAACTGGGGCTGGGTTTATCGGGTCGGGTTGAATTGGCTGGAATTGATGCTGCTGCTGGGCTGGGGCTGGGGAACTTGACCGCTCAACCACTTCACCTGGTGAAGTTGAGAGAAAGAAATTTTGAATCAGCGGAAAGCAGAAGAAGAAAAAAGAAAGTATCATACAAAAAAGATCTCTCTCTCTTCTCTGCCCAACCACAACATGCACATGGCTTCAACGCTCAGCCAAATGGGTGGAGAGTCAATGACCATTAATCATACCTACCGTATCACTCACGAGCGGCGACAGACGAGAGACGAAGCCCGTCTTGCCAATGTCTAAGGTTACGAGTATGATATTGCTCGAGCATCATACGAGCACATATACCCATGCCTCCTCCCAGTTTCCCCCAACCTATTTGAAAAGTATGGGTTCCGCCGCGAATGGGGCGCTCCCAAGGGCCCCGGAGCTAAAGTAGCGATGTTCGATAGACCGATATGACAGACTAAACCTTCTCGCCGCCATGGCCTGCTCGAGGGCGGCCAGTAAAAAGTCACCAGTCAGCCAGCCCCATCGCATCACCCCTCCCCCATCTCATCACTTATTACCCATCACTTACCCTATCCTATCCCGTCAATCAACCAAACTAAGCGGCAAGATCTCTCCCCCGTAATCATTTTAATCGTCGGTAATTTGGGGCGTTCAGCAACCAAGAGAGAGAGAAAGAAAAAAAAGAAAAGAATACACACACCCTCGGCTCTGGTGATGGGTGGCAGTCGCCGCGTATGGACAAGCCAGTGAAACCATTCATCCAACCCGAGATCCAAATCCCCAGCCCAGCAAGGAAAACTCACTCTCTTCAGCACCTTCCTCCATCTCTCCCGGAGCCTTGAATTCAACGAATTCCGTCATTTGCTGTACCATACCTGAGCAGCTAAGGGGCAAGAAGCTCAGCCTCAGCCTCACTACCCTACCCGTGAAAAACGAGTACGATGATGAAATGTATCCTCTGAGGGAATGGATGAAAAAATTAATAATCCGCTCACTCATCTGCATTTTCTCGTTTTTTGCACATCCATCTATAAATTGCCACCAATTCGCACGAATCACTTGATATGCATCAAGATGGAAAGATTGAAGCTGAGGAAAGTGGCCATCAGCAATCACTGGCAATCACCCGCTGGAATCTTCCCTCCGTAACGTCTCTACCCACGCTTACCGCCGTCGTGTAGCTCGAGTAACCCAAACCTAGAAACACAGTTCCTCGAAAGAAGAAAGAAAAAAGGAAAAAGAAAAAAGAAAAAAGAAAAAAAAAGAACGATTAATCCCTTCCTTACCAATTGGAAGGAAGGAAGGAAGGTTGAAGGGAAAACATCCACTCATTCATCGCACTGATCCAAAAAAGTGAAAAAAAATGAGGAAAGCAGACCCTGAGCACTACCCTTTTTTCTTTCTTTTTGGGAGATGACAAGGGAGAGTTAAACAAGGTTCAACCTTGAACATGTTTTGGAGGGGAGGGGCTTTGCGACTTTTGCTCGCTCGCCCGCTCGGTCGTCACGGCCATCCATGTCTGCAACTTTTTTTTCATTCTTGAACTGGGGTGGGCGGGGAATCTCCAACCGGACGCTCCGGCCGTGGATTGGGTTTGAGGGATACATGGAGGGAAACGATCTTTACAATTGGGGAAAGTGTGATACTGTACTCGTACGGGCACGATATGATATAATCTGATATGATGTTTGTTCGTTTAACCCAAGGATAGAATGAGATTGTTCCGAAAGTGTAAATAAATATTAGATGGTCTACGGTACTCGTAGATGGAAGAGAAGAATCATGAACCCAGCCAGTCAGCCAAAGCGGTTAGAAAAAGCATGATAAAGCAGAGCAAAAGTAAAGACATGAGGAGGAAGAAGAAGAGTGAGAAGGAAAACAACAAGAAAGAAGTCAAAGCAAAATCAAAAACCGAGACAGGCAACAAAAAAGCAGGAACACTCACTCGCGCCCAAAACTACAGACAAATTGCCGTCCCTGTCCTATCCCATCCCATCCCATCCCATCCAGCTCCTGTCTCGCCGAGGACAAGGAATACAAGGGTCGGGAGGGCGCTAAGACATCCATTGTCCGTCCCACTCCATCGTTCTTGCACAAGATGCAGGAACGGAGGAACAGACGAATATTCGGCTCGTACAAGCAACCCAATCCCCTACCGCACCACCACCACCACAACCCCCCCGGCTGTTATCGCATCAGCCGTTCTCTTCGAACGAGTACCGATTTGCCCTTTTTCCCTTTTACCCCAGAGAGATAAACGATTCCCGGGTATCATGTGGAATCTCAGGATGCCCTCATGGTTAGCATAAGCTAGCGTAACTCATGGTAAGAACTACGGTACTTTTTAGTTACATTGGCTTGAGTGACCTCGCCTATCATGCGGCCTCTGGGCCGAAAGGTTGGTTGGTACTGTAAAAGTACAGTGGTAGAGCTACTTGTAACCCTTAACACATCGTGTCGAGGAGAGTCGTCTAACCGTGCCATTCCGGGGTCAACTGTACAAGTACCTTTGTGGGATTTCGTGATACTGTAGATAAGTTTTTTGATTTGATTTGATTTCCATGATAGGTTTGGTACAGTGTTTTACGGATTATCATACCCGAGACTACTTATGATAACTACGCGATATGATAAACGAGAGTTCTACTTGGGGAAGAAGGTTGGGAGGAGGGTGGGTGTGGAGGAACTCAAGCGGCTCACACCCCACGATACCGACGAGGCGTTTCTTGAAGAAGGCTAGTGCATGTCTGTAAAAGACCCTGCATCGCGCTCAAACTCAGTTCCGCTTCGTACTCGAGCATCTTCCTTCCCCCCAAGTCTGTTTTTTTTCATTATACTCCATCATCAAAGCGAAGAGGTCGAGACGGTGTCTGGTTTCTTTAGACATCTGGGACAAGCACTGGCACAGCCTATCAGATATCACCTCCTTCCTTCCTTCTCTTCTTCCTTCCTTCCTTCCATGTACGCGCGAGGTACTTGTACGGTATCTTCCTTCCACCTATTCCTCGGTACCGACAGAACAGACAGATAAATTCACTTCACTTAACTTCTTCACTTCAGGCACAGATGACGAGAGCCTGCCGGATGCAAGCAAGCTTTCCCGGGACTCGAGGACAAAAGGTATTCCTGATCAGATAAAAATATATAAAATGGAAATGTGGAAAAGAGAAAAAGCAACAATCCCACCCACAGCCCACATTCTCATGTTCAAAAAAGAAACAAAAAACAAAAGGAAAAGGAAAGAAGGATAATCAAGACTCGAGTGCAGTCTGATAACGCCCTCCTTTTCATTTTTTTCTTCATTTTTCATTTTTCGTTTTTTTTCCCTTTTTCATAAACAATAATTCCTTCTCACACCCCCACATACACACCACACTCAGGCAGAAATTCAACCTTTTCCTCACCACCCATCCGGATATAAATAGCAACGTTGGGCATGTTCCATGGTCATGCCGCGATGGCGCTCGCTCCAAATGCGATGCCTTACGCCCGCAATTTTACTTAACATACGGTACAAACCTCGTGCTGAGGTTGGAGTTACCGTATTCCAAATTGGCACCGCTTATGAGGAAAAAAGAAAAAAAGAAGAAAAACTTGTTTTCTTTTTTGGCTGGCTGGCTTTTGTTTCCGTTCCTGAAGATCTTTGGTAAGCTGCATAACTTTTTTCCCCTTCCATGCTTCGCACTTATGGCACCGTACCAGTTATTTCATACCTGTCTTCAGTCCGATATGCATCGGCTCCTCCTCCTCTGTCGGTGAAAATCACGTTGCTTATGGTGCTTATGGAAACTTGTGAAAGTGAGTGAGGAAGAGGAAAGGAAAGGAAATCTAGGACGGACTACTGTAGATTCGCCGCTTTTCTCCCACTTTCTCGCTCGCTCACTTACTCGTTTTTGTGATAATAATATCGTACCGGGAAGCGTGGGAGGAAGGGAAGGGAAGTTCCCAGGGATATGCGAAAATCACCAAAATGAAGGCAACAGCAACAGTGACCAGCATTATGATATTAATACGACCGACATTTTCCAACAACACCGTCCAAAAAAAAACCCAACCAACCGACCTATCGGATTGTGCTAGCACTGATCGATAACTCTTGGAACAAAAGGAAAAAAGTTCCATCCAAAACACCGTACCGTATTTGTTTATTTATGATCACCATAACTGCAACCCCAATTATTTATCTATTCAGTCAAGTCTTATCCTGTTAGCTCATCAGACATACCTTTTTTCCCCTTACCCCCGTCCCTATCCTCCGATAGGCCCGCCAAATCGAATCACTGCTAATTTACCATGATGTCGGGACATCCGGGCTTGCTTGCGATATGATATGATACGATACAGGTAGATAATTCAGTGTCCCCCCTCCTCCTGCTCTTCCTCCTCCTCCTCCTCCCCCCGCCTGCAGCACTGGTTGGTTGGTTGACTGACTGACTGATTGACTGATTGACCGACCGGCCTAACGACTGGCTGGCACTGTACCGGTACCGCAGTCAGTCTTCATCCCGTGAGCGAGCGAGCGGAAGTTACCACAATGTGGTGAAGCCAGGTTAGGTTTGGCTAAGCCTCGGGCGCTTGAGTGAAAGTTTTTCATCCATCGGTCTTGCTCGGGTTGATCCAATCATCGCCAGTACTGAACTGAACTCTATATATCGCAACTTACCACATCTTTTTCAGATAGGATAGGATAGGGTTTTATTCATTCATTCATTCACTCATTCATTTATTTAGATTACAGTAAACTACCGGTATATACCGGTATTCAGCCTCAGGGTCGTAAAAACGTTTACGCAAGTTTTCTTTTCTTTTTTTCTCCCCGACCCGAAGAACTCTGGCATGTGTGATGCCTTCTTTTTTTTTTTCTCCCTCGTTCTTGCATACGGCATACAAGCACAATCTAAAAGCACAAATCTGGCAGATCTGTTCGAAACTTCGCACTTGAGAAACGGTTTTTTTCCCCTTCCTTCTAATCCGGGGCTGAATAGCCCCTGCCCGTCTTGTAAAACCGATACTCCGGAATTCGTTTCGTTTCGTTTCGTTTTTGTCCAAGTGGCCTCACGGGAATGGAGTGTGGAGGGGGAGGACCGAAATAGAAACTCGCCGCGTACAGATCGTGTGATTATGGGAGGGATGGATGACCGCCGTTAACTTTACTTATCCTTCCAATGATGCTGGTTGGGATGGTGGTGCATTAATAACTTCCACGAGGAGTGCCGCCAAGTGTAGAGTAAGCTGCTGTGGCAAAGCTGTCTTGTGGGATGTGTGGTGATACAAATGGGAGGGCTACCGGTATCATTCAAGATTATCACTTGTTGATTGATTGATTGATTTGTACCCACTCGAAGACTCCCCACCTATCGTACCTTCCTGCCAAGCGCTTGCGCGCGCTCTCTTCCTCGCTCTCTAACTTGCTGCAGTATGGCCATCTATCGAAATGCCCAGGATGCCGTCATTTCTTACTCTATGAGGACTTACCAATGCCTACTCACCTTCCGTTCTTTGAGTCTCTCTATCTTACAGTGGCGAGGCCTTTTTCATTTTCAAGCTCGTCCCTGGGTTTCTCATAATAGATATCATATATATTATGAGTTAATCACCCAGCCCAGTTCAGCGCAGATTTGTCAAGGGGAAAATGGACGAAGGAAATGTAGAGAATAAATGGGTGATGACGACGAAGACGACGACAACAGATACAGTACCGGTAGATACAGCATGTAGCGCCTCTTTCCTTTGGCCGTCCGTTCAATTCGCATAGTAGGGATTATACCTGCCGCGCAATACCTATAATCTATGCCGATATTCGCATCCACGACACCTATGATACTTGTACCAACTAATAATGCCTACCGTGCCGTAGAGCGCAGCACAGCAGAGCAAAGCGCAACCATACCAACATACGCAGGTGAAGCATCCCCAGTCTCAGTCTCAGTCTCAGCATCGGCATCGGCATCATAGGATTGCTATGCTATTCTATGATATGATATGATATAATAAACGGGAATTGGCGTCGCGAATACAGAGTACCCATGAGAACTCGAGTGCATACATGCCTCTATTCCCGCAAGTCTACCCGTGCCGAAGGGGGCGGGGGCGGTGGAGGGCGATGGGCAGGAAGGGGAAAAAAGGAAAAGGAAAGAATGAAAGAGGCATGATCGCAAGAGCAACGGTACACACACACAGTACGGTAGAAACTGATTCCCCTGCAGTTGGGGGAAGGGAGATACTCGAGTACAGTAAGGTAGGGCAATAAAGACAGGGACAATAGAAATAAAAAATAAAAAAATAACGGTAAATGTAACGTAACAATACTTGTACGGCATCGCACAGTTATGGAAGAAAAGAAAAAGAAAGAAAAGAAAAGGAAAAAAAAAAAAAAAAAAGTTCCCGTATGGAACGGCATCCAGCATACAGTGTCACAACATATCACCTATCATGAACCGTTACCGCGCTGGAAGTCATCCATCCATCCATTCATTCATCCATCCCACGCTGTACTCGAGTAACCCGAAAAGGAAAAAAGGAAAAAGGAAAAAGGAAAAAGGAAGCCACGAGATCAGGGTTAAACCCTTCTCGCTTCTTTCCTTCCTTCCTATGCCAAGCCCAGCCACCACACAAGCAAACCAAACTCGAAGCCTTCTTCTCTTCTCTTCTCTCCTCTCTTTCTTTTTTTTTTTCCCTTTCCTTTCCTTCCTTCGTGCGGCGATTCACCCATCCGTGTTACCCATTCGCTTTTTTTTATTTTTTATAAACCACAATTGCGAAGAGTCAAAATCAATTGGGCGTCAGGTGAATCACAGAATGAATTTTAATTGCAGATGAACGGAAATTCCAGAAAAGAATCATCACCCCTGTTTCCTTTGCTTGTTTTTGTGTGGGGATGGGGGTGTGGGTTTTGTTCATACATTCATATCATAGATTACATATTTGGAGAAGAAGAAGGAGGAGGAGGGGGAGGGGGTTATCGTTGATACTCGAGTAGATAGATAGATTTTCCGTAAATGATATTATCATTATCATCATGGAAGAATTAAGAACCCGAATTGAATATGACCGGAAGGGAGGGAGGGAGGGAGCAAGAAAAGAAAAGAAAAGTAGTGGTTAAAAATATCATGGAATAAGTAAATTCCAGTTCGGTTTTTTACAAAAAATCCCGGTCAGTCGGGCTTCTCCTTCTCTCTCTCCTCTCCTATTCTCTTGTCTTCCCTCCTGCCCGTTTCCGAATATCTGGATAAGCGGGTGGGTGCGAGATGCCTTCTTTCCTCATTCGTTTCGCTTACTTGCTTTGCTTTCTTTGCCTACCGGTAGCAGGTTCTCTCGTGCCATACCAGCAGGTGGGTAGGTAGGATATGCACCGGGGAAGGAATGAATGGACCGACAACAAGCGGTCGTTGGCTCCGTCCTTCCTTTCCTCCTTCTTTCCCGCCAGTCGCTCTGTGCGAATATACCGCTGGGCACGCTTATCAAGTATGAAACCTCTCCGAAACTTGTTCCTGCGTTAGAGGTGGGGGGGAGGGGAGCGGTTTTTCTTTTTCTTTTGCTATGGAGTTGCTTGTTCCTATTCCTTCCTTCCTTCCTTTTCTTCTTCCTGCCTTCACACCCCCCCCCACATGGACTGCACTCTGCTGTCTGAACCGTACCTTGCATGCACACATGTGCTACGATTGATTGATTGATAATTGGTAAACCACTCGAGAAGGAAGGAAAGAAGGAAGGAAGGGAGGGAGGAACAAGAAAAAACAAAACAACCTCAGATTTATTTATTTCATCCCAGTTTTGGTTCCCCGGTCCACCACACACACCTTGTACCGATAACTGTCATATCGATCCGCCCGATTGGAGATTTCCTCGCAAATCAAACATTTCCTCCATCCACCTTCCAAGTATATCCGGATGACACCAGATTCGACGATGAGAGGAAGAGAGAAAAAAGAAGGAAAGAAAGAACCTTCCTAACCAATCATTCAATCGCCGTATCTTCACCTCTTCCTTCCTTCCTTCCTTCTTTCGATCCTTCTCCGCATACTCGAGTACCAGATGTGAAACCCCTCCCCGGAAAGTCCCATCACATTCATCCAAGTGACATACCAGTACGGTACCTGACAATACCCCACCATAATGCTGCCCTGCTCACCAGAGGAAGAGAAAAAAGGAAGAAAAAAAGAAAGAAAAAAGAAACATTCCGGCCAAGTCCTCCCCGGCTTAGCCCGAACCTCGGTGAGCCTACATATGCACGTATCTACAAGTATCTATCCAGTGCCAGCAACTGAAAGAAAAGAAAAGAAAAGAAAAGAAAAAAAATCCTTCCCTCCCGCGGAATTTTCCTAAAGCGACGCACGGGCCCAACGACAATAACGATGAAACCTCGCTTCAGAGCTGACGGTTCCAGCTGAGCAAGGGGAGAGAGGGGGGGGAGGGGAATACAACCACTGCATCGAGTTCGAGTTTCGAATTTTTATTTTTTTATTACCGGTATCGTGGATGGATGGGGGCAATTCTAATTTGGGTTTGGTATTTATGTTTGTTGTTGTTGTTATTGTTGGGATATATGCCGTATTATAGGTGAAGTAAGGGTATTATGATATTAGATAGGGAAGGGGAGGAGGAGGAGGGCAATTTGTAACGTTACTACTATCTATACTACTACAGTAATATGATAATCTACGCTACGGTACGGCGCCCGTACTAGTTACAGTATTATACCAGTACTCGAGCACTGAGTGGTGAGGGGGAAGGTGTGGTGGTGGTGGGGTTGGAGTGCCACTGGGATTACGATATTAGATTGTCGGGAAGGGAAGGGAGGGAGATCTATTGTTTGTATCATACCGCACTTTGTACGAGGACCGTAAGATAGATAGCGTGTTGGAGCTGGAACTGTTAGCATTCACTGAACTGTACTAGTACGTGTACTCGAGCACTAGTAACGGCAATTGGGTGGATTCGTTTGGAATTGGATACATCTAACCAAGTATATGGAACACTATGTACTCAAGTACGGTACCGTACCAGTACTAGTACAGCACCAGACTGTCCAACCAATATTTAAACCCACCGCACGCTACCGCATTATCAGAACCACCTCTTCAATACCCATATCTTCACACACGATAGATAACCCCCATCCATAACGTAATCCAGTCGACGAACAAAGTACTAGTAACGGTAGTTCTAGATATGATATGATAGGAAAAGGAGGTTGAGATACACACCCCGCCCCCCTTTTCCCCCCACGAAGCTAGCCCTATTCACGTCGGTTAGGCTTGTTTTCTGCTATCTGTAAAAAACCAACCCAACGTGCACACAAGTACGGGTAAAATAGATAGGGAGAAGGGAGAAGAATAAGAAGGAAATATCAGACTTGGTGAATGCACGCTTGGGCTCTGGACGTATGCATATACCTATGCATGTATGTATGCAAGGGAGAATTGGTTGGGCAGCCAGTAATTGGGGTCCGGTTTGATATCGTCCCGTATCATATCGTACGGTACTGCTAGGGAGGAAGCAAAGTGGGAAAAGTACTACAGGTTGTTGCAAGGAGGTAATTGTCCCGACTCGCGGTACGGTAGTTTAGGGAAGGGGGGAAGAAGAAGAAAAAAAGGGTTAGACTTCGTTGTTTTTGCCTTTCTTTTTCTCCTCTATCTGCTTGCTTTTTTCGAATCAAACCTTCTCTCCTCCTGTGGGGCAAAGCAGTGCTCGAGTGCTCGAGTACACGTACAGTGGGGAAGAAAGCAGACGAAAAATATCGCACGAAAACGAGACAAGATTTGTTCAAGCCTTTTTTTCCCCTCTCTAACTTCTTCTCAAACTCCCCTTACATAGCTTTGCTTTGCTAGAATTTGCTTTCCCCTCTCTCTTTCTCTCTGCCCAGCCCAGTCATTTATTTTGAAGACGTGAAAGGGTATTCGAAAAAAGAAAAGAAAAAAGAAAAAGAAAAGTTCTTTCGAAGAACGGGGAAAGAAAAGTGAAAAGCAAAGCAAGAAAAAAAATTAACACCACTAACTCCCTTGGAATCGTGTGTGGAACAAAGAAATGGCCTCCAGAAAACAGGTTACCCAGACAAATCCCCGATCTTCTCCAACTTGCCCATTTCCTTCTTCTCGCCCTTCTCGCCAATGACCCTCAACCTATCGATCCTAATCTTCTCGGCGTCCTCATTCTCAACATCGACGAAAAAGATGTTGAGCGTGCTTACGCTCTGGAACTTGACGTACTTGAGGGGCACAGAAACCGTCCCGGTCTTGGGGTCCCAGTCGGATGAGTTTAGCGTAATTTCCTGGGTGGCTGGACCCTCGCCATCCTCAAAGGACAAGGTGTGCGGTGGGTTGACCCAGATTTTGATTGTCTTGGGGCGAGATGGTGTGTCCTCATCCTTATCGTAATCCGGGTGTTCCGGGGCTGGGGCGAGGGATGTCACCTGGAGCGTATGAATCTTGACGGTAGACCGGAAGGGGATGAAAAGCATGAGCTGTTCATCAGTGTCGGACTCAACCCAGTCTCTACTCGCCGTGGTGCCTGAATCCTTCTCCTTTCCTTTACTGCTAGCGGTGCCCTTACTGGGCGCCTTCATGTCAAACAATGTCTGGGCTGCTCCGAACTCGGAGTTTGCGTTGAGAAGGTCCAACTGCTTGAGGTACACCTGGTCCGTAACATCGCTGTATGGCTTCGGCAGTTCAGCACCAAGCCAGCCCGCATCGCTATCGCTTGATGTGGTGGCGGCTGGGTCGGGGGTGGCGGTAGTAGTTGAAGCAGTAGCAGCAGTAGAATCGGTGGTGGAGCTGGCAGCCGTGGGCTTCGTTTCGGGCGCAGTAAGTCCTTCGGCAGCCGAAGAGGATCCGGAATCAACGGCTTGAGCCTCGGCCACTAGCTTGGTAAGACCAGTCCTGAGAGCCATGGGATTGGCGCCCTGGATACGCTCCACCAGGTCTCCGTTCCTGAACGCGAGAAAGGATGGCATGCTGCAGGGTAAAATGAGCATTAGTTAGCCCCATCATTTCTGTCCCGAAAAGCAAAACCCCCACACCTGGCAACACTGTGCCTAGGAAAAGAAAAGAAAAAGGGCCCCCAAAAGATAAAAGAGCGAATAAGACGGGTAGAGCACAAGGCTCGCTCGGCGTGTGCTACCTACACTGTAACGTCAAGGTCCTTGGATAGCTTTTGGTTCTCATCGACATCACATTTTGCAAAGACTATTTTTCCCGGAGACGCAAACTTCTCCGCTAGCTTGACAAAGATTGGATTGACAACTTTACATGGGGCACACCAGATCGCATGAACTGCAAGGGAAAAATTGCTGGTCAGCGAAATTACTGAGGTTCCAAATCGGCGACATGATGCTACGCGGCACAGCAGGGATAAACGGATGAGAGGGGGTGTTAACATACAGTCGATAATGAGGAGGGTGGAGGTCTTCTTGAGCTCTTCGAACTGCTCTCGGGATGTTATGATGCTGAAGCTTGCCATAAGTGCAGGACGTGTCGTTTAGTGGTGAAACGGCTAGCTGAGAGAAGGGGAATAACGTCGATGTTGAGAGATGCGAAGAGATGGCGGGGTGTTGTTGTGAAGCCAATCCAATGTGGGGTGGGGTGGGGTGGGGTGTGGGGTGTGCCTTACTAATCCAGATTTTTTTTCTTCTTTCGGCTACCATCCAGAACCTGATTAGTCAGTGTCACAGAATCTCATTCGAAAGGCCCACCACTCCCCTTTGACCCAGCAGGGAGGACCCTGTTTGTACCCTATCTCCTCGCCATAAACCTCCACGTCTATGAGCCCTGACCTAGATAGGCATTGAAGGGCATGTCATTAGGCTTAGGCTTCTCATGCCTCAACCCCGTCTCGTCCTCTCTTAACGAAAAGGCGCATGATAATAAAAATATCCAAGATCACGACCGACTGAGACTTTTGTGCTCGACATCTCGCCCAGGGAGGGGTAGAGTTTTCGGTAGGCCTTCGGGCTGTCAAACAAACGAGGGAACTACCCAGGAATCCCATAATAACCTAGCGTTGTACCCCACAGCGAAAAGGAGTTTAGTGTCAACTTTCAATCATAATATATCACTCGAGCACCCTCGTCCTGTTCTCGGGATCGTAGTAATGTGTGGGCGGAATCAACGACACTACAGAACACAGCCAATTGGTTGCACAATAGAGCCATATAATTACTAGATACCGCTAAGCTCAAGTGCGAGTATTAAGTGCAGGAATGCTACTGCTCGAGCTTATCCCACTAACCCTTCCAACCACATCTTCGATTCTCGCATTCCGATCGCAAGGTCTATCAACACGTGCTCGCCCTAATTCTCCTCCTTCTCTTCCTTCCTTCCTTCCGTTTCATCTCTCACCGCCGTAGTCCCTCTCTCTTCAAGACATCCCAATATCATACCATTACTAGGTCGGCCCCGCCCAAATACGTCACTGATTTACATAACCTCTACCTATTGTCGGACAAATATCCTTCGCCAAGAGTAGTCAGATGGCATAACTGAGATAGCGTCAAAGACTTATCTTAGTGGGATGTAACAAAACAAAAACAAAAAAAAAAAAAAAATGCAACCAACCGACTCTTAATTAACCGACGCGGGAAGTGCCTGCCTGCCCGAGGAACTATGGTTGAGGAAAAAAGGAAGGAAGGAAACGAAAAGCCGTTCGTAAGGGAGGATCTCCGGATTAGCTAAAACATTGCTTTTAGAAACCTCCGCCGACGGGTTTGTTACTATTTCTTGATTCTTAGGGAGGGTGGGAGGGTGGCTGGCTGGCTGGGTTATCGGAGTTATCCATCGCTGGCCGCTTTAGTAGTTAGCGATCAACCCCTAGGTGAAACATTCGGGAAAATGAAGATCTTTGGAAACGGTATGATACCGGTAGTGGGAAGGACACTTGGGCACGGCCTATTATCCGCAGGCGGTGGATCTATCAAGAGTTGTCCGAGACAGTTGATACTGGTATCATACTGTACAGTGCTGACTGTAACAAAGTGCCGACGGTACTTAGCATGGTGGGGGAATTCTTTTAACCGGAGCACTTCTGACATGAAAGATTCCCAACTTCAAACTGCTAATGCTCGTTAACGGCGGTTTGTATTCTAGTTTCCTCTCCATTGTTTGGTATACATTATGCTGGGAGATTTAAATAGAATAGGAATTTCGAAGATATTAACTTTGGGTGAGGCATCTGGTTATTTAGACTAATTTAGCTGCTAGATTGCTAAGAGGAGAGTCAGTGCTGCCAAGAAACCAGGTAAGCTAGCAGATGATGAACCGGATTGGGACACCAACTAAAGTTAATCGGTATTACCAAGCACGATGAATGTCGTTAGTGTTCCAGTTCAAGGTTTCCCTTACCATAGCCTGTGAATAGCTTTTGTGGTTTTAATGCGTTGCGGGGAGGATTGCGTATGTCGTTACATAGTCAGAGAGTGGGCGGTTGACATGGTTGTCTTGTTATTTTGACAAGGTGAGGAACAACACCAGGAGACACGATGCACTTGTCAAGATTGACAACTCCCACAAAAGAACGCCTTGCGGGGAAAGCCCCGCCACAATACCCAACTAAATTAGTACAGTACTGTACCCGCAGTCCTCCGATGACAAACCTCTGAGCGGAGAAGAAGAGCTAGCTGGTGGCTGGTGTAATCAAGTTAGTCACCTCCTATCATACATACAAACAGAACCAAACCCGCAAAAAAACGAAGATTGTTGAAAATATCGAAACAGTCAAGCTCTATACCGAAGGCTTAAGGAAACGAAAAACCATGAAGAACTACATTCTATCTGAGGGGCCGGAGGGTTAGCTATTTATGCTGCGCAACAGGAATACATAACCGCAGTAGAAAGGAAGTCAATGGTAGCAAAGGGAAGGCGAAAGAAATATGATGCGCATAGAGTTACATCGATGATTAACAGATTGAGCAGTAAAATAAATGAAATATCCAAAGCGAATAAGTTGAGCTTAAACTACGATGACATTGAAGTGAAACAATTATGAACTAGGAAGCCTTGTCGTACTCAAGAACGTATAGAGTGCATGTCCGGAAGTATAATTTCAACAAAGATAATTCTCCAATGATCAGCCACTGCCACCTTTGCACGTAATCGCCGCACCCATCCCATAAATAAACAATTTCGAGAACAGGTTATATCCTGTCTGCGAGTGATCCTATATGACCGCACCTTGACCCTGCTCTAACCCCCCCCCTCACCCCCGCTCCCTCCTTCGTCTCACCATGCTATTGCAGTGAATTTTTGCAAGAGCTGCAGTATCCCTTAACCTGTTTTAGGCACTGATTTTGTTTCCCCCTCCTATCATAACTCCAAAAAAAAAAGGCATAAATTGTGGTTTCTTCTTCAAAACTGGGAAGGCTAAGTCTTTGGATTGGCTAGGTTATCTCTCTATGGGTGAACCTATTCTTCTTCTAATATTTAGTATTCGAACTAGTCGTAGTGGTGGTGGTGGTCTTGCCTATCACTTCGCGAGAAATAGGTGAAGTTCTGTACAGGCGAAGGGATGGATGGTGTGTGATAGGTGGATGGTGTTTGGCCCTTCGCTGGCTGTGCTATGATGATGATGAGTGGGTTTTTCTGGGCTTGTCTACCTTAGGTACATGATGTGCTGCGTTGGTAGTTATGATAGCTAGCTAACTAGCTGGTAAGGTGGATGGCTAGCTTCTGGGTGCTGTGTCCGGGTGGTTAGGGCGGGGCAAGAATAGCTGCATAGTGTCGCCGGTGAATTGATGGAGGGTTGAGTTATGAGGCGCGTGCTTTTATATGATAATATAGTATGGTTGGTGAAGTGAGTTATGGGATGGATGGTGAAGATGAGTGGGTTGCTATAGCTGTTGGGACTTTGAACGGGTGGGTTTTTTGGGGTTTTTTTTGTTAGTAACTTATGCTCTGTGAATTAGTTACAGTAGGGTAGTTAGCTAGGATATAATAGTAAGATTTACTCGAGTGTATGCAATACCGGACGCGAGTGATCGGGAAGTTAGAGATGTGGCTTCCTGCTCCCGATTTGAGGAATTTTGGTGCTGGAGACTTTTAACTCTACGAGGGGAGTATGTTATATGCCGCACATTCAACGGCCAGGCCTCTAAAATCTCTGGTTGCCGAGTGGCCGCATTCGCACTGACAAAAAAAAAGTTACCGCAAGTCACTGTAACAGTCTAAGCGTTTAGTTGGAACAATTGGCCCCTCTTGGCAGTGCCTGGCAGTATGATACTAGTTTCGGTCTTTAGTGATAGTTTGTGATGGACTCTAACTTAGGTATTTACCACCGGACCTAGATTCAACTGAGCAAAAGGATCCGATACTACTAACATTCCACTCGGCCAGGGTGAAGTCTTCGTCAATTAGGGACGCCACGATGATGGCCTGAATCGTTTTTAAACTTATAATCACTCGAGAGGAATCTGAGGGGGTCAAGTTCACCAGCCATAAATGTCCAGTATTGGCGCAATCCTGAGAGTTGTAATTTCCGGAACAAGTGCATGTGTTATGTGAGTGGGCTAGATCTGCAGGAACCCGTGAGCTCATGATACTCACGAAAAGACATGATTTAACGAATCACTGCTCGCATTGCGTGAGGGATCATCAAATGAGTAGGGAAACAAATAATAGAGAGTGATCAAGTGTGATTATAATGTGTATCTTGTTTTTTTCTCGTTTGGAAGTCTGAGTGGCTTTGATGAATTCACTTAAACATGGTGGATGAGAAAGACGGTAAACGTAACCGGAAATCATTCGGGAAAGTGCGTAACAGGCAACTCAGTTATTTGGTTGTGTACTGTACCGGTATTTGTTCCAGACTGTCACGTTTTAAATAAAGACAAATCTCGCGATACGGCATGATATGACATGACGTAGAGCAAGCAAAGGAGGCTTCGATGGCGTCCTTTACTGTAAATTATTATACGCGAGAGACATTGAGTTACTTCTGGTATCTGAGCATAGTATTTATCGTAAAAAACTTTTGTTGTTCTAACGTCTAGGTGTATGGATCTAACCTCTACTAGGGCCTATTTAATGGCGGTCTATGGTGGGCATGTAAAGAATAGGAAAGGGGATAAACAGACAGACGGAATTTTATGAGGAAGAATAAAAGGAGAACAGAAGTTAAAACACTAACAATAAGGCAACCCGAAGACAAGCACCCTCATAGTCTAACCCATAGTCTAACTTATCCGTCATCATCATCATGGTATCATCCGGTCGGATGTTCTAATCTGTTCAATCTCAAAAGGACAAAAAGGAAAGAAGGAAACGTCTAAACATTAACGCTGGCTGCTCTAGCAGCGTCTTCTAAAATTGCGCAAATCTTTTCATTATCACCCGCGAGGTCAAGGGGTGTGCGGCCGAATTCATCTTTAAGCATGACTTCGGCACCTCTCGCCACGAGAAGATTGATGATGTTAATGTGTTGGCCAGCCCAATGAAGTGGGGTCCAAAGGTCATGGTCTTGAGCATTGATGTCGGCGCCGTTGTTAAGGAGCAGTTCGACCATGGAGACCTCCGGCTTCTCACAGGCGATGTGCAAAGGTGTGATACCATGGTCATCGCCGAGTCCAATGTTGGCGGCTTCATCGATAAGGAGCTCGACCATCATCTCGTCTTCAGCTGAAACCGCAAAACTGAGAGCGGTTCGGCCATCTGAATTCACTGCATCGACGTCCGCGCCGTGAGAAATGAGGAGGTGAGCGATGTCGTGTCCTTTGTTCCCTGCCGCGATGTGCAGAGGTAAGGTGTCATCTCCGAACTTGGCTTCAATATTGGGGTCTGCCCTGTTACAAAGGAGGAGCTCGACCATTTCCACCTTGCCTGCCACGACAGCGCAGTGGAGGGCAGTTTCCCCGTCGTTGTTTAGGGAAGAAATATCGGTGCCACGGTCCATCAATAGCTGGGCTATCGAGAGTTGGCCCTTTTGAGCTGCGACGTGTAGGCCGGTTCCTCCGAAGGGATCTGTGATTTCCATACTCAGGCCGCTATCAAGAAGGAATTCGACAATCTCAAGGTTGCCGCCCTGAATTGCATCCCTGAGGAGACTCTCGTCGCAAGCCGTGGGAACGAAGGTGATATCTGCACCCCTAGAGACCAAGAATTTTGTCATGGCCACGTTTCCGGTCCACGCTGCCCAGTTGATTGCGCGGAACTCCCCACTACCGTTACTATCAAGGACGAGGTCGGCTCCTTTCTTTACCACAAAATCCACCATATCTTTCGAGCACTTTTCCTCATCATCACCAGTCTTTTCGCCATCCAAATTGGCATTTTTGTATCCAGCCAGCTCGACGGTAGCCCCTTTCTCAAGAATGCTTTGAACCATATCCGCGTCTCCGTTCGCCGCAGCGTAGTATAGGGCTGTAGTAGCATACTCGGGGGCTGCTGCGAGCTTGCAGAGGAGCGGAGACAGCGCAAAAGCGAGGCGAATGTTCGTCTTGAGAAAGGAGCTGAGGTCGCGGGCATCGTGTAGGTTCTCCGCTACAAGGAGCAATAGCTCATCAGGGAAGTTAAGCAAACCCATTTGTTTGTGGTTGCGTTAATCCCTGGAACCGAAACTATCCGTCGGACCTGCGGGAACCTTAGTTAGTCAAAAGAAATACACCAGAAAACCGGGGAAGGGAAAGTAGGTACCGGCTTGGATTTGGATGGAGAACTCGACTGGCTGAGAGAAAACGGTCTTTGATTGTCTGCTGACCGCGGATTCCATAGAAATGAGGGCTGTGCGTTTGGTTCTAATAGGTGAGCCTTTTCTAAGGGCACACAGAGAATTGTTGAAGGAGGCAGATGTCTTTTTTGGCGGAGGAAGTTTTGGCGGAGGAAGATTTGTCGCTAAGAGGTGAAGGTAGGGACAGGAGGGAAAGGACAGTGAGGCAGGGCTTTAGGGGAAGAAGAAAAAAAAATGGGACTGCACGGCTGGAGGGTTTCCAGAATTGGAGCCAACCCTTCTGCTGGCTTCATGGCACCCCCCATCACTCGCCCCAAAAATTTCATCCTCCAGATCCAGATCACAGGGCTGAGGTTCCGAAGCCTGCTTTGTGTAACACTGCCATCAGCTTTAATGTGTTGTTGTTCGCTTCGGAGCCCCATTCCCGGACAATTACATGAACTTTCTCAGGGACCTAAGTAAGACTTACTTTTGCGACTCCCTGCGGTTATTTTAATTGAGACCCCTCCAAATATGAGGGTTAGCCAGTGCTCGAGTATTTGTTTGTATTTGTTTGTATTTGTTTGTGATTTGTCTAGGATTTCGTAGTTCTTAGGTGGGGGATAGGTGGTAGTTTCATTGGCTGGTCGGTGGCCATAAGATTTTTTGGGGAGGCCTTTCTTGGGGGGCCGCTGAAGCACTTGGGCGCTGCAAAAGTTCCCGGAAAAAAGTTGATAAAAAAAAAAGTTTCCGGAAGCTAGGCTTAGTAATCCTACCTTTTATTAGGCGGCCACACCTAAGTCAGCGCCAGGCCAAAGTCCACATTTTCCGTTGTGGAAACTTTCGCAATGCTTGAGTATAATCCGACCTCACGACTTCACGGGCATCTACGGCACATATACGAGGGGCTTTCAGGCCATGCCTTCTGGCCGATAGAAGACCGGGAAGCCCTCGATTGCTATTTTGTCTTTTGCTCTCTGGTCATAATTGTTTTGTGAAATTCCGAAAGAATGAATTAGCCTTCTGGGTTCGGCCCGGCCCTGAGAATGGGGGGTTAACTATTCTACTGTGGCACAAGGAGCATACCGGTACTCCAAATAGAATGCAAGGAAGGCGCTAATAAATAGTTCATAATACTTTGCTTGCTAGGATTACTGTTGCCCGTGGTCCTCAGTCTTGCACTCTGCAGCGAGTGAAACCAGTCGAGGACCAGTTGCGGCCCAACAAGTAGACTACGAGTAGATTACTAGTAGAGTAAGATGCCGGTATCTACCAGTAGTCCGTCGCAAATACCTTTGGGGATTGGACGAATGCCAAGCTTTGCGAACAGTACTGTACAGATCTGTCAAATATGCTAGACGATCTGACATTGTCGCGACGCCGTTGTCCGGGCAGAACCTTAGATTTACGCTCCTCGGAAGGGTTTTGAGATTACATTAATTGTCAAGCGCTTGTTTGCCATACACCCAAGATCACTCGATGCACTAGAGGCTCTGATTCGGATTAAGTTCTATTATACTTGTTACCCTAAATATGGACCTAGCTTGGAACAGTACTGATATATCTGGCTATGGGGGGTGCCTTGCCTAGGCTTTTGAGTTACTTCTCTCGGAGGCTGGCTCGGCTTTCCTGCGCTCCTGATATTGATACAAACCTTGTCTTTGGGCGAAATAATACCTTAGGCTAGTGCACCAGTACATACAGACCACGTGGGGGTTATGGAAGCGCTGTACCATTTCGGATTCGAGTACGCAGGCTACAAGAGAAACTACAAAGAACCCCCCCAAGCAGACTTGCGGGATGGTCCACTTTCTCGAGGGGTGCCGGGACGACAGGTGCCGCCTTAAGGTCTGTTCTTGCTTTGTGAGAAGATGTCGCCGTGAGCGGCTTGTTGCGATCACGGTGGTGGTGACCAGGGCTGACGGGGGATATTATCTTGGAATCTACGCTGTATATTGGTGGACTACCGGCAGTGGTGTGTGCTTGTACTCGGGTACGGTATGGACGTGGGTGATCAGACAGCCAGCGATTCTAGAGGCCTGAACTTACTGCCCTCATGGGAAATAAAAGAATGAATTTGGCATCGAAATTGCTCAAACGAGCAAGAAGCTTTGACACCTCTAATCCTTGGCTGACCGGTCATCCACGTCCATACCCGAGTATATTGCCTATGGTGAAATCCCGAAGAAGCTAAAATTCCGACGTTAGCGCGCATTCCACTAAGCAACAATTAAAACCCAATTCAACACCCCAAATACTCTCAGAAAAGCCAGTTTACTCCCCTCCAACCCCATCGCCACCACCACATCCGAGCCTCCCAATAACTGAAAGACCCATCTGCTTCGGTATTGATATAAGCCCTCTTGAACCCACCCCCGCTAACCCCTCACTAGCCATCCTCCTCACCCCGATCTGCCATGAGTCGGACCCGTCGCAACCGCAGCAGGGGGATGAGTCAAGCTAGATAGAGAAAAACGGAGGGGGAAGAGGGCGGGCCGGATAACTCGTTGAATGGATTGACTGTTGTCATCATAGCATGGGTGCCGGTTGGGTGCAAAGGAAGGAAAAGGTGTATTTACCGAGAGCCTGAGATGTCTTATGTAAGTTATGTTCAATGTCAAGGGGCAGGAAATGGATGTAAAAAGATGGGCAAAAGGCGTGTTCAGAAAAGTTTTGGTAATTTTAGGTTCTCCTCAATAAAGTTCAGAAGCAGAACTGAATTTTTTGGTTTCATCAGGAAGCGCCGGGGGGGGGAGGGGGAACGAAAGAGGGAATGTGAACTTACGATTCTATTTTTCTGGCACGTATGCTGGAGCCTATTTAATTGACTGAGAAACCAAGTCAGCAGATTGATCTCCGTATGCCGTTGAAAATAACCATATGGAGGAAACAAAGGGACAAATCAGATGGTAGTGCATGTTTGTTTAAATGGATCATGAAATTTCTCCGAAACAAATGTGATAAAATTTCCTCATATCAGGGAGGGGAGAAATACAGGACGCGGAGGGAAGTTAAGAGACATACAGTAGTAAAGAGCCATGGAGCAGAATTAGAAGTCGAGGGAAGTGCAATGTATGAAGATGGGAGAAGGCGAGTGGTGGATGTGCAAAAGGGGTTTGATGGGGAGAAAAAATTGTGAGGAGTTGTGGGTGTCATAAGTCTTGGCAGTAAAGGGCTCTGAGGGTCAAGCCCTACCAGTTCGGCAGCAAAATCTCACTCGGTCCGTTGAGCCTCAATCCGAGGCATTCCACGCTGCGGGCAGCACGACAGCAACTGGCTACTAAGTCGCCATCACTAGTCCATAGTTATTGGAACAAAGTTCGCACTCCGGATTACATCACCGACTTCTCTTAACAAGTCATTATTGGGGGATTCCACAAAGACCCGCTGCTGGCATATTGGCTTAAAGGAAGGACGTTGGAGGTTTTTGTTGGATGCAATGGATCTGATTTCTGTTTTGTTGGAATTGGGTATTTTTACATTCAACGGACATGGCAATCTCAAGGTCTTCTTTTAACTTCTTCAATGGCCTCAGAATGTACCCGATCTGGAGCTTTCCCCTTGTTCTCCATCCTGGTTGTGAGACTAGAGGTATGAAAAAGTCATTAACGTATTGTACCTAGTTATGGGTCAACCCCTAGTAATGGGTCAGTATTTTGACTTTTAGAAAAGTATGAAAATTTACCACCACCAACACACCATTGCATTGTAGAATCTGATAGTTAGAGG
>Ga0307509_10002000_pt1 | contig 33675 bp, 45 predicted proteins | sample 10_EM_MG_FD_202245 | JGI IMG/M metagenome (GOLD analysis project Ga0307509, IMG submission 202245) | Populus trichocarpa ectomycorrhiza microbial communities from riparian zone in the Pacific Northwest, United States - 10_EM | ecosystem: Host-associated > Plants > Roots > Unclassified | place...
GCTTGTGCTTTTTCAATATACATGTACTTTTTGAGCTGAAGTACTTTTGAAGGCAATCTACTTTCTTTACTGCCTTGAAAAGCACTCTGGCAAGTAAGTGACTTGGCTTTTTTGTGCTTTTTTGAAAATTTTGATGAAAAGCATGACAAAGCATGAAAAAGTACAAAAAAGCACAAAAAGTAAAGTATGGGTTTTCCTGATGGAGTAAAGTGGGTGGTGTAAGGTGTGCCATGCCGCTGCATGCAGAAGGTGCTTGCATACAGGAGTATTGGCTGACGCTGACTTGATCCCCACAAGAACCACATCTGCCTTGTCTATCTATTCGTATTTGTCATTTCGTACTTGTCAGCGGTGCCACCATCACGTGCTCATTCCACTTCTGATTGATATCGCTACACATTTGCCTTGAGGACATCACCCATTCGATCACCATTGTCACACTTGCACTGTACTGCCTTCCCACTCCTCCATTTCAAGTCTCCTTCGCCACCATCCAGCGATCCCTTTGCTCCAACGCACCGCCTCAAAACCCTTCATGCTCACTCCCAACCTTGGTTGACGTAGCCCATACCCAACATGGTCTCCCTTCCGCGAACATAGATGGATTTCATACACTTCTGGTCTTCTCATTTTACTATTGTTCCCTCTTTCTGGCAATATTACTCTTCTTCTTTTGGCATCCACAATTCCTCACCTCTCAGCTTCCCCCTGTCCTGTCCCCCTTCACGTTTTATGTTTCCTTTCATCCACTCCCCCTCACCTGTTCTCCCTCCTTACTCTGTGCTCCAGCTTGCGTGTTTACTTACACTTTGATTTGATAATCTCAGACGGCCACTCATAGACTACTGATTTCTGGATTGTATAAATACCCTGTCTTGATCTGACTGGAATATCATCTTGTCCCTTGCATTTCTCCTCCTCTTCTCTTTGCATGCAGTGTGCCATCACCCTTTAAAGTTCTCTCCTCTTCGACCTTTCAACATTGACTCTGAAGCCGCCGTGCTGATCAACTCAAACTGTCAAAGAACTTCAACTTCTCAACTTCTCGCCTCCTTGCCTCAATTTGCCTTGGACTGCTTATCGTCATCAAATCACCTTACATATATCGCATGGCTCTTCCTTTCTCAGATTAGCTACTAACCCCCTTTTTCTATCACTCCTCTAGACCCAGATCTGCCCCTCAAAACTCTCTTGCGGGATTTACTACCTTGCTTCAGTGGTATTGATGGTATGGATGTAGACTATGACAACAAGGATGATCTGCAGATTGAAGAATAGTTTCAATTGTATCATAGTATTTTCACTCTTTTCAATCAGCATTGCCACAGTTCAGTTCAGGTAGGGCCATTTTCACCTGAACCAGACTGAAAATGGCCCTACCTGAACCAAACTGCGGCAACACTGTTCTCAATCCATATCCATCTTGGAATGTCCTGTGGATGGTAACTGGGAATTGTAAGATAAGTAAAGAGCAAGACCCCAAGCAAGTTCCTACTTTACTGTCACCTTATCTTAAATGAGAATAGTTGAACAATTAGAAATTAAATGGCCAATTAGAAGAGTACTGCTTATATGATAAAATATTTAAAATAAACTGTGTGTTACAGGCTTGGAATAATTATTTAGCCAGGGAAGCCTGAAGGGTTTTTCTGATCTCCCTCTAATTTTTAATTATTCAAGTATTCTGATTTAAAATAAGGTGACCATAAAGAGAGGTCAACTTATTAGACATTAATTGGACCATAAGCTGACTATAAGCAGACATGGCTTATCCATTCTTGCCTGTCGTGATACAGTAAGTAAGATCACGTGGTCCCGCAATCTCCCCGAAATCAGCGCCCCGACCCCTTAAGCTTGACTCCTTACTCCACTCCACTTCCTACGCAACGCATCTTTCGTCTTATCATGGCCAAGCGATCCAGCCAACCCGGCGAAGACACTGCCCAATCAATGATGAAAAAGAGAGCAGTGTTGCAAGACGATGGAGGACAAGGAAGTGATGTAGACATGGACACCCTTCCCATCCAGGAACCCCCAAGTACTGATGCGCAGCTGGGATCATCTTCATCCACCAGCCAGGTGGCGAGTCCCATCTTCAGGTTTGAGGTTGCTGACAACCCTGCCAGTAAGATGGTGGAGGATCAATGGCAACCTGGCGAACGTTTGTCCTTGGATGAGGAGGTCCTGGAATGCATCTCATGGGGAGACCGCGAGGAGGGCCGTGCTGGTCTACTCCCAGTCATCCTCAGACGGATCGCCCGTCAGGCTGGTAACGAGATCTCTATCAATGAAGCTTTGGATCTCTTGAGCGACGAATCCCTTCAGCTTCTGGGGACCCTCACCAAAGCATGGGAAAGTAGGTCATTCGAGCATATCCGCTGTCTCGGTGAGTGTCACCTTTATCTTTCCGATAATCAAATTTGCGTAGCCTGATTTCGACTCAGATCTGAAAAGTGCCCTGTCCATCCGGGGACCCCAGGACACTGACGTGCCAGGATTATCCCCTTCCACCAGCCAGCCCGGCCTTGCGGTTCCTAACGAGCCTACTAGTGAGATGGTGCAGGATAAGCGGAAGTCCTGTGACCATGGCGCCCTTGACAGACACATCAACCAATACTACCCATCAACACTGTTGGACCTGGCAGTCCCCCTACGTGACTCCGTACTCTTCAGTCTCCTTGTAGCAATTGCACAACAGAATGGTTTCACAATTAATGTCGGGAGGGCAGAGGACATGGTTCAACGAAAATATGAATGGCTTCATGGTTTCCTGATTCACGAGTGGCGAGAGAAGTCGTTCACGAAAGTTCGCCGTCTCAGTGAGTGTCCTCTGTGTACCTTCCCCGACCAGTTCACATGACCTGTTTTCCTTCCAGAAATCCTACACCCTGAATCAACCAAATCACCTCCACCATCCGACGATGTTGCGATGTCCGGTCCTGGTAGGCAGTCGTTCTCACGTCTGACGTGTTATTAACGCTTCGACAGCAACCGTAAATTCTTGGAAAGGGTAAAGCAGCAGAGGTACTCCTCGAGACGATTTCGGTATACCTCGTCAAAGAGAACATATATGCACGACATGCCAACATTGTGAATTCCTCGGGCACCGGGAAGTCGCGCATGGTCGACCAGCTCGCGAAGACCGTTATCACCGTGCCTATGTGTTTGCGCGATCCAAAATCTTCTGGTTTGATTTAACGTCGTTCTCTCGGTTTGCATGTACGTTCAACTTGCTCACAGGGTATCCGCCTTGCGATAAAGCTCTGCGAAAATGGTTGCTTGGTCTAGGCACGGATCAGCAGAATGTCGCGAAGCGACTCCAGTGTTTCCTGACATCGCTTCTCGATGTTACGTTGCAGCGGCTGAAGGCTATTGAATATGGTGATATCCTTTATAATTACTCCTGAAATCAAGACCTAACAGTTTTGTAGGTTTGAGGGCGTCGAAGCAGATCCCCAGCGGGCCTAGAAGCGAAAGTGTTGAACAGCGGCAGATCCTGTTGGCGGGACATTTTCGTGAAAACATGACAGAAGGTACAAGTTTTGAAGAGGCGAACCAGTACCGTCAATTATTCTTCGAAGAGGTAACCGAACAGGCCGACCAGGTGGGTTTCTGTGGTTGGTCTTCACCATTTGAGTATGACCATCCGTCAAGTTCGTGGAAGCCGCTTTAGAGACCGGCGGTAGTTCTGGTACCGTTTATGTTGTTCCTGATGGCAAGTTACTCTACTTGACACAATCCCTTGGAGCTCACTTTGATGACAGGCGATGCCAAACGTGGAGTCTTCGAAGCGGGGACCAAACTCAAGAAGTTCATAGACGAACGTAACGACAAACGCCCAATAAAAAATGCTATGAGGAGGCCGCTAGTTGTCCTTTCATTCGACGAGGCGCATATTCTCACGGAGTTCCCGGTTGATGGAGGGTGGACCATATACTCGGAGCTACGGCGTTGCTTGTGCCAGCTCGTTCGCCTTCCTATGTTTACTTTATTTCTGTCGACGGCGGGCAAATTCCGTCTCTTCTCTCCGGACAGGCCAGACGACTTATCCGGCCGGGTCGGCCACAAACGGGTTTTACCCCCGATCACGGAGACCGGATTCGATCAGTTCGCTTTAACCGCAATAGAAAATCAGACCACATTGGACCAAGTCGTCGAGGATGAGTGGATTTGTAGCTTAGGGCGTCCTTTGTGCGTGTTTCTAGCTTGTGCGCTCTTTCGGAGGACTCACATCGTACTTTGTGTAGGTTTGCCTCCCGTTATAACGCTGATCCGCCAGACTATTTCGTTCGAGCTAAGATCCTGGAGTTTGCTACTCACAAGTTGCTGGGTGGTCACGAGTACATCAATGCGGGTGCTGCTGACACATTGGAAGCCGCCGGTGACCGGTCCCTTGCTTGTTTATCTGTGCGATTCCCCTTGGAGTTCGACTTCTCAGACCCAAATGCGCGATCCCTTGTGCGCAAGCTGATCGAGCGTCATATGCGGGTCTGCACTATAGCCACAAGTGGCTTTGAGGTGGTTTTCTCCACCGTTGGTTCAGATCCATTACTTGCCGAGGCTGCCGCCACTGCCATGGCCGAGGGCAATACAAACCCTGTACGACAACTATCGAATCTCATGGGCAAAATTTGCATCAACCACGGCGAGCGTGGTGAACTTGTTGCGGCCCTGCTCGTCATGCAGGCACGAGATGCACTGACAAGAGGTAAGAGCAGAAGGTGGGTGTACGTTTGTGACTTCATGAGAACCTTGCTTGGAGACTCTGTGCACACCGACCTCGCCTCGCCATCAGTTACGTTTTCTAAGGAGGAACATCGACCACTCGCAGAGAAGTTCAAGGACGCTCGCATGTGGTTCAATCACGTCCTCAAAGTCCGAGACACCGATTTGATCAACGTGCGGTACCTGTGGAAGTTCATTTCGCGGGGCGCCATGATACTCTGCGCCAATAACCAGCGTGGGGTCGACATCGTACTGCCTGTTTGTTATTCGGGCGATGTACTCTCCCGTCGCAATGTGACGGCAATCCTCGTTCAAGTGAAGAACGACCCTTGTTTCGGTGAAGAGATTCATGGTCACCTTTTCGACGCGATGGACCCGTTTACCATCAAGCTATTCGACGAGGAGAGTCGGCCGATTCAACAAGAAAAGCCAGAAGATAATAGCCAGCCGCGCGGCCCGCTCCCAATTATTCGGATGGTGTTTGCCCTTGCATCTGAAACACATGCGGTGAAATATGATACTTCTGGTCCACCCAATCCTCCTCGTATACCCAAAACCGGAGAATTCACCTCCTATGACATTTGGTGTGCAGGGACTTCCAGCAATACATTCCCAATCATGGGCGGCGACGAACATGCATATAAAGAATTGGTGACTCGCACTCGGTTTCGTGACCAAGAATATGCCGTGGGCAAAATTCAGGACGTGAAGTATCCTAAAGAGGTAGAGGCGAAGAAAGTCGCACTTTTACGCAACTGCAATCCCCTTCTTGAGACAGGAGCTGAGCATCAGTTGTTTTGTGAAGAGGATCCACCAGAAGAACTGGGACCGAGAGGTACTCCCCCCAAAAAAGGAAAGGGAAAGGAAAGGCAGGGTAGGTAAACTGCATCGCCAGAAACCTAGCGTTGTTCGTTTTGTGTCGATGGATTTGTCAACTAGTATACGACATGTAGGTCAAACAATCATACAAACGATTCTGTACTAGCTTTTGGCGTTCGCCTCAAATCGAATCTCTGCCATCGTTGCGCAGGTAGAATCTTGGGAGGATTGCACACAATCCAGTGTAAGTTGCGACGCGACCGGCCGGTCTAGATCTAGTCTCGATACAGTCGTGGGCTGAAAAAAGCATGAGCTAGAATTGAGTTCCGGGCACACGTCGGGCCTCAGAAAGCGTGCGGGTCAGACACATGAACTAAGGGTACGAGACCAACTACCTGCCAGTGTTGTGGTATGATATATAACGAGTGCACCAAATTTAGAAATTTAGGGTACTCGATGACATTCGCTGACGGACGGTCCGGTGCAAGACCGGCTTTCGGGCCGTAAGATCACTTCAGATGGATGGCGAAGACAGCTTGCACGGTCGATTTTACATACCCTAGTTTTGCTTCCGTGTAGTACCCCATTTTGCATCCCAGTTTACCAGTCATCTTATTACATCTATACCTTTGTAGTTACACAGCGGCTCCCCTCAGTGTGTGCATTTCCGTGCCCAACTGAGTTCTGTATTTGCACAGTCCGCTTCCGGCTCACACTCCTCAGCGGCCTTTGCGCTCGCTCACTAGCACTCACTTGCTGCACACTTTCAACCTTGTTGTTTGCTACAAGTTCTTACTTTACTTTCTACTGTAGCGTTTCTCTGCGTGCTCTCATTTACCTCCACGAGGGGGCGACGACTCATGTCTCTGCGGGTGGATCCATTCAAAGGTGCTTTGCTTGCTTGAATGGGATTGTAGGGCTGGTTTCCGCATTCAGTAAGTAAAATAAGTAAAATCATGTGATCCCGCAATCTCCCCGTATAGTACAGTATAGACCCCTTAAGCTTGGCTCCTTACTCCACTTCCTGCGCATCTTTCATCTTATAATGGCCAAGCGACCCAATCAACCCGGCGAAGATACTGCCCAATCAAGGGTGAAAAAGAGAGCGGTGTTGCAAGACGATAGAGAACAACAAGGAAGTGATGTAGACATGGACGTACCCATCCAAGATCCCTCACATACTGATGCGCCGCTAGGATCATCCACCAGCCAGGTGGCGAGTCCTGTCTTCAGGTTTGAGGTTGCTGATAACACTGCCAGTAAGATGGTGGGGGGTCAATGGCAACCTGGCGAACGTTTGTTCTTGGATGAGGAGGTCCTGGAATGCATCTCGTGGGGAGACCGCGAGGAGGGTCGTACTGATCTACTCCCAGTCATCCTCAAACGGATCGCCCGTCAAGCTGGTAACGAGATCTCTATCAATGAAGCTTTGGATCTCTTGAGCAACGAATCCCTTCAGCTTCGGGAGACCCTCACCGAAGGATGGGTACGTAGGTCATTCGAGCATATCCGCTGTCTCGGTGAGTGTCACCTTTATCTTTCCCATAAACAATCTCGTATGGACTGATTTCAACTCAGAGATTTTGAAACGTATCCCGGGATCCCAGGACACTGACATGCCAGGATTATCCCCTTCCACCAGCCAGCCCGAGTTTGCGGTTCCTAACGACCCTACTAGTGAGATAGTGGAAGATAGGCGTGACCATGATGTCCTTAATAAACAGATCAACGACAGATTCCCATCGACAGGAGACACAATGGCCATGTGTGAAGGCTTACTCCCGTCTCTCCTTGTAAACATCGCCCGACAGAATAATATCACAATTAATATCGGGACGGCAGACAATATGATTGAAGAACAATATAAATGGCTTCGTGAATTCCTGATTGAAAAGTGGCGAGGGAAATCGTTCACGAAAGTTCGCCGTCTCAGTGAGTGTCCTCTGTGTATCTTCCCCATGGACAAGTTCACATGACCTGTTTTCCTTCCAGAAATCCTACAACCTGCACCAACCAAATCATCTTTACCATCCGAAGATGTTGCGATGTCCGGTCCTGGTAGGCAGTCGTTCTCAAGTCTGACGTGTTACTAACGCCTCGACAGTAACGGTGAATTCTTGGAAAACAGAATTCAAGGGTCAAGCAGCAAAGGTACTCCTTGAGACGATTTCGGTATACCTCGTCCAAGAGGACATATATGCACGACATGCCAACATTGTGAATTCCTCGGGCACCGGGAAGTCACGGATGGTCGACGAGTTCGGGAAGACCGTTATCACCGTGCCTATATGTTTGCGCGATCCAAAATCTTCTGGTTTGATTTACCATCGTTCTCTCGGTTTACATGTACGTTCAACTTGCTCACAGGGTATCCGCCTTCCGATAAAGCGCTGCGCAAATGGTTGCTTGGTCTTGGCACGGATCAGCAGAATGTCGCGAAGCTGCTCCACGGTTTCCTGACATCGCTTCTCGATGTTACGTTGCAGCGGCTGAAGGCTATCGAAGATGGTGATACACTTTATAATTACTCCTGAAATCAAGACCTAACAGTTGTGTAGGTTTGAGGGCGTCGAAGCCGATCCCCCGGGCCAGTGGGCCTGGAAGCGAAAGTGTTAAACAGCGACCGATCCTGCTGGCGGAATATTTTCGTGAAAACATGACAGAAGGTACAAGTTTTGAAGAGGCGAATCAGTACCGTCAATCATTCTTCGAAGAGGTAACCAAACAGGCCAGCAAGGTGGGTTTCCGTGGTTGGTCTTCACCATTTGAGGATGACCATTCATCAAGTTCGCGGAAGCCGCTTCAGAGACCCGTGATAGCTCTGGTACCGTTTATGTTGTTCCTGATGGCAAGTTAATCTTACTTAACACAATCCCTTTGAGCTCACTTTGATGACAGGCGATGCTAAACGTGGAGTTTTCGAAGCTGGGACCAAACTCCAGAAGTTCATAGACAAGCATAACAACATATGCTCAATAGAAATTTGTAAAAGGAGGCCGCTCGTTGTCCTTGCATTCGACGAGGCGCATGTTCTCACGGAGTTCCCGGTTGATGGAGGGTGGACCATATACTCGGAGCTACGGCACTGCTTGTGCCATCTCGTTTCCCTTCCTATGTTCACTTTATTTCTGTCGACGGCGGGCAAATTCCGTCTCTTCTCTCCGGACAGGCCAAACGACCTATCCGGCCGGGTCGTGCTCGACCACAAACGGGTTTTACCCCCGATCACAGAGACCGGATTCGATCAGTTCGCGTTAACCGCAATAGAAAATCAGACCACATTGGACCGAGTCGTCGAGGATGAGTGGATTTGTAGCTTAGGGCGACCTTTGTACGTGTTTCTAACTTGTGCGCTCTTTCGGAGGACTCACATCGTACTTTGTGTAGGTTTGCCTCCCGTTATAACGTTGATCCGCCAGGCTATTTCGTTCGAGCTAAGATCCTGGAGTTTGCTACTCACAAGTTGCTGGGTGGTCACGAGGTCATCAACGCGGGTGCCACTGACACATTGGAAGCCGTCAATGACCGGTCCCTTGCTTGTTTATCTGTGCGATTCCCCTTGGAGTTCGATTTCTCAGACCCAAATGCGCGACCCCTTGTGCGCACGCAGATCGAGCGTCATATGCGGCTTTGCACTATAGCCACAAGTGGCTTTGAAGTGCTTTTCTCCACCGTTGGTTCAGAACCATTGCTCGCCGAGGCTGCCACCAGGGCCATAGCCAAAACCAAAGCAAACCCTGTACGACTACTCTCGAATCTCATGGGCAAGAATTGCATCAACCACGGCGAGCGTGGTGAGTTCGTTGCGGCCCTGCTTGTGATGCAGGCCCGTGATGCTGCACTGACGAGATGCAAGGAGAACAACAGATGGGTGTATGTTTGTGACTTCCTGGAAAGCCTGCTTGGAGGCCCTACGCGCGCCGACACCGCCTTTCCATCAGTTACGTTTCCTAAGAAGGAACATCGACCACTCGCAGAGAAGTTCAAGGACGCCCGCATGTGGTTCAATCACGTCCTCAAAATCCGAGACACCGATTTGATCAACGTGCGGTACCTGTGGAAGTTCATTTCGCGCGGCGCCATGATACTCTGCGCCAATAACCAGCGTGGGGTCGACATCGTACTGCCTGTTTGTTATTCGGGCAATGTACTCTCCCGTCGCAATGTGACTGCAATCCTCGTTCAAGTGAAGAACGACCCTTGTTTCGGTGAAGAGATTCATGGCCACCTTTTCAACGCAATGGACCCGTTCGCCATCAAGCTATTCGACCAGCAGACTCAGCCGCTCCCAATTATTCGAATGGTATTCGCCCTTGCCTCTCAAACATCTGCGGTAAAATATGATTCTCCTGATCGACCCGATTCACCTGCATACAAGCCCGGAGGTTTCACGTCTTATGACATTTGGTGTGCAGGGACTTCTTGCGAGACATTTCCAATCATGGGCGCCGACGAAGATGCATATCGAGGACTGCTGGATCGCACTTGGATTCGTGGCCAAGAATATGCCGTAGGCACAATCCAGGAAGTGGATTATCCTGAGAAGGTAGAGAAGAATAAAGTCGCACTTTTACGCAACTGCAATCCCCTTCTTGAGAAAGGAGCTGAGCATCAGTCGTTTTGTAAAGAAGATCCAGAAGAATAGGGACCTATAGGTAATATGTGTCCATGGATTTGTCATCTAGTGTACGAGATGTAGGCCGAACGAACATAGAAAAGGGTTTGTGCCAGCTTTCGGCGCTCGCCTCAAATAGAATCTCGCACATGTAATATATCCAGGGAATATTGTATTGTAGATTGAAGAAATGGAGTGATCACAACTTCTTGGACGGAACAATACTTTATAGTAATAGCAAGCTGATGTACGAATAGTCTGATTGTATTTACGCTGTTTTCAAATGCAAGTCCATTGTGCAATGTTCCGTGGATGGTCACTGGGAATTGTAGGACGAGTAAAGATCAAATCGCGGGCGTTCTTTTACTTTACTTTCAACTCGAGTGTTTCTCTGCATGTTCTCATTTGCTTCCATTGACGAGGGGGCCACGATCCATGTCTCTGCGGGTGGATCCATTCAAAGGTGCTCTGTATGATGTTGCTTAGCTCGAAAAAATGGAAGGCTAGATACCATAACTTACCGCATTACCTTGTTTCACATGTTTGATATCCAGTTCCTTCAGGTGGTCTTCCCAGTGGGCATTCACCATTTCGTAGAATGTCATGTATACTTGTTCATCATTGCTCTTCCACTCCTTTCCCAGGAGATAGTTGTTTTCATCTTTGGGGACAACTGTACTAATGAGTTGAAGATTGTTGTCTGAGGGGGTACATAAGTCAATAACATATTGGCATATGCCCCCTCCAATAGGACAGTGCCAGATCATACTAGCAGGTAAGGTAGGTGAAACAAACATCTCATGAGGGATAAGAGCATAGAGTGAGGGGTCAGGAGGCAGGGGAGGAGATTGAACAGCAGAATATGAAAGCCAAGAACCAACGTAGCAGGATGTTGGGGATAGAGACCCTTGTGAGAAGTCAGAATCATAGATATTATCAAGCTGTTCATCAGCCTTGGAGATGGTGGTGGTGGTAGGAGTCTTGGCTCTGGAAGAAGATGCTGAAAAGGCCTGTGTTGGAGGAATGACAGGCTGAGAAACAAATGAGTATATAGTGAAGTTACAGCCTTAAATATCATACCTTAGTAGTAGTGCTTTTTTTCTTTTTTTCTTTTTGATCTTTGGGGGCTGGGGATTGGGGTATTGTTATGTTTGGGACAGAAGGAGATGGGGGAGGGATATCAGATATGGGTATCTTAGGTAACTTGTTGCTTCCTTCTTCGTCAAGAAGGCCCCAATTTCCAGCAGTATTTTCATCTGACATTGCTCTTTGCCTGAGTTGTGGGATCTGTACAAGAAAAATCCTCCACGATGAGGTGTTCACCTTGCCCTTTAGGTCTTTATGCTTCTCCACAAGAGACAAGATCCACCTCGAATGTGAAGCAAAGATACTCCAGACCTCGTTTCTGTGAACAGTTCGAAGGTGACGTGGCCCAAGTGTTTGAGCATCAGGAGGCTGTTGGACGGAAGTGAGTTCCAAGGCCCAGGCAGTGCCCTCGTCGGAACTCTCCACATCCTCCAAGTAGTTGGTGCGCTTCCATTTGTTACGGGATGGGTAGGCATAATGGAGGAAATAGTTGTCAAGAAACCACTGCGGTGTGCACTTCTGTGCTGAGACATCACCACCAGCACTCTTCAGGATATCTCTTATGGTCCTGAGGGTGTGGTATCGGAATAGGAAGGTTCTTGATAGTTTATACGTTTCAATATCCACAGAAACTACCTGGTAGATGCGAAATCTGTTTCTGAATTGAAAAACAGAGGTCAAAGGGTCGAATGACATGAGCCTTACTTGCTTTTGGCGGCATTGGCAGTGTGAATAAGGAGTCCATCGGGTGCAAGATCAGCTATAATTGTCAAGGTATTAGGAAATACATCACGGTGAATACAAAGAGGTCAGCGGCCCGCCCGGACTTACACCTCATGAAGCTCGCTGTCGTATGCATGTAGCCTTGGATGAGCACGCGAATATTGTACCGTTCAGCCTCAGGAACATCCTTCTGCTTTGCCTTCCACGCAAAGACGGTTTCGAGATCCAGGGAAGTGTACTTTCTGACATATTGTACCCCATTCAGAGCAGATCTTGTGACCCGCTCTTTGAGGTCATGATCGAGATACCGTAGACCTTTCTGTGAAAGATGAGAAGGCGCATGGACAGACAGGACACCCCGGAGGTAGACGCGAGACCCGCTTGGGATGGGCGGCAAGTGTGCGACGTTCGACGGTGTAGAATCGCCATCAAATTCCGTGTGATCAAAGCTGTGTCGTGCGAGTGTGAGAAGCTGCCTGTTTGGGGGATCCGGGGACATTTACCCGGTTGGTTCATTGTTGTATGCCATTTGGAAGTTTTCGAGCAGGAGGCGCTTCGAGGGGACAAACTTGCACTTGTCGCTGAGAACAGTTTCTTCGAGATAGGGACCAAAGGGTTCTTTAAGCAAGTTACGCAGGGCCTTCTCAGGGGACATGTTATATATATGTATACGAGTGGTGTTGTCGAGAGAGTTGGTTCGCAGAGCTGAGCTGGACGCAAAGAGCACAGCTATAGGCACGCGTGACAAACAGAGGCTGGTGAAAAAACGTGGCGGGCGCCCCTCTTTCGAGTTCTCAACCACTCACTACTCTCTCATGCCCGCTCTCTCTGCCGGCAATGGCGGTATTTCTATTGCCGCGGGCATTATCGTTGGCCTGCTCGCTTCTTGCGTACAGAGCTTAGGTCTCACCATCCAACGCAAGAGTCATGTCCTTAACCAGGCCCTTCCAGACGACCTCCAACGTGTGGAGCACCGTCGTCCGTGAGTGTCCCTCTTTCCTACCCACAGGATCAACGCTGATTGCACCTTACCTGACCTAGGCTTTGGTTGCTTGGATTCCGTGCGTCTCTACCTTCCCCCCGATGCTGTCGTCTGACTTTACTTCCCAGTTATATTCATTACCTCCAACATCCTGGGCTCGGTGTTCCAAATCGCCTCCCTCCCTATCGTTATTCTTGCCCCTCTCGGGGCTGTTTCCCTCCTATGGAACGCATTCTTTGCCTGCTTCATTCTTGGGGATGTATTCTCCCTCTGGATGATTCTCGGCACCCTGCTCATCGCAGGAGGTGCTGTCCTCATCGCGATCTTTGGCATAGTGCCGGAACCCACCCACTCCCTTGAAGACCTACTTATTCTCTTTTCCCGCCCGGCCTTTGTGGCATATTTCACCCTGTTGGGATTTGCAGTCCTCGTTTGCCTAGCGATTGTAAGCAGTGTGCTGTATCACACAGGTGTCTCACTCATGGACTATCCAGACACACATCGTCGAGTACTCATACTTACGCCGCCTTCGGAACCAGCCTCCATCCCGACCATTGTCACCCCTTATGATCCGCACCAACTCCAGCGCCGACCTAACTACCGAGCGTACACCACTGCTCGATCGCAAACGCGTTTCTTCCTCAGCAGCATCAACCGTTTCCGTCACAAGCTCTGCAACGCAGAAGAACATCCCGATTTCACGCACGCCGCTCCTCCTCTCTATATCCTACGCTTCCACGTCTGGCATTCTGTCAGGGATGTGTCTTGTCTTCGCAAAGTCGGGCGTAGAGCTCCTGCTCATCAGCATCCACGGGAACAATCAGTTCTGGAAATGGCAAGCTTGGATGCTCGTCCTCGGCCTTGTTGGGTTCGCCCTTCTTCAGCTCTGGTATCTGAATAAGGCTCTCAAACTTGCCGATCCTACCATCGTCTGCCCATGTGAGCATGACTTTTTCCTTCAATTCCCATGACCTAAAACCTAGTCGTTTTCATAGTGGCCTTCTGCTTTTACAACATCTCTTCGATTGTGAATGGCCTCGTCTATTTCGACCAGGTTTCCCTCTTATCCACGTCTCATCTCCTCCTCGTCACTTTGGGTATCGTCATCCTTCTTGGGGGCGTCTGGGCTGTCAGCCTTCAAGCAGTCAATGTCGGCACATGGACCAGCAGCGATGACGTCGATGTCCCCCTTATCGAAGATGGGATCGCTGATGAGTCCACCCTTCCCGAATGCAACCCCACCCCGATTTACCCGGTTCCACTTTCGCCGGAGCGCGAGCACGTCCGGTCTCACTCAGAAACCGCGGCGTCTCCACCGCCCCAATCACCTTTGAGTCCCCGCCGGCGCCCTCACCATAATCTCCCTGGGCAAATCTCGCACGGCGGCACGATGCCTTCTTGCTCCCCACCTTCAGCCGTCCCTGCGCCTGGCTTCTCAATCGGGCTGTCACCCGCAAGCCCAGGGTTTGTGATCGTTCCCCGCGAGAGGCGGAGGTGCGTCAGTGGACAATCCATTGACCCTTGGGAAGAGGCCGCCAGACGTGTCCACGCGCGGCGGGTCGTGAGCGTTACCAGTGTCCTGCCTGGGGACGAGGTCGAGCGAGGTCACGAGGAAGCGGGAGAGAATGACAGCACCGACCTGGGTACCACGCGGGCACGTGGACGATGGAAGTGGTTGCGGAGTCTGATTCTTGGTCCCAGAAGTGGATGATCCTTAGGCCACTCTTTCTTGCTTTGCATCTATATACCCCCCATCATGACGATCATATAAGGGATGCCTCGATATATTAGACATGATCTGTAACACATTCATCCTATCTAGCTGCACGTACAGTAGGTGGTGGTGGACTTTGTGAGTATATACTATATTTAATTGCCCATCTTGATAGGTTTGAAGACATGTATTGCTCGTGCAGCGAATCAGACCATAGTAACTTACCATACATCGAGAAACTTGAAAGTAGCGATTTCCATCCCCCATCGATAAGTTAGTCCAGTGGCTATGGGTGCGTGTTGCTACTGTTGCTAACCGATAGATGCTTCACTCTGAGATAACGATCGCTGGCAATGGATCAAGGAAGTAGTCAATGCGTATTACTGTCATGGTCTTCGACCTCAGGCAGACGCTCAGTTACTCCAAGCTAATATTGCCTCACCTCCCACGCAGGAGCTGCGTCCACATGGGTACCACTCACCCCCAACTCTTTCTCACGGCTTTGAAGGCACAATCACGGTGTCACTCTTCTCCGCGGACCCAATAATTAGCTACTCCATGGATAGATCTTCGTTACCAGGACGCCGCCAAAAAGAGCGAGGTAATTATCCCATTGATAGACACACTGATGTGCATCAAGAGACGTTGGATGGCATCCCCTTCCCCTGAGGCTTTGGAAAGGTTCTGATCTGACTACCACTCATTTGGTTGGGCACTTTTTCGTCAGGGATGACTACACAATCTTGGTGTCTATAAATAACCCTACGTTAGGGGCCTGGTGCCGTTGGACCCAGGCACCAACGAATCTGTTTTTTTCTTTTTCTTTTCCTTTTTTGCGAGGTGTCATTGGTCTCGTCGTTCAGCCTTCCATGCCTGGGACGTGCCCATCCATTCTGACTGTTCTTCCCTGTCTCGACGTAAAATGACCGCCGGCTAAGGACCGCACGTTGATTTTTCCTAGTGTTCCATTCGATTCTAGAGGATTGTTTTACTTTTTTTTTTTTGTGAACGGCTTGTCAAAGACAAAATGCTGCATGACACGCGTTTGCGCTGCATGCAAGAATGTCACCTTCCCTGGGGAATTTTTCTGGGGCCGTCTAACTAACCTTAATACGACGGTTACGAATTCATGATGGGCAAAACCGAATGACCCAGACCTGCATGAAAGTTACCGGGGATTCCTGCGCGGAGTTGGCCAAAGCGTTCGTATTGTATTGCGCTCCTTTCTCGAAGACTGCGTGGCTCTCACGCCTACTTTCGGGAGCAATTTGCTTTCGATACCGGTGTCTGTCTGTTTCCTAACAACTCTTGCTGTCCCCTGGTATTTGATAAAAGGAGCCATTAGTCTTGTCTGCTGTGCTTTTGAATCCCTTCGCCACCACAGTGATGGTTGTCTGGGTCCTTGTCCCATGCATGTAGCATGGGAGTCTTTCTACTCTCTATTCTTCTAACCCACAACCTCGGACCCCCCAAACTTTGAACGAGTGGCGATGATTTCGTTCCATCAAGAAAACTCGACTTTTGAATTCTGGTGGCTAATTGATATCCCCACAGAGAGCTCTCCACACCGTTCTTCTTGCGGGCGCCGGTTGCTCGAAGACAAGCTACTTCTAATCCTTAGACTGAAAAGGGGTTATTCATCGACCACGTTGGTTGAAGGATTTACTGAGCTTCGCACGGACGATCTATGATGTCACTTTTACTTTCGTCATATACGCAAGGAGTCGATCTGACACGAATCATCTTTATCAACTGTCCCAACGTTCTCTGTTCAGCTAGTGTGCAATTCGTCATCACGAATGTCATTGACGCGGTGTACTCAAGGTTGCGAGGCAGGCCTTACGTTCCTACATTCATCTCCCATGATAACATCACATGGCGCGCAATGCGGTGGATTTTGGGTACAATGGATCATCTCTCAATCACGCAGAGCTCGTGAATGGGAATGAATAATGTAGTCCCCACTCGACATCGACCAGTCCATGGAGCAGGGAGCGTCGTACAGTGATGGTCCCTTGGAGACACCGAAAAAAATCCGATGTGAGGCAAAGTCGTGCCGAGCGGCTCCACTGAAATTTGACCGGATACTCGATCATTCAAGTTCGCCGTGGGGCGGGTAGGGATGACCTCACGACGGCTGTCCCACGTGGGATCGCGAGCCTCACGTTCTCGCTGCCATATGCCGAGTTGTAATACGGTTTTGCCTAGGAGACGCCAACACTGTAGTACGTTACTTGGGAAACATTTCAACCTTTTCAGATTGGTCGGTAGTCCGACTGTATGTCGTATCGTTTATCACTGTCTTAGATCGCAAGCTGGATAAGCTGGAGGCGTAGATTACTGGTGCGGGAGGTTAGTGGTCGTGTATGAGTTCAAGAGGGTGTGCCTTGTGAGAAGGCAATTTGAAACAGGAGTTTAGTTGGGACCCGGAAGCGCATAGTGAATTGATTCGCTAAGGTGGGGGCACAGGCACGGCGATAATTTCGCCCGGAGTCCGATGCCCGGTCAACTGGTCAGGTCGAGGGACGGGAACGGCTCAGCTCGTTGTTGGTTGACTTGGGCACTGGGGAGATTCGGGATTTCACGCTCAGATGCAGGAACGTCCAAATGGGTCTCTTGGGATCGACCCAAACTGTAGTTAGAAGGTGCACCCACGGTGATTCGTAGTGGTAATAACGCGCTATTGATAGCTACCCAGTGAGGACGGAACGGCCGGGTCCTATTGTCGTCAGTGCAGTTCATATGGTGCAGTGCTGACAAGTGGCAGACGCTGGGCGTTGGATCACGCGGGAATTGGCGCCAGACAATCACTGAACATGGCATACAAATAGAGTTAGTGCCTTTCTGAGTTGGACATTTTAGTGCGAAAAGTCAGCGCCCGAAAGCCTCTTTCCTCGAACGGCATTCTTCTGTTGCGGAACGGGCATGCTTTTGGTTGATCATGAGAACGCAGTCTCCATTTCGTCGAGGTGGGAACGGGGGTATGGGACTCAGCAAGCGCAGAGATTTTCTAGGGACCGATATACTATAGCATTGCTAGCGGTGGCCGGGTCCGCGTAATGTTGTTGGGTTCGGCGGCAAGCACGGGCCATAGTGTACAGTATGGCGGGCTTGGAGTCGCACGAGATCGAGTTGACTTGACTGGGGCGTAAAGGTACCCAGATTACTGTGTTACTTAGCAACGGCCAATAAATATGCGGAGCCTACGCGGTCTCAACGATTACGGTAAGCAGCAGGTATAAGCGCCTGAGATGCTCAGTTGAGGATTGTGTTTGTGGGATAAAGTGGAAAGATGAATGAGGACGTTTGTTACGATTGCGGATAAGAAATCATTCATGTAGTCACCTGAGAACGTGGGCAAGGAGTATGGAGGCGAGAAATAAGAGGGTGACCAATGAGGGATTTCATATGAGGGGGAACCAGGAAATTGGCGGACGCGAAAAGACGCGTCGAATGAAATACGCGGGTTTCCCGCTAAAGGCGCTTAGCCGTTCCAACTGGCCCGCCCAGTCGCTTTTGACATGGGGAGGGAACCCCTCTTTCATATCGGCGATGAAGAACGCACTTGAGTGAAATGTGAAGGACGGGAGTAATCAAACCTATCCATTTTTTTTCGCTTCCAACGTTAGTCTCGCCGTCTCGGGGCGGCTAAAGCAAACGAAAAAAGTAACCGTCGCCTTGTCAGTGTCCATTCCCATTCCCCCTCGCCTTTCCTTTTCTCTCTCTCCCTTAGAGTACATTCTTCGTCTTCTTTTGTGCTTTTAGCGGGAGATTTGTGGTTTGCGTCATGCTCGGGCGTCGAGTAGAAAGTTCAGATCGACGAGTCTCTAGGATGCCGTCCAACAGTGGCGTGCCGATACCCGGAGCCAGAGTAACGGCGACCAACACAGGTCACGGCAGTTCACCCATCTCAAGGACACTTTCTCCCCCAACTAGCCCAAAGCCCCCGTCCTTCGTTCGACCGTCAAAGTCTGCCTCCACTTTTGCCGTTCCCGATTCTCCCTCTATCGTTGAGACTAAAGAAGAAGACGATACAGGCGACTTGGGCCTCGCAGACGAGCTCGATTATATTTCAGTGACCGCTCCGTCCTCTGTTGGACATCAACTCGTCCGCTCAGATAAAGCCTCTCGCATACTCGGCGTTCAGCATCGTCGTTCGATGGAACCCATCCCTGCATCGGTCAGGAACTCCCTGGTCTCTACACGCTCAGCTCGTGACGTCCCTTCTATCCAGACGTTCACTCCTACCCTCCCTCTCACTTCCCTCTACGTCGTATCCGGTCTTCCCAAGGCACCTCACACATGGACCCTCGCAGATCCGGATTCCGTCATGGGTCTTACCCACTCTGAAGGTGCCGTCAACCGTTGGTGGCGAGCAGAGGTCCTTGGGAGTACCGGTAGCCCTGGTGCTGGTGGCGGTAAGAAGAAGCGGAAGGTGAAGGGCGATACCGAAATTCTCAAGGGTGCGGGTGCTCTCAGCAAGCAGGAAGTCGGAAAGATGCTCTCTAAGGCCCTTAAGGTGAGTCGTCTTGGTTTTTTTTACTTCCCTGGAAGTTCATATATACGTTGCTTTAAGTTATCATTTACTCGTGAAGTCGAGATAATAGCTTCGACACTTCAGCCGGCTTCTACTGTCCATAATTTCTCATTCACCCTTCCTGCTCCTTCGACTCCTCTCGCCCCTTCTTCGTCTGTAGGCCTCTTGCGTTCCTCGGTTTTATCTGCGACACAGTCCGATCGTCCTACATCAAATGCCACATCTCTCTACCCGTATCATGACCCATTCTCTCCTGCCCGCCCGTCATCCTCTTTTCTTGGTCCTCCCGGTCTCTTTCCTCCTTCGTCGACCTCCAACCCTGGTGTCGGACCAGGTGGTAATAGCAGCACACCCGATGCACTTGGGAGCACCATCACTTATCACGGTGTCTGTCTCACCGTGTGGTCTCATGCGGATGCGGAGCGCAGTGCGGCTATCAGACGCACGTTGGAGGCAGGCCGTTCTCGCAAAGAATCAGCACAGAGTCTCGTTGCCGCACGCATCAAGGGCCTACGAGCGGACACCCAGGACCCAACATACCAAGCGCGTCGCAACCACAAGCGCAGTGGGCGCGGACCATGGACGGCTAGTGGCGGTGCCACGGATGGTGAAACGGATATGGATGCCGAAACGGACGGTGGTATTAGCGAAAGCGATTACGAAGTAGGGAGCATCGGACCAAGTCATAACCCTGGCGAGAGCACGCTGTTCCTTCCCGGCGACACCGTGTTTTGGCTCCCGTATGCTCTGAGTGCGTATATCCTCTATACTTACGCATGGCTTCGATCTATTAATGCAACTTTTCCCAGCCCTTGTGTCTAGGCATCCTATCTACGACCTCATGCGTGACTATCTGACCCTCTCTTGGGCTCGCTTTTCGAAGGATGTACAGTCTCACACACTCCAAATCTCGAAGATTTTGTCGCATCCCGCTCCCCGTGCTGGTGACCTTATCAAACTCGACGCCTCTGCCACGGCGAAGTCTGATGCTGCAAGTGCTGGTGGGCCTGACACGAGCCTCGAGGTGATTGCACGCTTCCCCGGAGGGCTGGACTTTGGGCGCGGCCTTGTTGACATCAATTTCACGATGTGGCCATTATTCAAGGCCCTGAACATTGACAACATTCTGACCGTCTGTGAGGTATGTGCAAACATCATATTATTCGATAATGTGCTCATACTCCGAAAGATTGCGCTGGCTCCGACAGGGAGAATTCTGTTCTATTCCCGCTATCCTGCCATGCTCGGGGTACGTATCGCTATTAGGACGCGAGTACATATTCTTTAACTTTTCCGGATGTTGCAGATCGCTGTCTCAACGATCAAGTACCTCGTCGAACTCCGTGGGTGGAATGGCGTTGCGTTGCAAGCAGTTCATTCCCGTGATGCGAAGATCTATATCGACGACCCAGGCCCCTGGATTCTGGGTCTCGCCACGGAAGCCCGGTACAGTGTGCGGGCGCCGCCCGACGTGTGCGTTTGCGATCTGTGAGTCGTTGTCATTGGCCATATTTGCAATGGGTATTAATCACATCATTTCATAGTGATATCAACTACTTGTGTGTTGGTATTTCTGCTTATGCCTGATCTATGTTAATATGAGGGTTGCAGAGTCTGCGCTTCTCCGCCGCCTGGTGTTGTGTCCATGAAGCAGCAACGCGAGAAGTACCGACAGAGGCTTCTCTCGGCTTTCGATTCACATTATCATCCCGACCATTCTATTCCAAGGTATGGGTATGGTCGTATGTGTAAACTGAATGTAAAACTCATGATGGTTACGGTAGCGAGTTCAAGGAGGCTTTCCCCGCGGGTCGGTTCCGTCCTCTTTGCAAGATCCAAGCTAAGCGCGGCGGTTCTTCCACGGTTGTTGCGGATACCATTAAGCCACCCAATTGGTGGCATTCGACACGGGTCATTCAGGCGTTCGATGCAGTTCTTCAGGATAAGATGAAGAGGCCTTCATTATTCAAGCGCATTTCCTCCTTGGGTATAGCGAAACGTCCTCCAAGACTCTCTGTCGCGGAGCAGCTTGTGCAGCTGTCTATCCGCAAACGTGCTACTGCATTCGTCGATGCACGGGATGACCTGGAGACGAAGATTGGGAGGCTATCACGTCGGCTCAATTTCTTGATGACGGAGAGTGATCTGTGGAGGGACAAATTTGTCACCTTCGAGCAGTATGCCGAGAAGCTTAGCTTGGAGGCGAACGAACTGCGCTCGAAGATCAATAAGGAACAGCGTGAAACAAAGAGGCTGAGTGGCTTGGTTACGATGACTGCGGTCGAAAAGACGAAGCTGCAGAATCGTAAGACCCACTTGCTGTTATATTACACGGGGACTGACTCGTAATTGGTGCTTCAGAGCTCAAAGAAACAGAAGTCGCCCACACAGATGCTCTCGTCGAACTCCAGAAGATGCGCGAAACCATGGAATATATGGAACAAGAGCGCGCGGACATGGTCGCTGAGGTCGAGGCACAGATCGAAAAGGCACTTGCATCTATGGCCGTCGACATTGATGATTCTGACGAGTACGATTCGCGGCCCGGATCGCGCCTTTCTTCGCGTTCGGGTAGTCGTCTCTCGCGTCCCAGTAGCCGGACGTCCCGTTCCCGTCGCACGAGTGATGCTGGTACTCGGAAGCAACTGCGTTCATTCGGCACTGAGAGCACGCTGGTGGACTCGTACGACCCAGCGAGGGAGGATGTGCAGGCAAGGCCCGATCTCTCGAAGGAAGAGGTGATAGAAGAGGAGGAGGACGATGAAGCGCCCCAGTCGCCTAAGGTAAAACGTTTCTCAGCATCGGGTGGCGAGGGGCAGCAGGATGGGATGACGGCCGTGGACGAGGGTATCTCCGAGCGCAGCGACAGGATTGCCCAAAAGGTGTTGCAAATCCAACAAAAGGTCGAGTTTCCCCCCATTTCATTACTTGATGAAACGAAGGCGCTGACGTTTTTTGCGTGTGGGGAATTTTAGTTGGAGAATGCGCTGGCAGCAGATCGCGAAAGACAGTGGAAGGCCCAGTCCAGCCCAGAGAGCGAGAGCGAAGGGACGGAGGGACGAACGATCGTGTCCGTGTCCCGCCCTCGCTCTCGCAAAGCCTCAGGTGTGGGCAGGGTCCCCAAAGGCTCGAGAAAACGTGGCGACACCGTCACGTCCATCCGAACCGCGACCACCCGTCGGGATTCGATCGGCACAACTCGTAGCGGTTCCTCCGCCAAGCACCCCGAAGAGGTTAGGACACCGACGCGCGCAGAAAATAATCCTTCGGCGGTCAAGAAAGTTCCAAGCAACGTTAACCCTTCCCCTCCTCCCCCTCGAAAGACGACGGCGACCATCGTAACGACGATTGCCAAGAAGCACGACAATGACGACGATGACGCTTCAGTTTCGGAAGCCGCCACTGCCACTACTGACCAGCCAACCACTCCGGCTCTCACCCCGGCGTTGACCGGAACGACGGACGACTCGGACACCGACTTTCAGAGCGCGTATTCTAAGACCCCCAGCCCTCGAGAGAGCCTCCGCGGCAACTTTGACGGCAGCACAGAGGGCGGCGATGTATTCCCCGGCGGCGCCGCCACCACGGTCAAGAAGACGCATACCCCGGGCTCCTTTGAGGGAGCAGACATCGTGCGAAAGCGCGTTTCCAGCGTTGCGACCGCCGTGGCCCAACCAAGCCCAACGTTCAGCGATGACACTGTGGTCTCGAGACTTGAAGGAGCTTCTATCTCCCGACGGTAACTGGGGTTTTTTTCACTCTTTCATCTAGTCACTCTTTTTTCTTATTTTGAAGCGTTTTCATGCTATTTATCACTCATTCTAAGGTCTCGTTTTCCTTTCCGTCTTGGTTTTGCATCATCATTTTCGTTCTACGACTTATTGCATTTGCAGCCCGCGCACCTATACCTATCCATACTTTTATCCAGCGGCTTCTGGTTTGCTGCATCGGGGGATTTCGGAAGTATATCTCACATACTCTATGCATCTCACATCATCATGCCGCTTGCGGGTGTCAGGCATTCATTACAGTCTAAATAAACGTGTCGAGTCGCTACATGATTGAAAATGATCAAGAGTCCATCCTTCTCCGTGCATTAAATGACTTCACAACACCGCCAATCTGCTCGTAAAACCATGCTTGAGACCTCTTGTCTTCTATGATGAGATACCTGTCGTGGTCGTTGCCAGCTTTATGTGCGAACCGGATGCCCCGATCCTCGTTGATTACACGCTGCACTTGCATTAACGGAAGATCCCAGCTGAGGCGAAGTTTTTTGGTGCCAAACGTGAGTATGCGACCAGCCGTGAGCAGAGCAACACCATCTCCGCCAGGAAGACCTGTCGTTCGGTATAAGTGAAAAAAAAAATCGCACAACGGAGGTGAGGATTTACCGATGTGTGCAACATAGGATTCTTGTCGGTACGTGCCGTTATCAAGATCCCTCAGCCAATACTGCCCCTGAGCGGAGCGCTCTGAGAATGGCTAGAGACAGTACTTAGCTGCCATATTCATCAGGTACTTGGGAGCTACTTACCACCAGTACTCCATCTGGGGGCACATGTCGGGGCTGTGATTCATAAGATAAATTGGTCGATTAGCATTTTGACCACAAACACTCACTTGTCTTACCCGTTCCCGGGCGGGACGATCGAAAACAGTCGTTGTGTTGCGGACGCCTTCCGGAGGGTGTCATCATACGCAACGCAATAGCCCCCATACTACAGACGCTGACATACCTTCAGACAGATTAGAGGCAAGGTCGAAGAAGCCGACAGCGGGTTTGGTGACAGCACTTTATAGGATGTAAGCGCAAGGTAATCTATCGTTCTGTCGAATATACTACTCACCCAACCAAGCCCTTTCCGACACCTTTGAAAAAGCCAAGGGTCCCTTCGGATTCAGCTCCTTCAATTGGCTTCATCTGTCACGAAGTGGCGCTAAGTTGGGACTTTGATAGCAGTGACAAACTCACAACTACGCCTTCCATACCACTTGCAATACTACTCGCAAATGCTTCAGCACCAGCGGTGACGCCATAGCTACCAAAGTATAGCTGTCAGCAAATGTGGCTAGATGAAAGCAAGCTCTTACATAGCATGGCGAGGTTTGTTCCGCCTCTGGGTCATGCGGCGCCGCTTCTGATATTCGGAATCAAGTGTTGCTGCCGACAAACCTGACGACCCATCGTTTACATATGAATCGGCGGACAACTCATCACTTACCCTTCCCTATGCTACTGGTGACCTTGGTTACGCTGTCAGAAAGACCGAAGACAGTCTTCTTGACGAAGCTTGCAGCTCCCTGATACCCGTCTCATGTGTGAAGTAAAGAGTAGGCTTCTGAGGTTAAACGCACCTTTGCGATTCCGACTCCGAGGTCATGGTTGCCATGCATAACAGCCCCATTGAAAGGCTCATAAAAGATATCCGCCACGCCAGAACTAACGTTAGTAAACAACCCGACCGGGTTCCCGATGAAGTCTGCTGAGCCAAGGATACGATAGAGCTGCCGAAGGACCTCTTGGCGGTAGTGATACATAATTCGGGTTTGAAGGTCGACAGAAGTCAATCGCATGTCCGTGATGGCAAGGGCATTCATTTGTAGGGGTGCATCCTTGACATTTCCCACTGCCATCGTCAAAGCGTTGACTATGACTGCCAGAGGATTCCGGAGTTCCAGTCTGGGAAGGGCATTCTGAGTCTATTGAAAAAGCGAGAGGACACTGGCACCTACTTCTCCCCGCTTAGGCGATCTGTGCGCTCAAAGGATAGAGACAAACGAATCGGTTGGAGCTCCAAAAGTTCGAAATACAGGTCTCGTTCACTTGTTAAGTCTTCTGGCTCTGAAATCTCAGCAGATTGCTCGATGAGGGCGCTAATAGAAGTTAGAGAGGCCATCCGCGCTGCCCACCACTTGTCAAACTTACTGTCTCTGCTCTTCCTCCCAGGAGGCGCCACGAATTTTGCTCAGTTCATATACTGCATAAAGAAAGTCCTCGTCCGCTTGGATTGTCAAAGCCTGCAGCAAGATTGAGCAGTACTTGACGAACAGTACACCGTGCTCTGTGGGACGCAAAATCACGAAGGAAACCAGGGAGCTCTGCATTGAACTCACCTTGGTCATTCAGCCACATCAGTGACAACTGCACAGTTGGCAGCGCTGCCACATTGCTAGAATCGCTTGGAATAGGGGTCGGTTGCAGGACCACAGGGAATGTGGCGTCATGTAGTTGATTGTCGATCTGAACCGTGCCAGCGGACAAGTTCACTGACTGTGCAACGGAGCTAGTAGCATATTCAAGCTCCAGGTTCACCAAAGATATGTAGACAACCTCGATGACATGGCGATTAACGAGGGAGATGCCAATGCCCTCGAGATTCACATCAAGCAGGAAGCTTGGTTTGTTATCTTCGGTGATTGCCTCGAATGCTTCAGAACCACTAGAGACAGTATCAACGCGTAGGCTTGAGCTGGAGGGGCGCAATTTGGGACGATAAAGACTGGTTTCAACGTTGTAGTTAGATAGTCGCAAGACTTGCTGATGACCTGACGCCCGAACATCGATTGAGATTGCACTTGTATCCCCGTTACTCTAAACGCTGTCGATTACTACGGCACAAGAGAATACAAATAATTCTCACTGACCTGGAACTTGAAAGGCACGAGATCACCGATTTCCATAATATCCACAGGGCGACGAGATCCGTTAATGGTTAAGAGTAGTCCCTTCTGCTTCGCTGCAGGGAAATCCCACGCATAGGGACATGATGTGCGCTCTGGTAGTCGGTAGGTTGGGTAAGGCTTGGAGGAGTCAACGTTGGTGTGAGTGATATCCTGTGCAATGATGAACCCTCCGTAGTCGTATGGTTGTTTTAAGACCAACCGTTTGGCAGAAGGACACAGCGTAGCTACTATCGTTCTCAATCAAGAACGGCCAATTATCGTCCGAAAGGTTCAGGGAAACAAAGATGGTTGCGCCGTCCATCTTGACATCTGCGCGGATCAGATGGGTTCTTGTCCCAACGCCTGGCCGCCTTAGCCTGAAATGTACGGATCCTATATCCTCTATGCTGATGGGGGGAGACCTAGCCAAACACTTGTCAAAGTTCGTTCCACGAATAGCTGGGAGCTTACCATTGATTGTTCATTCCGGGAAAAGCTACTGTCAGAAGCTTGTCCTTTGTTCGGAGGGTGTACAGTGGGATCCGCTCCCCTGGGTCCAAAGCAGATCTTCCATGTGGTACAACCGAATGCTCCCGGAAACAGATCGGCTCGGATAAGTTATTCTTTATCAGGAATCGCGGAGCAAGCGTTATGACCTTCGTCAATTTATACTTGCCCAAACCCTCCGTCCACGACATTCCCATGTGAGTCTCTTCGATTTTCTGGCCTCGCGAGGGTATAGCCAGAGCCGTGTCAGCGGTCGGAGCTTCAAAGCTTACGGCCTGTTGAGATTGTCCGTAAATATCAACCAGAAAGGAGACCTGATTAATCACCTTCGACCACGACGACTGGCCAATCGAGAAGGTAAACTCGGTACCACTGCTAGTAGCGTGGCTTAAAACTACTCATGTGTCATCAAAGAGGGGCACAAGACAATGGCAATTCAAGCACATACGGAATGGTGTCGTGTCTATAGATAGGCGGAAAGTGTCAGTTGGGCCCAAATTTTCAAAAACTTAGCCGATAATCTACCTGACTGCGTTTCCCCTGCGACGTCTTGTGGAGGACCGGTTCTATTGGATCGCACCGATTTTACAGAGAATGCAAGGCCCGTTCTATTGATAATCACGTAGGGAGAATAAATCTGGACCTTCACGGCCCCACCTGCATCCGGTAGCCGTCTGGGGAGACATTAGCGTCGCCTTGCGACCCCTCGATAAAACGGGAATAATACCCACACATAGTTAAGTTTCAAACCAAGCTTGCGCCCGAGGGCGTCTTCCAGTGTCAACCGCTTCTCAACATCAAAGTCAGAATGACCGTCCGTGTTGATGATGCTGAAGTCACTGGCTTTGAATGCTATAGAAGTCACAGTGAGCTTTACGAGTCATCTGAACAAAAATTACGGACTCGTGTCGTTGATTTCGATGTTAAGTAAAACCAAGTGGCTAAGCTCAATGGAATGTATCGGCATGACGCCTCCCGCACGAAGGTAGCTTCTCCAGTTCTGATCGGTGTCTTTGTCATATATTCTGTACTGCAGGTTGTACGGCAACAGATTTTCGAGTTGTATTGGCGCCATGAGTATAAGATCCATCTTGGGATACCTCCTGAAGTTTTCATGACGATGAGTAATGAAGCCAAAACATCTGCGGATAGTACTTGCCGCCAGTTGGAAGGCGAACCACTAGCATCCGTCTTAACGAAAGTGTGGAATCGGAACGTGGCCTCTGACGGGTCTCGGTGGTCACACTGAAGAGTCAAGGCACGGGATCCCGACCGGTCATCTACGAGGTCTTCCAAAGTTTTGGGGCTGGACCACTTATAACCGAAGCCTTCTGTCATGTCCAATTGGCGCAGATTCCTTCTAAGTGACAGACTGCTTACGATCGGGCTGCACTTTGAGCTTACTCTTCCCAACTTTCACAAGAGGAAGGGAGTAATCCTGACCCGGTACTATGTGACTCATGAGATCACCACTCCATACGCATTTGGGGTATATCGTACCTAGCTTGACAACAATACCACCGCCAGCTGTGTTATCCCCGCCTTCTCCAATGGCAATCTCGACAGGATATAATGTTCGGTTGTAGATTCTGTAGGTCGACCTGAGAGTAACGATCTTAGTGCTTGCCTCTACCTTGACTTCACAAAGTAATCGGTTGTAGTATTTTTCTGTTCTCGGCCGCAGTGCAAAGGAGTACTCTCCCTCCCTATCGACCGGGACGGCGCTAAGTTTTTCCCACGGTTGGTCAGTGAACTGTATAGTAATGCTACTGTCACCAGACGGGGCATGCTGGAAAGGCACATCAACAATAGTTCACGTATGGATACGAAGGCTTACTTCTCGCATCGTCCTCCAATCATCAAACCGCCAGTCTATTGTTTCACCATCATTGATCATGGTAGCATTTGTCTTTGCCTCGCTGGAAGCACGTCCCACATCCGACCACAAGCGAAGAGTGAGCCCTGTGAGATTGCGGATACGGTACGGTGCACGGATCCCTCTGGCTTTTTGAAGGGCGTGTTCACCTTCCCGACTGAGAGAGTTAAGAGTTTCGAGGGTGAGCTCGACGAAAGCAGTGCTCAGGTTCACGTTCAAGCGCTTATTTGAAGTCACCACAGTTGTAAGGGCGCACGAAGGGAGCTCTCGGGAAACCTAAATAGCCATTGTCTCACGAATCGCAAATCGCTATTCCGGAACGTACCGATGCAGTGAACGTCCAAGGATCCATCACTAGGTAGAACCTATTTGATACAGTTCGAAAGGGAAGTCAAGAAGTACGTACATGGCTCCCAGTGCGAATTTGTCAAGTTCCAGTAGTTGATCGAAGTCGAAACGGTTGTTGACGCCCGCAGCTTTCAATACGGTCAAGGCCAGACAGAAGGAACGTCGCGCATATAACATACCTCTCCTGACCAGTCATGGAGACCCAAAATGAATGGTTTGATGACGAGGTGTAGCAATGGTTGTTCGTGTAAATCACCAATCAAGATTAAACGGAACCCATCGGCCGAAGCTTTGAGCTGAGGCGGCAGGCTCGTCAATTCATGTCCGGTCACGGAACCGTCACGACGAACCTGTTCTTTCGACAATACTACGTGCGCTGTGCCCAAAGGTAGATTGTTTGGCTGGGCGGATCTGGTGCCTTGGGCAGATCCTCCGGAAACTCGACGCGCATCTGTTCTCGAGGCTACCATAGAGGGGCGGAGTGGCTCGGGCCCGGGAGCGGTGCTTGTCTGCCTTCCGTAGGCCTCCATGACCTTATTGACAATAGTAAGGATGAGTATGATATCACGATATGATGCGCGTAGAACTATAGGTTTGAGGGTGATATCAACACTAGTCATTTGGTGCGATGACAGTGTCCGGCTATCCAACGCGAGAGTAAGGTCAACGTCGTCCAAAATTCGAGCGTCTTCTGGTCTTCCCATGCGTAGCAACGCCATTCCAGCCCGACTCATAGTGAGCGCAAGAATCCCCTGTACTAAATAGTGAGCAGAGTAATCTGGGAAGAACCAAAGTGACGATGCTCGCCTGTTGAGAAAGAGATATTTGAGCGACCGTCAAACGTATAGCCTGAGAGTCGGAGTCAAGGTCATCCTCGAGCACACTAATCGACACGTCATGTAAGTCGATCCTGAACGAGAAAGGAGCCTGCCCAGTGGTGGTAGGGACATTTATCTTTCCTTCCTCTAAGGTCTTGGGCGCTTCAACTATGGGATCAACTGTGGCGGTGGGGGTACCGAATGCACTCATGAAGAATTCCATGAGTGCGAAGACCGGCGGAAGCGAGAAAAGGATGTGGGGTGAGTCCACGGTAAGAACAGCAAGGGAAGAGGGTTCAGGACCACCTGATGTGGTATACAGGAGCATGAACTGATTCCTGTCATGTTGAGCCGCAGGTATGATCTCACGAAACTTGGAGGGACCAGGGGCAGTATTACTCATTGTGAACGACCTGAGTACGACCTGGGTCTCCATAGCGCCATCGGATAGCATCTTCAGGCGCACGCTATTATCGCTTAGAGCAAACCTGGCGATGCCATGCTCTTTCAGGTTTGTCTCTGACGTGGCCTGGCCATCATAAAGTTGGAGTTTGACAGTCGCTACAGTCAAGACAAGATCCAAAGTAGTTCGAGCCTGCGTGCTGCCCGGCTGTCCGTCAAGTTCAGGACGTAAGTCCACTGCTGCCTCGTGGTATTTAGCGCGGGAACGCCCAACAGCTCGCCCCTCAGAAGTTGGTGTCTCTGCTTGGCTGGCGCCTTCTGGAGCGCCTGCAAAAATAAGTGGGATTGATCGAGAAAGGGACACGAGCATCCCATACTGAACTTCTGTCAAGGCGAGCTTGACGTCAGACACATTGACGCTCATCTGGTTGGGAGTGGCTTAGTCAGAATGGCGTGCTCTACCACCTCGTACATCATATTTACCTCGGTGCCCGGTCGAGATTCGCTGCTGACATCGCTGTACTGGACAATCTCCGTGACAATCGCTATGTCGTCAATCATCTTCAGCGTTGACGGTTGACTGTCATAGAATATCGTGGAGACGAGTTGCATGCCGCGGAGGCCGGCTTCGGTTTTTGTTACGCCATCTCGGTAGGCATTACTTGCGGTGATCTCACCGAGACGCATGGTCAGCGAGTCACGAGAAGATGACGGATTGGAGGGGAAGATGATGATTGGTGTCTTCACAGAGACGGAGAATCCCATGCGCTCAATTTCAGATGCACGTTGGACAGCAGCTTCGGTGGCAGTATCATATAAGCCCTTGAGCCTCGCCAGTTTCAGGAAAAAGACGTAGATGTCATGCAAAGGCCGCTCCAGGTAGTGGAAAGTCACAGATGCAGCATTGAGAGAAACAAAAGAGTTTGTCCCTGTCTCAGGATCTTGTGGGTCGAACGTCGTGTATGAGAGTTCGGCAAGGTGTTCTCCTTCGATGAACATTAGTTTCTTGAAAGTGGGAGATGCTGTTTCTGTCCTAGAATCATCGCTGAGTGATAAACTTCCCAATCGTACGTGCAGATTCATTGTGTTGCTAAGTAGAACTGACGCATCCGCGGTCGATAGTGAGAGCGTTGCAATGTGGTTGCCCGCATTGGTAAGAGTAACTGTGCAACGATTTAGCATGTGCATCTCTTGTGGCGTGAACAAAATCCTCACTTTCGACACTGGCAAGCTTTACCAGGAGACGGAGTTTACCGGTTTGTGATGACGACTCCCTTGTTGGCTGGGAAACAGCTGAAGGGTCTTGCGTGAGAGATGGTGCGTCGCCAGGACTAGGTGAAGGCGGAACGAATGTAGTCATGAGGAGGTCGTACAACGTTACGAGGGGCTCCGGAGAGGCACGGAATATGACCGTGGATACGTCCACAGAGATGATCTGATCGTATCCTTCATAAAGCGACAGATAGTCTGGGGAATTGTTCTGAATCCGTGTGTAGTCGACGCGAAGAAGGTCCTTTCCCCCCGAAGAGGGTCCTTTCCCCGTGGACCGACCGACAGAGGAGAAGAGCTGCAGAGGTTCAAAGCCCGGCTCTGCGACCTTCATGGAAAGGGAACTACAAGCACGTGTAAGTAAGAACTTTCAAATGGCCGGAGAAGGACTGACCCAAGACGGACTTCGATCTTCATATCGTATTGCGTAAGCAGAAGAAGCAGAGAGAAGTTGTCAAAAGAAACATGTCCGAGCGGCTTCTCTCCTGTCAAACCCTGCGATTTGTATAGTGATGCGCGTAGGGTGGTCACTTGGAATGAGAGCTCAAACATCCTCTGCTTGAATGCCGGTCCCTGTTGTGATAAACGAATAATAACTCATTATTGAGTCGGGGACACACGTATGTGGCGCACCTCACGACTACTTTCCTCTATGGGAAGATCATCTTGCGCGTCTTCATAGTCTTCGTCGTCGACGTTGTACTCAGTTTCGGGGAGATCGAATAGCCCGGATGGCAACTGATAGCCAGATGATATGCCCGCAGTCGGGTCGGTAGCAGGTTGAATTTCATCGTCGAATTTCGGAATGGTGACGTCGACCAGACGCAAGATCGACTTGTATTTCGAGTCAGAGAAGTTGAGCTGCAACGTCGGCAACTTTCCAGAGATCTTGAAGCGAGCCAAATTGGCAACACTCGGGACGATAGAGTTCTGGACCTGCAAATCGATGCTAGTTCGTTCAATAAGATGAAGGGACGAATCGTCGCGCGAGTTCAGTGCATTTCTACAGGACTGCAGATCTCCTCCGAGGATGAACTGCAACGAGTATCAGCAAATTCGCATTTTTTTTGAAAGAAGATTTGTCGACCTGCGCATCCTCAAGCCTGAGGTCCAGTTTATCGTACATAAGAGCTTCAAGTGTCGCATAGTCATCGTCTGTATACTGCTGAGCCCGTTTGAGGTGAACTTGGCGGATGGCCTCTTTACTTGCTAGGTCGCTTTCAATTGAAATGTGACCGGCGTCGATCAGAAGGTATGTACACTTGTGTGTGGTGATGCTGCAAGATCTCAGAAGGTAAGGAATAAAAGTGGGCAAGGGCGTTTACCTTTCAGGTATAATGATGATAGGCGCTTTCATATCCACCTGCAGGTCAACAGTTTTGTGTGTTTGTAACGCATGCTCAAGGCCGGCTCGTGTTTCCTTGCGCAGACCCTCAATTGCCCCACCTGCCGCATTCTATTGACAAAATGAGTGGCCGTGAGTGTGGAGAACAGGGGAAACCACACTGACAAGCAGTGCTTCCACCGACTCGAGCCGATCTTCGGGAGGCTTGAAAAATTTGTAGATAGCCTCCACATACCCCTTGTGGTACACGACTTCCATATGTCTCATTCGGATCGCAAGCGCAGTGTCAGCTCGCTCGTCCAGTGGATTGTTCTCGAACCTCATAAAGAAAAAGGGATCCTTTGGATCATGCTCTGTTGTGCTGCCTACTGTAGGCGAGTCTTGCTTGACATGGACTATTTGGGGGAATAGTGTATCCCTGGCTGTACCGTCGTACACGCTAAACCCGCCGAGTGAGGTCCAAGCCTCCACATTATCGCGTCGTTGAATGGCTGTCGCCTGAAAATCGTCAAAAATGACGGAAATGATCTCCTTTGCAATGCCATGTGGGTCCGATTTCAGAGCGAAGGAGCCCCTCTTAAGTTCTGTCTGAATCCGAGCCTTGAGGGCATCTCTCGGCAACTCGAATGATCCGGCGAGAGCAGCCTTCTCGTCAAAGTCGACAACCTCGTACAGCTCCCTCCGTTGTTGTTCGGTCATGTTACTAAATGGTGATCCTTGTGGCGGCTGGGCGGGTTGAGCTGTGCTCGGAGAGCCCCAGCCTGGAAGCCAACTTGTCCAACCAGAGGTCTGCATTTCCTGCCGCTTCTTCTCTTCCTCGACTCGCTTCTGGAGCGCACCATCCTTTCTCAGTTCGGAACGTGAGATAGACCTGTAAAACCGAATGTCTTCATACGAAAGCTTTCTCTCCAAGGCCTCGAGCTCCGACGATTCCTTGGGCCAGTGGGTACAAAACCTGAGCGAGAGAGTGAAGACGTACCTCATCTGTAGCCGTATTCAGCTTCTTCTTCTTGAAGACCTCGACATAACGGCGACGATCATCACGGCGTTCAGCAAAGAAGGCCCACGTCCACCTGCGCCTTCGCTCACGGACACTGTCTAGGATAGCATTGCCTGCAAAAATAAGGAGGGCACGTGGCCGATTCTCCTTGAGCAATTCTGGGCGTCGATATTTCGCGTACTGTATCATTATGGGTTAGTGCCACGGCAAATAGAGATCTTCGTAGCCAGCATACTCGTGATT